>JAEAMF010000642.1_pt1 | contig 37957 bp, 32 predicted proteins | sample 8958721 | NCBI WGS metagenome assembly JAEAMF01 (sample SAMN16933255, study PRJNA681124) | bioreactor sludge metagenome | isolation source: anaerobic bioreactor treating anionic surfactant - SDBS | place: India: Bengaluru | collected 2019-02-28 | reverse complement strand
AGGATTTAGCGCATAAAAATAATGATTTTTTTCTATTGCGGAATCTGGGTTAAACACAAGTAAACACATGGAGGTTATATACGGAAAAACCGCTCTCTGTTACAATGAACAGGAGCGGTTTTTGAATGATATTGTGCACTTAAAGCAAGAGTTTTATTCGCAGAGGTGCAGGTTTGTTTAAGTTGAGAAGAAAAAGGAAGAAAGGAACAATATTTAACCATGAAGGATTCAGAAGCATCAAAGTCGGATGTTTTTTTGTATAAATTCAAGACTTAAAGAATCAGATTCAAATACATTTCAATAAACAATCTAATCAAACAATTAAAATCCTTATCTTATTTTCTTAATAGCCTTTAGCAGATAAAAAATATAAAACCCCCAATAGTACTGCGACATTCGGGCACGAAATGAATTGTCGCCAAGCCCGAGCATCGACTTTGCAAATTTACGTGCATTCTTAAAATCCCGTTTTTTGTAAGCAAGATTCAATAATACACTCTGAATATAAGCATCGTACGATTTCTCATCATACTTTAAACTTTCAGGAAACAAACCACACACATACTGATAACATTCCTTTTCCTTTCTGAAACGTTCCTGAATTTTCTCGTATGTGGCCGGGCGTGTAATTGACTCTGTTTCTATACCAAATGTAGCAGTAGAAACCGGAAGAATTGTAAAATCAGTGTAAGCCGACAAGATGATCCATGTGTTCCAATCCTGAAGTGTAAACTGATATTTGATAAAGTCATCGAGATTCAAATGTTTCCTTAAAAACTCAGCCCTATACATAATAGTAGCATTACAAAAGCGCTGCTTTCCCTGAAAAAAAGCCTCCTGCAAAGTCACAGTTCTATCAATCCACGCTCGTTCTTCAGTAATTACTCCTGTATCTCTGTTGTGATTACGATGGTTGGTAATAATCACATTTTCGTCAGGATGACTCTCCATATAATCGAACTGAATACGCAATTTATCGGGATTATGCCAATAATCATCATTATCGCAGTTGCAAATATATTTACCCTTCGCAGCCTTTACGCAAGTCGCCCAATTAGCCCCAAGACCTATATTTTGTTTATGAAAAATCAACCGGATGATCTCCGGATATTTCTGCTGATAATCCAGCAGCACTTCCCGTGCATTATCCGTGCTGCAGTCATCGCCAATGATAATCTCAAACCGTTTATCAAAATTCTGATCAATGATTGATTGAATGGTTTGAGATACTGTATTGGATCTATTATATGAAGGGATAATTACTGAAATCAAAATAGTTTCAAGAGAATCGGTTTCCATTAAGACTTTCATATCAGAGACCAATTTTTATTAGAACTTTATCAACAACTCTTACCATAAAGTTTGAAGATATATTTTTTGTAGACTTTAAGTAGAAATGCAATACCTTAACAAATAAATTGCGCGGATCACTCAAATTATACTCTGCAACAAAACTTTTATCCCAAATCTGAATTTTTCGGTATGAATCAACGCCAACATCTAACAAATGATCAACTATATATTTATCAAACCAAAAATTCATATTTTGCCTTTTAATATTTTCAAAAATATCAAAGCCATGTTTTGGAATGTTATAAAACAACCCAACTGAAAGTTCATAAACCTTTTCTTTTATCGGCTTCTTTAAATAAGTTCTACTTAACTTTATAGGATTTCTTTTATTAAGAGAATAATCAACAAACATGTAAAAGCGCTGTTTTGATTCATTTCTTTGTGGATGGAAATGCTGAAAATGCAGTACTTTGAAATCATCTATGTAGAACATTTGCTTTTCTTCAATTGGATATGGTATTCTCATACTATGAATATTGGCAACATAATTAGAGTGAGGTTCTACATTGTCATCATGAAAAACCCAGGGATAGTAGTTTTGGGTTTCAAAACCATGAATTTTATCTTCTAGTACTTGTAACCATTTAAACCAAAACACAGATCCTGGTTTTGAATTGATAATCTTACTCCAATCAGCAGTCTCTAAAAAATTGGCTGTAAAAATCTCATCAGCATCTAATCCAAACAGAATTTTATCTCCCTTAATTTCCCTCGCTTTGTCAATCAATAATTTTTGCCGTTCTGACTCATTGAAATCAGGATTATTATTGTCGATAAGAATCACTTTTGGATAACTTAATGCAATCTCGCGACTCCCATCTATGGACATCTGATCAGCAATAATAATATAGTCTGCCCAAAGGCTTGTAGCCTTCAGAAAAGCATGTAGTACCCAAGCTTCGTTACGAACAGGAGTCATACAAATAAGTAAAGGCCTCATAATATTGAATTAATTTGAATTTACCATTGATTTTATTGCCATAAATATGCTTAATAGATAAAATGTAAAATAGTTTGCTGTAAATCGAACCAATTTCTTATTCATATAATTAGTAGTGTGTATTTGTTTTGCTGTGTTTTTAGCATCTTCAAAACGATATTGACGGTAAAACACTTTAATTTCAGCGTATTTTTCCATATCAGCTAACTCAGTAAGATCAAAATTACATTCATTAGGATATAATTCATTCAAATATCTTCTTACGGAAACATAACCCTTTACATAATGCAAAAAACGTTCTGCTTGCTTTGTTTGGCTAATTGAATTCTTTACTCTACGATAAACAACACATCTCTCCGGAATATAAGCAAAGTTAGTATGTTTTGCCATAATGGCATTCAATGGATAATCCTCTAAAGAAAAACCCCTCCTAATAAACTCATTAAAATCAATATACCTCAACAAAGATTTTTTAAAAAAAATCGAAGCTGCTAAACTTACAGGTCCATACTTTGCAACATCAAACACGTTTCCCTCTGAATTATCATGCGCTGTTGACGAAACGTCAATCAATTTATGCTTTTCGAGCATGTAACCACCCGTGCGAACAAATCCATAACCACTCTTAGTCTCTAAACAGTTATATTGTAACTGTAATTTTTTTGATTCACACCAATAATCGTCACCAGCACATTGTGCAATATATTTGCCTCTACATAAATTTAACACATCCCGATAATTCTTAATTAAACCCTGATTCATTTCTTGTAATAACAATTTTATTTTCTCCGGATATTTATTTTGATATTCAATACAAATATCTCGCGTAAAATCAGTCCCACAGTCTTCACCAATGATTATTTCATATTCAAAATCAGTTTTTTGAGCTAGAATGCTATCTATGCATTGGCGAATATAGTGCTCTTGATTATAGGTAATAACAACTACAGAAACAAGTGGAGATTGTATAAGTTTGGGGGATTGTAAGATCATTTTTTTTAGAATTTATTTATTACCTCCACCACTTTCTCTACTTCCTCCCACTCCATCACCGGACTTATCGGAAGGCTTAGTATCTCATTGTGGATTTGTTCAGTCACCGGATATGAGTCATTGTTATATTCACTATATGCTATTTGTTTGTGTGGCGGTATAGGGTAGTGTATAAGCGTTTGAATGCCATTATCGGCCAGATATTGTTGTAGCTGATTGCGATAAGGTGTACGGACTACAAAAAGGTGGAAGACGTGATTAGTGATTAGTGGTAAGTGATTAGTGATTAGTGATTGGTAATTGGTTATTTTAGGTAAAATGATTTTGTAATTATGTATGTTTGCAATATAATAGTCTGCAATTTTTCGACGATATTCGTTTTCCTGATCTATATATTTAAGTTTTACATCGAGCAGAGCGGCCTGGAGTTCGTCTAAGCGGCTGTTCAGCCCCTTGTAATTGCAAACATATTTTTGCTTACTGCCATAATTACCCAATGTCCGAACCACTTCAGCCAACGCATCATCGTTGGTGGTAACTGCACCGGCATCGCCCAAGGCTCCAAGATTCTTACCCGGATAGAAGCTTAAACCTGCCGCGTGACCGAGAGAACCTGTTAACCTGCCCCCTAACCCCCTGAAGGGGGAATTAGACAGACTTTCTGATAATTCAGATGAATGTAACATATCCGCTCTTGCTCCCCCTTTAGGGGGCTGGGGGGCAGTAATTAACGCCAGTGTACCATTGGAAAAAACAGAGATATATTTTACACCCAGATATTCGGCCAGCTCTTTTTCCAACTGCTGGTGAAGAGGACCATTATTGGTTAGCCATTTGTTTTGCCAAATCTGTTGCAGATAAGGCATAAATTCTTCTAATGGAGGAAGATAAGGCTGGGTGACAGTGATGGGTTTGTTCATTTTAGCATTTTTATTTATTCTTCCAACTCCAATACTTTGCATTCCACTTATCGAACTTAAACAAAATACGTTCAGTCAGATAAACAAGTTTGTAAAGTAACGGATAGCGGCGCAAGCGCTCATGTTGGTCAATAGCAAAATGGTAACGGTCGTAATCGGCCAGCACAGCGAGTGGAAGCATTTGCTCCAATACCTGCCGGCGTTCTGCTTTATCGAGGGTCAGATTGGTGCTGCTGATACCGGTATTATCAAAGTATGATACATAAATATCGGTGAAGGCAACCAGCGCATTGTGATTGAGTACAGCATCGAAATACCATTTGTAATCTGACACAATGCGTAAGGATTCATCGTACATACCCACCATATCGAACATGGCGCTGCGAATATAGGCGGAAGTATGCTCTATGGTACCACGGTAAAAAGTCAATGCAGTTACCGGTCGCTTATCGTTACGCCCGTAACGCACTTTGCCATCCGGACGAACCATAATTTTATTACCTACAAATATATCGGGTTGCGATCCGGAGTTAATCAGGCTGTTCAGTTCTTTCAGCATATTCTCCACGACAAAGGCATCCACTAACCAATCGCCCGAATTCAGGAAATGTATATATTCCCCCTTCGCCATTCGGATACCTTTGTTCATGGCATTGTAGATGCCCGAGTCGGGTTCAGAGAAAAAGCCCCCTCCAACTCCCCCTTCAGGGGAGAGCCACGTACAGAGCGTAAAACCAATCTCCTGCCCTTCCACACTTTTCACAAAGCTTTCAATAACCGCACGATCAGAAACTCCCCCTTTAGGGGGTTGGGGGGTACCATCTACAACGATATACTCAAACTCTTTTGAAGTTTGATTTAGCACGCTTTCCATTGTTTTTTGCAAACCGATGGGGTTGTTGTAGTTTATGGTAATGATGGTTAACTTTATCATTATGATTATGATTGTGATTATTTTTATATATAACACCCAGAATAATGCCCAGTATAGAAGAAAATGCAAGCGCAATGACCAATAGTTTAGTCGGACTCAGGATGTGAAACCATACAAATATGCCTATAGCCAGAAGCATAATACACCATAATGACCCTGCTTTCCTGCCTGGAATGAATTTCTTTTTAGCAATAAAACATAATAGCAATAAAAAAACAAATGTACAAGACAATAAATATACAATCAGATTAACAACTCTTATTGTAACTACACTTATTGTGTCCTCTAAAACACTTTTTGATTTAAGCCACTTATATAATAAGTTGGGGTTCAAATTACTTGAGAATCTCAATCCGTCAGACTTTTCGTTCGTTTTAATCAATTCAGAAAATGTAAAGAAATCGACGGTTCTATATTCTTCGACTTTACTTAATAGCGAATCTAAACTTTTTAGAGAGAAATTATTATCCATATCATACGAATGAAACATTAATATAATTATCCCTTTTGATTTTTTATGATCTTCAATAATAGAAATCAATTTTTGGGGTTCTCCTAAAGTATGAGGAAAGTAATTAACTGTCTTGCTGGAATATGGTTGATTAATAGTTAAAGATGACGAAATAACTTTCATTCCCAGCTTTTCCATTACTTTCAAGGTGTTTTCATCATATGCATTCCATGGAGGTATAAAGGTGGCTGTATTTTGCTGAAAGACAGAGTCTAAAAACTGTTTTCCAATCTTTATCCTTCTATATTGTTCTTCAAAAGGCACATTTCCAAATTCACCATTATCAGCCACCTTTATATGATTATAACCATGCAAAGCAAGCTCTATCGATCCGTTTGCAAGTCCATGTTTTAGAGTACTCATAAAAGGATAATTCTTTTCCAGAACAAAATGTTCAGAGCTATCATATGGAATTACACCCAATACTAATGGAATTTTATGCTTTTGAAAAATGCGAACCACTTCCTCATTATCAGGATCATTTTTGAGCATAAAATCATCATATCTGAAAACTACTTCAACTGCTTTTACACTAATAATTGGGGATATTAAAAAAGAAAAAAGAAAAACGAGATGTAGTTTTTTGACATATGCATACAAGCTAATTAACACATTTCCTATGGTTTGTATACAGGATGTCTTATTATAGATAATTGTGGGAGCAGGACTCATATAATATGTTTATATAATTCGGTATATAACCTTCTAACAACACCTGCATTAAAACACTTAAGCACTTTTGATCGGGCAGCTTCCGATAGTTTATTGCCTGAATTATAAGATAAACAATAGCCTATACCCTGCGCCAAATCTTTAGTGTCGCTGGCCTTCGCTAAATAACCATTTAGCTTGTGATCTATCATATCAGAATTGCCTCCGATATTAAAAGCCACTACAGGAGTACCACAGGCAAGACTTTCCATAATGATATTGGATAGATTCTCGGAAAGGGAAGGAGTAACCATCACATCCGAAGCACGATAGGCAGCGCGCAACTGTTGATCATTCAGCATACCTAAGTCTGTTGTGCGTATGTGATTTAATTCAAGCTGTGCTTTATCGTTGCTTCCAAATATCAATACTTCAATATCTTTTGTATCGAATTGATTTTCGTAGTATTGCAAACAACTTTTGAGTTCTGCAAAACCTTTTCTTCTATCTTTAACTGCATTCATTGCCCCATACAAAATATATCTTTTGTCGGGCGAAATGCATAGAACTTTACAAGCATCAACTTTACTACCGGGTGTAAAGAAATCGGTGTCAAGCGGATTGGGAATCACAGAAACAGGAAATTGCTTAAATATTGTACTTTCGCGTGCTGCCTGTGCCAGCCAATTACTGGGACAAACCACATGTATGTTTAGTTTTGAGAAAATCTCCATTTTTTTTTGCCAAACCTTATGACTTAAATCCCTTTCGTTGTTCGATGCTAAATGCGGACAACATCCACAACTTTGTTTGTAGCGTGTACAATCGTAAAAATAGTGACATACGCCTGTAAATGGCCAGCAATCGTGTAAAGTCCAAACGATTGGTTTAGTAATTTTTGCTAAATCATTAATATCTATAAAGCGTAGATTAATCCAATGCAGATGCAGAATATCGTACTCAATTTTTTGTAAAGCTCCGTGCAAACTACCCCCCCGTAAATCGGACATAAATACATCCTGTCGGTTAGGATAAGGTCGCCAACGTGCTTGTTGTAGTTTATTGTTTATTTTATGCTGTAACCAGCGAAATGGAGCTTTGAACGAGCCCAAAGAATCAAAACTTTCTACCGTCAACACATTCGGATCGTTCAAAGCTTTGTTCTTTACCAGAAACTGCCCATCAACTCCCGCTTCGATTGTTGCTTTGTAAATACGGTAAGCGGCACGGGCAGCGCCACCCGAACTATCGGACACATTGACAGTGAGTACGCGCAATTTTTCGTTCGTCATTAAGCGTAAATTTTCTTTTTAATCACAAATACATTTTTACCACCCAGCATACGACTGATACGATTGATAACTTTCTGCCAAAGGGGACGTTTTGTCGCACAAAACGCATTGTAAAAAGCATTAATAATCCTGGTATCTTCGTATATTACATCCAGCAGACGAGGCTCTTTGATGGCTTCATCGAGGTCAAATTTCAATGTCGCGTTTTTGTCCAGATGATGGGTACCTGAGCCATCACCACCAATGTTGGTAATGTACGACTTTCGCGGAAGTATGGAAACTGCATGATTTTTGAATTGATTGAACGTAAATTGGATATCCCAGGCATCACTTTTTCCCTCCACCTGCTCCATCAGCATTGGTATCAGGTCATCTCCTCCCCGCGAATATGCTATTGTCTTGTTTCTATCTTTTGTAAAATCACTCACAAAATCCAGTTCCCAATTAATCAGATTCCAACGGTCGCTCCAGGTTGCCCAACCGGAATTAAGCTGACGTAAAGAGACATATACATCGTAGGAATAATCGGCAGGTAATATAAATCTATTTTCGGGCAGTGTCATTCCACTGATAGAAAACACGCTTTTATAATTCCCGTAATAATTCAGACAAGTATTCATAAAGCGGAGAAAATAGGGAGAGGTTACAATATCGTCTTCCAGGATAATGGCTGCTTCGTAAATGTTGAGCACTTCGGTAATTCCCTGAATGATGGAATTGCGACAACCGATATTTTGCTCCGCCAGGTGATACTCCACAGAGCCGCACCACTGTTCTTGCTGCACTACCCGACGTACTTCTTCTATTTGATGTATTTGCTCCGGTGAGGCGTTGGCTTTTGGTCCATCCACATACACAATCAAATGGCTCTGAGTGGCAAGTTCGTTTTTTTTCAACGCCAGTAGCACCTGCTCCGTATGGCTGGGGCGGTTGTAGGCAAAGAGGATAATGGGATGTATCGTTTTATTTTTCATTAAATCGTAATACCTTTTTTATATTCTTTTTTACAAAAGATTTAGCAAACTTTAATTTACGTTTTAATTCAAGTAAATTATCTCTTTTTGCATGAACAATTTTCCAGGTCGAAGGAAAAACATCATCAGGAAGTGCACCGTTAGGGATGTAAAATTTTGATGGACGTATTACAGTTGGATTATTGGGGTTTAACAAAGCAGACATTATTGAAAAAGAGCTATTGCATACAATATGTACATCGCATTTTTTTATTGTACACATATCAACGACAAGAGAATTATGTATTTCAATAGCATGAAATTCTTTGATAAAATTATTTACAAGTTTAGTCTTTTTGTCATAAAAAATCACAAAAACAGATTCGTTATCCAAGTTTTTTTTTAGCCTTTCAGCCGCTTTAAACCAATAATTACTATTTAGCATATATCCACCAGAGCGATAATCATGGTCATTTCTAAAGTGTACAGATATTATTTTCGCATTTTTATTATCAGTTTTATTTCTTATTTCATCAATCAATTTATTTGAAAATAATTCAATTTCTTTAGGAAAATGAAACCAATTCCTAACTTCATCAATTCTATGTTCAAAATATTTTGGACAAATATAATGACCAGCCAATAAAGTATTATCTGACAAATCATAAACTTCTTTTTTAAATGCAGAAAGACAATTTATTGTTGTATTTTCTCTAAAAAATTTAAATGATTGAGGAATTTCTTCGACTAATTCTGTTCTTGTATTTTTAAAAATAGTTTCAACATCGTGGCCATAACTTATATCAGTATCATTACAAATACCATTTTTTTGATTTTTGTGAAATAAACCAAAATCACAATTCAAATCTATAGCTATACTTTTAACAGAAGCATAGGCAAACATTTGATTGCCTAACTGATCACTTAATTCTACAATCAACATTACATTTAATCTTATTGATAATCAATATCATTTCTCTTCCTAAAGGATTGAAACAAAAAAATCTATTTATTACATTCATGTAAGGTTTCATGGTTTTAATATATTTTCTATTTTTTGACAGCATATCAAAAAAAATCATAATTTCCTTTTTGGATGATTTTAATATCCTTTTGGAAAACTGATTAATATACCATATTGATTTTAATTTAAATAATTCCGATAAATTATAATCTATCGTGACTAATTCCTTCGATAAACGCATCAAATCATATCCCGCAACAAATGCAAACTGATAGACTAAATCTGCCCTATACTGTTTTTGAAAAATTCCAGAAACGGAAGCTGGATTTGTCCGGTACTGATAGTAACATTCCTCTATGGAACTTACTTTTTCGGCATACAGCAGTGCTTTAGGCATAAAAACCGTATCTTCCCAAAACACATGTTCAGGAAAAAGTAAGTTACGCTCTCTAAGATAAGATGTTTTGAACATCATCCGCCACACAAAACCAAGATTGTATATTAAAGCTCCTTTCATTACTTCATTAGCATAATCTAATCCTTTAAGGATCATAGAATTATGAAAAACAATTTCTGATTTAATGAATCTACCATTTATATCTACTTTTTCAAAATTAAATAACAAAACATCCAGCTCCGATGCTATACAAATACTGAGCAGGTGTTTCATACAATGGGACTTAATCATATCGTCGGAGTCAATAAACCAAATATATTGACCTTTGGCAGCCCTGATACCCGTATTACGAGCACCGCCTAAACATTTATTTTCATTATGCTCAATCAACACCAGATTAGCATGGCTTTTCTGGTATTCCTGCACAATACATTTTGAATTATCGGGAGAACAATCATCCACACAAATCACTTCAAACTCCTCCTCCGGAATATCCTGTGCATACAGGCTATCCAGGCAAGCTCCAATGTATTTTTCTACATTGTAAAAAGGGACTATGAAAGTGAGTTGGGGTGCATTCATTTAAAAGAATGATCTAAAATGATCTAAATATAAATTCAAAACAAAAACATATAATTTAATCCGCTTTTTACTTATTATTTTCAAATCTTCATATTTACCAAAAAAGGGGAATCTTCCTTCATATAACAATTTACCTAAACGCTTTTTATGATCCACTTTCAAGTTTTTATAATGCACATAATAAACCCTTATCGAATTTTCTAGTGAAATGACCCATTCTTTCCTATAATGATCAAATTCATTAGCATCACGTAATGTTTGAGTCATGACTTCAAAAAAAGATAATCTTGTTAGTCCTTCATCAACACCCCACTCTTCAGATAAACTTGATTCATGTTTGTTCCACACATAGAAAGCTTCATTTACATGACCAACTTTTTTTGCTATTAAAAAAACAGATAGATTGAATAGTCTATCTTCTTCCAAATATTCATTCCTACTATAAAAAACCAATTTGTTATTGTATATAACTTCTCTTTTATAAATTGAAGCCCAAACTACAGCGGATAAATAATTTTTATTTGCTGGATTATCTCCTATTACTAAAGATCTTATTACGCCTTCTTTTGAAGAATCATTATACTGATAAAGAATTTTCTCTTTATTATTTATACGTATTATAGCATTACTAAAAACAACATCTAAATCATTTTTTTTTGCAGCAATGTATAAATTTTCGTACATCTCTAATCTTCTTGTATCATCATGATCCGAAAATCCAATATATTCTCCTTTTGCAGCAGCCATTCCTCTATTTCTGCTTTCAGCCACATGTAAATTAGTTTCGTTATAAATCAAGTTAATACGATTATCCCTGGCAGCATACTCTTCAGCAATTTTTTCACTTCCATCTGTTGGGCAGTCAAGAACACAAATAATTTCTATTTCACGCAAAGTTTGATTGATCAGTGTTTCCAAACATTCACGTAATCGATGACCAGCATTGTATATCGGTACAATTATTGAAACTTTTATCATATATTTATTATTTTCCAGCCTTCACAATACACATCCGGTGTTTCCTGATGATGAAACCAAACCGAAGGTGCAATTACTTCTTTATTTTCTTTCTGATTGAGCCAGGCTCCCCACCAGCTGAATGAACTGTTGGCAATGATGTGATGATTGCATTGGGTCATCAAATACATATCTTTCCAGCTATCTTTTCCGGTATTCCAATCAACAAATTCTCCCTGACTAAACTGCAGATTTTGTTTAGCCCAGTCCATATCATTGGAGAAAACCAAGAAATACACCTCATTGAATTTATTTTCAAAGTAGCTTATCGCGTTTTCGTAATATTGAGGGGTCATCATGGGGAAACCGTTGGCATAATCTCCACGCCGTATATGTATGCTAACTGTTGTTTGCTGACTTATTCTATCGAGCAATTCCCTGTTTTTAGAATCGTTGACTGGTGGAAACGTAAAATCCTTTAGTATGATGGAGCGAATATCGCAGAAATACTTTTCACTCTGCCAATAACCATCCACATATCCATGTTTAAGCTGGAAAATTTCCGGCTTATACATCAAACTACGGCTTTCCACTTCGCTAAATATCGATTTTCTCTTATCAAATAACTTTCGTCTCAATCGTGCCGGGTAGGTCCTTCTTTCATCCCGCTGTTTTTTAATTTCATTTTCAGATGCAACATCAACCTTAACCGGGAAAATATTAAGCCCGTAATGGTCAGGATACTGCTTATAATACCGTGTATCAAACTTTACCTTTCTTCCTAGTGTTTGCAGTTTCCGCGCCAGCGCATACTGAAACATCTGATTGCCTAACTGGCTGTTGAGATTGATAATTATCATCGGTTCGAACGTATCGATTTTATTTTTCTTTTACAAATTTCTCTGAACCGCCAACCTCCAAAGCAGAGCCATCCTCCTTCCAGGGATTTTATAAATCCCCGATTACTCTTGTCAATTACGGAAAAACCGTTATGCACAACTGACAGATGTTCCTTAGCGTACTGATAGAACTTTTTCAAATCTGTTGTGGAATAACCATCAAGCAGTGGTACTTTGAAGCTGTTAATATGCCATTTTGCAATATTTTTCAGTTCAAGGGCTATTTGTTTGTCTGTATTTTCCATCTCTACAGCAAGCTGAGTTACTTCTTTTCCGAAAAAAAAGGATTTTTCAAACAACATCACGGGGTTAGGTTTGGTCTCAAACTCTTTGGTCATGGATTGTTCATTACTTCGGTAGCGATAGCAAACATCAGATACAGACTTCACCCGCTTAGCATTCAAAACTGTTCGCCAGGCGAAAGGTCCATCCTCTCCCATATTGGTTTCGGGAAACCGGAAATGATTATCTAACAAAAATTCTCTCCGATAAATCTGATGCCAGATAATACTGATATCGGATAAACGACCGCTGAAGAAACGATGCACAAACTCCAAACCGGATAAAAAAAGCTGCGAATTTTCAAACTTCTGACTTGTATGAATAACTTCACCTTCGTCATTGATAGCATCAAAATTAAAAAACAACTCATCCAATTCATCCTTTTCACAAATACCAAGCAGGTACGACAAGGCACCGGGCTTAATCATATCATCGGCATCAACAAACCAAACGTATCGCCCCCGGGCCTTCTCCATACCGGTATTGCGTGATGGACCCGATTTGCTGTTTACAGCATGATCCACCAACCGGATATTCGGATAATTTTTCTGATAATTCAGTATTATATCCCGTGTATTGTCGGTGGAACAATCATTCACACAAACTATCTCATATTCTTCGTGAGGAATATCCTGACTGAGCAGGCTATCCAGACAAGCACGAATGTAGGATGATACATTGAAACAGGGGAGAATAAAAGAAAGTATTGTGTTATCGTTCAACATACAATCATAGAGATGTTAATTTTCTTTTTCCTTTTAAAATCAAATATAGTTTCATTATTCTTTTGATTGACCTTTGTAATTTTGGGTATTTCGAGAAAATCTGAACATACGGATAAAGTGGTTGATGTAAATGTTGTAAGAAAACTTCATAATCGTTGATTATCCTTTTTGGAAATAAGTCAATCAATACTGCTTGTCTTTCATTTTTAGTTAAATCACCCCAATCTCCATCCACTTTTCTTTCTAAAAAAACGATAAACTGATTTATTCTGTATGTAGTACAGTTTTCGAATATTACCTTCCGAACTAGGAACTCCCAATCAGAAACTACAAGATAATTTTCATTGTATTTATCATTGTCGAATAAACTTCGTTTGTGAAATATTGACTGATGGCAAATTGTTGTCTCGAAAAGTCGTAATCCTGTTATCTGATCCGGGTAAATATCGGGTATTTGTTCTTCTTCACTGATGTATGAAATAATATCACCATAAATCAAATCTTCTTTCCTATTTAACTTAAACACATCCTCTAATGTTGTATTGTTATAAAGCCAATCTCCCGAATTCAAAAACAACAAATACTCACCATTAGCCTTCAATATTCCTTTGTTCATGGCATTATATATACCTTTATCAGGCTCACTTACCCAGTAGGATATATTATCTGCATATTCCCTAATTACCTCTACACTCCCATCAGTACTTGCACCATCGATAATGATGTATTCAAAATCGGTAAAGGTCTGCGAAACCACACTTTCTATAGTTTTTCGCAGTCCTTCAGCGTTGTTGCGGTTAATGGTGATAATAGAGAGTTTTGTCATATCAGAAATTGTTTTTCACTAAATTCATAGCTGCTTCAATCGCTTTATCCATATTATAATATTCCCATTCAGCAAATCTACCGAGTAAGTAAACATTATTTATTGATAAGAACTCTTTTAATTGGGCTATTTCGATTCTTGTTTCATTACCTTGAATCACATAGCTATTTGGTTCCTGATTAAATGCAATTGGCTCAATATTAAACGGCAGTTTGCTTAATTCAGCTTTCATCTGTTCGATAGATACTATGCCGGAAAATTCAACAGTACAGGTTGTTTTATTGTTTTTCAGGTTGTTGTTCGAACTAAAATTGCCTGTATAAATAATACGGTGCGATTCCGTGTTGGCTTCGGGTAGATATAACCATGATAGATCGGAAGCATCTATATAACATAATGCATTTGAAGTACCGTTACTTAATAATTGCTTTGTTTTTAAAGTATAGTTCAAATACCTTTCATCGTTTATATGAATGATGTCCTGAATTTTACGTACATCGCCTGTATAAATCACATCGTCAAATAATTGATTTAAAACTATCCATTTATCGTCACTTTTGGCAATATTCAATATCTCTGAATTGTATCTAATATCTAATCCCTCAGCAATTCTATCGGCTATAAATGAAGAGCCTCCTGATGCAGGATAGAAAAAATAACTATGAACCATTGAATCATCTTCTTTTTTGAAAATGTTGTTCATGATAATACTATGTACATCTGGCATTGGTAATTTACCGTCCAACCAAGGTAAAGGAATCTTTGAAAGATCAGTTTTCCAAATTTTGTAGTTATATGGTTTAAAGTAGTAGTCGCAAAGAGTTTTCCCAAATTTTGAGTAAAGAAAATCTGCAAAATTATCTGCAACTACATCCAGTTTATTACTTAACAACAGGTCTGTAACAATTTCGTTTGCTTTTTCCTTTTGCAATTGAAAAATATAATTTTCAATAGGATAACCAATTAATTTATTATCAATCCAGATTTTAGCATTTCGTTTGGCCTTTACAAATTCATCCTCTTTGTAAAACGACCAAAACCATTCTGCTACTTCTTTTATCTTTGTATTAAACACATGTCCGCCAACGCGATGAAATAATATTCCATCCTCTACAGTACAATGAACTAATCCACCATGAAAACTATTTTTTTCAAACACAGTAACTTCATGACCTTTATTTTGTAGCATCTTTGCTACAGATAGTCCTGCTATACCAGATCCAATAATAGCAATTTTTTTATTTTCCATTTTGATGACTAATGCGCTCCCAATATCTTTTTTCGCACAATTCCATTAATACATTTCTCTCCATATTTCCGTGGGCAAACCAATGTATATAGGCTCTTAATTCCTCAGAAGGTAACAGTGAAATATCTTTTATATACAATACCTCCTGCGATTCCCACAACACCAAATTGATCGTCAACATACCGTAGAAAGCTTCTTCCCATGTATTTGCTTTTGTGTCGGTTTTTATATTTGTTATCTTTGAATTTATAGCAGAATTTCCGGGTATTGCGTTAGCCAGACTATGAATAATATCCATAGTTTGACTTTTAAATAACTCGTTGGCTTTTTGTGGATTATTTGATTTATTTCTCAAACACCACTCTTTGATAAGTAATATTGTGAAGCGGTCGATTAACATTCCTATGGTATTTAAACCTATACTGTGGTTGCTTTCAGTTCGATTTAACTTTATTTCATCGGACCACATCCGGGTTAGTTTTTCAACTTCATCATCCTTTAGTCTCTTCACTTCGTCGTATAACATACCTACAGCATAATCTAAAGGTTGTGGAGTCTTTTCGAGCGGTAATTTGTCAAGTAAATCTTTGGAGTATGTTACTAAATCTAAAAAATATTGAGTATTGTTCATGTGTTTATAATGTTTAATATATTTAGCAGATCTATTTCAGTTGAGTTTTTTCCTATTTCAATTTCCGTAATTGGATCGTTTGCCAACCCCATATTGTACAAACCACTGCCACTAAGATAAGTTCCAGTATACCAATTCATATCAGGATAGATAATAATTTTTTTAGTTTTAGCTGTTGAAATCAAATCACAAAAACCACTTCTAACCCCAATGAAAAACTCACAATGCTCAACAAAAGGGATTGCTTCAGTTAAAGAAAAATCAACTGGAACAACATGCTTTATGTCAATAAATGGTTGCTTATTACTATTGATTAAAACTCTATAGTCCATTAAGTTTAATTCCTCTGTAAGTTTCTGCCAAAATTCAAATGCTATTGTATTTTCAACAAAAGAATTAGCGTGAGGAGACAAAAGAACCGATTGATTTCGTTCTGGATTATATAAATTATATTTAGTATAAGCTGCTACTAAATGGATTTGATTTAATATAGGTTTCTCGTTCTTTGTTTGAATCGGTAAATTCAACATCAACTTATAAACGTCGTTTAATGTTATTCCTTTATAACCGATTAAACTATAAAATGATTTGGGAAAGAAGTACTCAGGATGTAATATAATTGGCTTTCCAATACTTAAAGAATTTCTACTGCAAAACTGAAGTTCATTATTGTTGATAATCACAATTCTATTAATCTGGACATCAAAAACTTCGAATAACTGCGATTGGAATTGTTTAACAAGCCCTATAGACACATTTTGAGAATTATTTTCCCTTTTAAAAGCATTTAACAATGAAATAAATAAATACAGATCACCTATACCGTAGGGTAGAATAAAAAACCATTCATCAGATTTAATATCGATTTTATTGATAAACTTTCTCTTTGAAAGGTATCTTTTAATATTATTTTTAAGTCTCCTCAATTGTTTTCTCATTGTATTTTACTAATATCCCATTGTAAAGGCACAAATACACTTCCAGGTCTGCTTTGGGTTTGTCCTCCATAAAGTTCATCAATATATTCAAATCCTAAAACAGCAGGGAAATATTCTAATGTGGTAAAACCTCTTATGTTTGAACCAAGATTTAAATAGTAATTCCCTGCTCTTAATAGTTTTGGTACTGGTATTTTGACTTCATATTTTCCTTTTTTGCTGATATTTGCCATTAAATCAAAATCATGACTTGTAAATATTGATTGTTCCATTTGATTCATAATTTCAAAGGCAAATGTACCATCAAAATTAGTTGACTCAACATCTATTAATAATCTTACAAAACAATCTTTATTATTACTTACAACTTGTATTTGGTTATTATTATCATCTACTATTGATGCATGAATAAAATTTGCATGTGAATTTTTCGGGACTAATCTTTGCCATGTTGACACAGTAATTTGATTCATATTGATATACTTATCAATTATTTTTTCAGTATCTCCATAGGAATCAACACTTCCATTTGATAATAACAATGATTTTGGACATAAACTTTTTATACTTGCCATATTATGACTCACAAACAGCACCGTTCTCCCCTCGCCTTTAGAAACATCCTGCATTTTGCCTATGGCTTTTTTTTGGAATTCGGCATCGCCTACGGCAAGGACTTCGTCAACAACAAGTATTTCGGGTTCGAGGTGGGCAGCAATGGCAAAACCCAAACGAACGGTCATACCGGAAGAATAACGTTTGGCAGGAGTATCGATATAACGTTCCACGCCTGAGAAGTCCACTATCTCGTCGAACTTGCGGGAGATTTCGGCTTTGGTCATGCCCATAATGGCGCCGTTCATGTAGATGTTTTCGCGGCCTGTCATTTCTGGATGAAAACCTGTACCTACTTCCAATAAAGAAGCAATGCGTCCACGTGCTTTAATGGTGCCGGTGCTGGGTGTTGTTACTTTCGAAAGGATTTTCAGCAAGGTAGATTTACCCGCACCGTTTTTACCTATAATACCCAGCACATCGCCCTGCTCTACTTTAAAGTTGATGTCCTTGAGCGCCCAGACATAATCACTTTCACCCCGGTGCGCACGGTCGTTTACTTCGCCTATCTTCAGATAAGGATCTTCCTTGCCCTGTATGTTCATGGCGTACCATCGCTTCAGGTCGTGGCTCAGTGTATTTGTAGAGACTAAACCCAGGCGGTATTGTTTACTAATATTCTCAAACTCAATTGCTGTTGGCATTTATATATAAGTTTAAACAATAATTTTACTGTATTTTCTTTTAACTACGAATTATACCAATTATACGAATTTAAAACACCTTATTTCTTTTCTATTGTCTGTTCTTATTCTAACTACGAATTATACCAATTATACGAATTTAAAACACCTTGTTTCTTTTCTATTCGTAAAATTCAGGTAATTCGTGGAATTTGTAGTCTGTTCTTATTCTAACTAGGAATTACACGAATTACACTAATTGAAAAAATATTTTTCTTATTCGTAAAATTCGTCTAATTCGAGTAATTTGTAGTCTGTATTTATTATCCACAAATTAGTAGCTTCTTAATTCAATTTTGCGCTATATATTTAAATATCTTTTGTGAGTCAGGCTCATTGACCCAAAGTTAACTAAGATTCCCAATCGTACGTTTGTGGCTTTTAAGTAGTTTATTATCTGCGCTTCATGTTCTGGTAAAATAGTCGAGACAGCTTTTATCTCCAGAATAATATCGTCGTAACAAAAGAAATCAGCTATAAACTTTGTATTCAGTTTATTCTTTCCATAATAAACTTCAATGGGAGCCTGTGATTTAAAAGGGATGCTTTCCTCTTCAAATTGTAATTTCAATGCTTCCTGATACACTGACTCCAGGAATCCCGATCCTAGTTCAGCATGCACCTTCATACACGAACCAATTATTTTATAACTTTCGTCCTTATACAATATTTCTACCATCTTTATTCGCCTTAATTCGTTCTTATTCGTAAAATTCGTTCTTATACAGTGTCCATAAACGAGCGTTGCACTTTATTAAACACCACTATGCCGATACCAAGCAATACCACCATAAAGCCAAAGCTATAGCCAAGCATGCCCCAACTAAAAGTACCAACACCCATTGTGGAGAATTTGAAGGCTTCGATAATGCTTGTAACGGGATTTATAGCCATGATCCATTGTTTGTCGGCGGACATGGTGCTGAGCGGATAAATCACAGGCGTGGCATACATCCATAGTTGAACAATAAAAGTGAACAGGATGGTGAGGTCGCGGTACTTGGTGGTCATGGACGAAATGATAATACCAAAACCAAGCGAAAGTCCCGAAAGCATTACAATAAGCACCGGAATCAAAAGGATATATGCATTGGGAGCTAACTGAACACCAATGATAAGATAATAGATATAGACAACAACAAAGAGCAGGAACTGAATGCCCATGCGCACCAAATTGGAAGTTACTGTTGACAACGGAACTATAAGACGGGGAAAATATACTTTACCAAAAATGCCCTGATTGGTGGTGAAAGTGGTCGAGGTTTTATTCAGACAGTCGGAAAAATACTGCCAGCACACTATACCAGCTAAATAAAAGAGTGGTTGCGGAAGTCCATCGGTTGATATTTTGGCAATACCACCAAACACCACCATGTACATAATTGTGGTGAGTGCCGGTTGAATAAAAAACCAGGCGGGACCAAGTATTGTTTGTTTGTATTGCGTAATGATGTCGCGCTTTACAAACATAGAGTACAAATCGCGGTACTGCCAGATTTCTTTAAAATCGACTTCGAAGAGCTTATTTTTGGGTTTTATTACCGTAGTATATTCCATTTTTTCTTTGTTTCGGTTACTTTGTTCTATTATTGTATGGCTTGTATTCGGCTTTGCTATGCGCAACAAGGTTCCTCAGTCCCAGGTGGGAAGGAGAAAGAATGTTCAATTTAAAAATTTACAATTTACAGTTTAATTAGATAAACGCCAGCTTATAGGTTGAAGTAAGTATTGAACATTATTCACTATTTACTAATTACTATTTACTAATTTCCCGTAGGGAATATATATCAATAGAAAATAGATATCACCACAAATCAGTTCCCCGTAGGGGATAAATAAAGAAATAACATTAATGTCCTACGGACAATTTCCAACTCCTGATTCTTACAATACAACACCAGATAAACGCTACCTTACCTGTAAGCAATATAAGCTTGCATTATTCTTATTACTTTATAGTACAAATATACTTAGATTTTTTAAATTAACGACAGGAGATTCATTTAAAACATCGATATTAAATTGGAAATAGTACAAATACAAAGACATTCTTTTTCCAACAGCATGGAAATAGCGAAAGAGAGACCGAAAAATCCCCGGCCGATGAGTGGTTTTTGCATTTGAGACTGTTGTGTTTTTTTATATTTTTCGAAATCGTATATTTTGGTACTTTTGTGTTTCGAAATCGGAAAAAACAATTTTACAATGCATTTCAGATTAAAAACAATCTCTACTCTTTTAGTACTCACACTTTTTATCTTTTCGTCGAAGGGTTCGGCTCAAAACTACCTTAAAGTAACTTTTCATCAAATTAAAGCGGAAGGAAAAATCTGGGGTATCGATATTTCGCATCATCAAAGCACCATCGACTGGAAATTGCTTAAAAAACAAAAGCCTCATTTCATTTTCTTCAAAGCCACCGAAGGCGCATCGCACAAGGATAAAAAATATACAGAGAATTATAAAAATGCCCGTAAGCAAGGCATCATTGTAGGTTCATATCATTTCTTTTCGTACCGCAGCACCGGCGAAGCGCAGGCCAATCATTTTCTTAAAACAGCCCGTTATAAAAGCGGCGATCTGCCCCTTGTACTGGATGCTGAGTACGCTTCCAATATGCCTTCGAACAAAGTAGTCACCAAAGAACTGACCGACTTTATGAAAATTGTAACCCGTAAAACAGGTAAGAAACCTATCGTCTATTGCGATTACGATTATTACAAACAATACCTGGATGGAAATCTGAAGAACAAACACTACCTGTGGATTTGCGACTATCGGCAGAAACCCGATTGCGACTGGACTTTCTGGCAAACAACAGATAAGTTTAGTATCTCGGGAGTTAAAGGTGGTGTTGATTTTAATTTATTCAATGGAACAAAAAGCGAATTAGAAGCGTTGCTGTTTTGAAAAGCAAAAGCATCTTTCTATGTACAATTTAGAAATGTACAATTTACAATTTATGCGAATCAAAAGAGATTTGCGTCATTTGCGTTCAGAAAAATTCTTTTAAAAATAACTGAGGGCTTGACTTTGAATCAAGCCCTCAGTTATTTTTTCATCTATTGTAAAATGGGTTTTTGAATATAAAAAAGTAAATTTTTTAAAAAAATCTATTTTTGATGCAGAATTCTTGATGTCTGATTAAACCTTTTAACTTTGTTGGAGTCAAACCAGAGAAAATTTCAGTTCACAGGAATTTAAGTATTTACTATTTAAAGCTTAATAAGTATAGGACCAGCAGAATATCCTGTATATAATACGCATTAAGACTCTAAAAATAACTGAGGGCTTGACTTTTGAGTCAAACCCTCAGTTGTAAATATCCATCGAACTGTTTTATTGAAATAAAAAATAATGAGTTACAACAAAGACAATAGTCAAAAAACAATGGCTTGAATTTATCGTCTTTGCTCCTGCTCTTCAAAATTCATAAAATTAACAATAAAAATACGATATGAAACGTCTGCTTATTCTTCTTTCAATCTTCTTATCTGTTCATTTATACACTTTTTCGCAACACAGTATTCAATCGTCAGTATTCGACAAGAAAAACGGACAAGCCATAGAAATGGCAACAGTGCGTTTACTTTCGTCCAAAGACTCGTCGTTTGTGCAAGGCGCTCAAACCGATATGAAGGGCGGATTCGTTCTCCCCAAGATCAAACCTGGAAATTATGTACTCGTTATCAGCTCAGTAGGTTATAACGAATCAAGAAAAGACATTACAGTAGAAAAGAAAGACCTTATTCTGAGACCCATACAGCTCGATGAGAATGTAAAATTGCTCAAAGAAGTTGAAGTGAAAGGTACTGCTGCACAATTGGTTGTAAAAGGAGATACTCTTGAATACAATGCAACAGCCTTTAAAACACAGGAAAATGCAGTGGTCGAAGATTTGCTTAAAAAATTACCGGGTGTCGAAATTTCGTCGGATGGGAAAATTATGGTAAACGGCGAAGAAGTAAAAAAAATCCGCCTTGATGGTAAAAAGTTTTTTGATGGTGATATAGAACAAGCCACCAAAAACTTATCGGCCGATATGATAGAAAAAATTCAGGTGTTGGAACAAAAATCGGACATGGCACAACTTACAGGATTCGAAGATGGTGATACCGAACGTATCATTAACCTTACTACCAAACCCAATCGAAAAAAGGGAGTGAATGGAAATGTGAATGGTGGAGCCGGAGCTGACATCAACAAAAACTTCAGGTACGATAGTAGCCTATCACTTAATATATTGAATGGCGAATCGCAAACATCGATCAATGCAGGAGCTAATAACCTGAACAACACAAGAAGCAGCCGTGGACGCGGTTCGTGGGGAGGTGGTTCTAATGCCGGAATTACAACATCGCAGAATTTTGGCTTAAACAACAATTCGATGTTGAGCAAAAAAACAACAATAGGTGGTGATATTACTTTTAATCACTCCAACAATTTCAGCAATACAGAGAGTAATCGTACCAGCTATTTGTCATCGTCGACCTACAACGATTTATCTAACAGCATTTCAGAAAACGATAAATACGATGCCAATATGCGATTGGAGCTTGAATGGAAAATTGATAGCCTGCAAACATTCATTTTGCAACCCAATATAAATTACAGCACCAGCGATTCCTATACAGAAAGAAAATACTCTTATCTTACTGATAACGATTCTACAAGTTGGGGAAATTCGATTAACAATGGAACAAACAATTCGCTTTCGGGCGGTTTGAACCTGATTTACAACAAGAAATCGGCAGTGAAAAAAGGACGTTCTTTCACTATCAATCTGAACACCGATTTTTCGAGAACCAATGGCGAAAGCTATAATCTCTCTAATAAATACACAAATGACTCAACGATCAATATAGACCAACAAACAAAAAACATATCCGACAGATTCAATGCCGGTATGCGGATGTCGTTTGTAGAACCTCTTTGGAACAATAAAAACATGATAGAGGCAGCTGTATCGGTGAATACTACCACCACCACTTCTGAAAAGAATCAGTACAGCTACGATGCCACGAAGCGAGATTATTCAATTTTTGACGAAGAGTACAGCAATAACTTTGAAAATGAGTTTTTCAGAGAATCGATTGAATTAAATTACCGTTTTACCGAAAAAACATATAATGTAATGCTTGGATTGAGCGGACAGCCTTCGCAAACGAAAAACATTCGTACTTATGGCAACGGCTTGGTAACTGATACTACTTATGGTGTGTTTAATTTTGCTCCTACCGGTAGATTCCAGTACAATTTTGGTCGTAAAAAGTTTGCCCGTATCGATTACCGCGGACGTACACAACAACCTTCGATCAACCAGATGCAACCCGTAAAAAACAACAATGACCTGATGGCCGAAACAGTTGGAAATCCTCTGTTGAATCCTGCATTTTCGCACACATTCAGATTAATGTACAGTACTTTCAACGATAAAACATTTTCATCGTTCAATACTTTCCTGAATGCCGAAGCAACAAAGGATGCATTGGTTTCGAACAAAATTTACGACAACACACTGAAACAATACAGCCAAACTGTCAATTCGGATGTAATGCCGGTGAACCTGATGGGAAATGTAATGTTTAGTACACCACTTATTCAGAAGCGTTTACATTTCAGCACCAACACATCTGCGCGTTACCGGACTCAATACAGCTATATTTCGCGCAATGTAAATATCGATGACATTAATATTGATCATCTTCTGTTGGGCGACGAAAGCAAAACACGCAATTATAGTGCTTCAGAAGAGCTGTCGCTTACTTTTACACACGATTTTATTGAATTGGGACTTCGTGGAAATATCGGTTATTCCAACTCGCTGAACAATCTGAGAAACGAAACTACCGAGACTTACGATTGGTCGGGACGTGGTAATATAGTGATTCGTTTTCCTTACAACTTCACCCTTAGCTCGGACATAGCTTACACCGATCGCGCAGGTTATACAAATATGGATTTAAGCGAAATTATGTGGAATGCCGCCATCGATAAAACTTTATTTAAAAACAAAGGTACCTTATCAATCAAAGCAACCGACATATTGCGTCAGCGATTGAATATCAGACAAACCATTGGCGATAACTATATTCAGAACAATAGCTACAATACTTTACCCACCTATTTCCTTGTAAGCTTTACTTACAGGATAATGAAATTCGGAGGAGGAGGCAACAACAACCAACGTGATTTTAATAATTTCGGTCCCGGCATGAGACCTCCAGGAAGAGCTGGTTTCGGAGGAAGACCCGGTGGCGAGTTTTAAATGAACACAAAGAGAGAGAAAAACGATCAACTGTTTTTCTCTCTCTTTTTTTTTATTGTAAGTAAGAATGATCTGTTTTCTAAAAGTAAAATTCAGGTAGTCAATGTCCAATATGCCAATAAATTTACAGACTTTAGACAAAAGAACAAAGACGAAGGGGACGAAGGGACGAAAGTCAAAGGTCTAAAGTCGTTGATCTCAAAACTCTTCATTATTAATTATTCATTATCAATTGTGCCAATTGTTGAACTGTTGAATCGTCGAACTTTCCTGTGCCTCTCAGAACCCGAAACTCAGAACTATTTTATCAATTCAATTTCATTAAAAACTTCTGCTGCTTTTTCTATCGATTGCACATTAGCAAATACCACCGAGCGCCGTGCATTTTTTTCGCGAAGCTGACACCGGCGAGGATGTGTAGTCATGTATCTGAGTATTTTACCGAAAGTTTCGGATTGATAATAGCCTGACTGAACGTTTGACACAAGATAGGCAATCATTTTTTCATCTTTCATTACCAATTTTTCGACACCAAAACGCATGGCCTTCCAACGCAAACGAACTACCTGAAGTAAACTTCGTCCTTTTTCAGGAATCTTACCAAAACGGTCTTCCAGGCGTTTTTCAAACTCTGCCAAATCAGCTTCATTCGTTATATTATCAAGCTCACGGTACAAAGCAATACGTTCGGATACATTTTCGATATACTCCTGCGAAAAGAGCAATTCCATATCCGAATCAATCTGACAATCGGTAACATAAGCGGTTGAATTCTTTTCTGCTGCAATTTCCTCTGCGTATAAATCTGAAAATTCTTCGTCTTTTAGTTCGTGAACGGCTTCGTTCAGAATTTTCTGATAAGTTTCGTACCCAAGATCGGCAATAAAGCCGCTTTGCTCCGCTCCCAGCATATTTCCTGCACCCCGGATGTCGAGGTCCTGCATAGCTATATTAAAACCACTTCCCAGTTCCGAAAAAGTTTCAAGCGCCTGTAAACGCCTGCGGGCTTCGGGCGTGAGCAAACTTAATTCGGGCGCCATCAAATAACAGAAGGCTTTACGGTTGCTGCGCCCCACCCGACCACGAAGCTGATGTAAATCGCTCAGGCCAAACATGTGCGCACTGTTAATGATAATTGTATTCACGTTGGGAATATCGATACCTGATTCAATAATCGTAGTTGCTACCAGTACATCGTATTCATAATCAATAAAATCGACAATAATCTCCTCTAGTTTATCAGGCGGCATTTGTCCGTGACCTACTGCCACACGACAGCCCGGAAGAAGTCGTTTGATCATAGCTTCAATGGCATAAATACTCTGAATACGGTTATTCACAAAAAACACCTGACCATTCCTATTCATTTCCAACTGAATAGCTTCACGGATCACCTCTTCGTCGAACATATGAATCTCGGTCTGTACCGGATAACGGTTAGGTGGCGCTGTATTGATAATTGACAAATCGCGCGCTCCCATCAACGAGAATTGCAAAGTACGCGGGATGGGTGTAGCTGTCATAGTGAGCGTATCTACATTCACTTTCATCTCCTTCAGCTTTTCTTTTACCGAAACCCCGAATTTTTGTTCTTCGTCGATAATAAGTAAACCCAGGTCTTTGAATTTAACGCTTTTACCTACAAGTTTGTGCGTACCGATAAGAATATCAACATCTCCTTTTTCGAGTCGCTGAAGCACTTCTTTTGTTTGATTGGACGAACGTGCGCGGCTCAGATATTCCACCGTTACCGGAAATTCCTTGAAACGGTCTTTAAATGAATTATAGTGTTGTAAAGCCAACACGGTGGTGGGAACAAGCACAGCCACTTGTTTACCGTCAGTCGCAGCCTTAAAAGCTGCCCGCATGGCTACTTCAGTTTTACCAAAACCCACATCTCCACAAACCAAACGATCCATCGGCAAGGCTGACTCCATATCCTTTTTAACATCAGCTGTAGCTTTCACCTGATCGGGCGTGTCTTCGTAAATAAACGATGCTTCGAGTTCCTGCTGCAAATAGCTGTCGGGCGAATACTGAAAACCCTGTTCGGCCTTGCGTTTTGCATAGAGTTTTATCAATTCACGCGCAATGTCCTTTACCTTCGATTTGGTGCGTTCTTTCAGCCTTTCCCATGCACCAGAACCTAATTTGTTGATACGTGGTGATTCACCTTCTTTGCCTTTGTATTTCGAGATACGGTGTAATGCATGTATGCTTACGAAAATAATATCATCATCTTTATAAATGAGTTTTACCATTTCCTGCATTTTCCCATTCACATTTGTACGTACAAGTCCGCCGAAACTACCTACACCATGATCCACATGCACCATATAATCGCCTAACTGAAACTGGTTAAGCTCTTTCAGCGTCATCAACACTTTTCCCTGACGGGTTTTGTCGGTGAGCAACTGATATTTATGGAAACGATCGAAAATCTGGTGATCAGTATAGAGGAATACAGACAAATCGTGATCGATAAAACCTTCGTGCAAAGTATTTTTTATAGGCTGAAAAACTATATTATCGCCACGATCGGCAAAAATGGCAGCGATACGATCGGTTTGTTTCACACTGTCGCTCAACACATACAGACGATAACCATCGGCAATTCCTTTTTTCAGATTGTCGGCCACCAAATCGAAGTTCTTATGAAAAATCGGTTGAGGCGAAGTATTGAAAGCCAAAGTGCTGGTAGCCTGAGAAAAGGATTTATCACCTAATTCAATTTTTCGGAAATCGATAAGCTGCTGTACAAATTCATCGCCGGTAATGCGCGTACGATGTAAATCGGGTACCGTTTTATCGCCTTCGTTGGCTTTCACCAATGCTTCGTCGTACAATGTATTTATACGTTCACGGACGAAAGACAAATTTGCAAAAGTGAAAATGCTATCTTTAGGAATAAATTCGGGGAAAGAAACATGAGCCGTATCCTTGTACAGCAGCAGATCGGGAATAATTTCCACTTCATTGCGTTTTTCCTTCGACAATTGTGTTTCTATATCGAAAACACGAATCGACTCCACTTCATCACCAAAAAAGTCGCAACGAAAAGGCATTTCGAAAGCAAACGAAAAAATATCGACAATGCTTCCGCGTACAGAGAACTGTCCCGGTTCGTACACAAAATCAACACGCACGAAACCATATTCAAGCAGCATTTCGGTCAGAAAATCGATGCTCAACGTCTCTCCCACTTTCAGTTTGAGCATGCGGGTTCGCATGCCATGCACCGAAACAACCTTTTGCATCAAAGCTTCAGGATAAGTTACCACCACACATGGAGCCGCATTATTGGCCAACCGGTTCAACACTTCGGTTCTCAATATTTCGTTGGAAGTGTCGAGCTGACTCAGTTTTATTGCTTTTTTGAAAGACGAAGGAAAATAAAATACTTCGTCGGGCGTGAGTACCTGTTTAAGGTCGTTGTAAAAATAACCGGCATCGTCGGCATCGTTCATCACCACTATTTGGCATTGAGGCAACTGATTGAACAAGGAGGCAGTCACTAATGCACACGAAGATCCGCTCAAACCCGATATTTTCAGATTTGATGCAGATGAATTTGCCCACTGCACAAGTGCTTTCACCTGTGGATGTAAAGCATAAAGTTGCTTAAGATCGGAAAGATTCAAAATTTTCTTATTTTTTACGAGCCGCAAAGATACTGAAAGTTCGGCTTAATATGTTAGCCTAAAGTATTAAATTCAGAAAAATATGCCGATGTGACAATATGCCAATCCCGATAAATTCGGGACAAGTTGTGCTAATTGTTGATAAGTCTCCGGTCCACAATCTCCGGTCTACAGACTTTGTTGAACTGTTGAATTGTTGAATCGTTGGATAACTGAGTAATTGTTGAACAGTTGAACTTGTCTGTGCCTTCGCCTGTGCCTTTCAGAACACGAAATTCAGAACTCTTCCTACAGTTTTATAGCAAACTTTTTCAGTCGTGCATCCAGCATATGTTGTGGAATAATTTGCTTAATGCTATTGGCAACTGCATTCATCAAACCTTCGCGCACATAATCATGCCGAATGACCAAAGCAATTTCTCGGGTAGCTTCGGGACGGACTATTTTTCGAAGATGTTGTTTCTGTACATCGGTGAGCAAATTAATATGTAACTCCGGTATCACTGTATACCCTCCGTTCCGATCAACAATTTTCACTAAAGTATCAATACTTCCAGCTTCGTAAATAGCTGAGTGTGTTTTGTTTTTACAAAAATTAAATACCTGATTCCGAAGGCAATGTCCTTCTTCCAACACCCAGAGATGATCGAGTTGCATGTCGTTGGTCGAGACTTCATCCTGCAAATACAAAGGTTCGTTGGGCGAAATATAAGCCACAAATTTTTCGTAATACAGCGGAACTTCAAGTATTTTAGGATCATCGAGCGGAGTGGAAAGAATGGCCATATCAATTTCAGCACTATGGAGCTTTTCAATAATAGTTTCTGTTCTCATTTCACTAATTTTCAGAGATATATCGACATAATCCCGTCGAAACAGTGTAATAAGTTCGGGCAACAAATAAGGTGCAACGGTAGGAATAATTGCTAACGAGAGCGATCCTGCCACTGAACCTTTCTGTGTCAAAACATTTTCCTTAAGCTGATGGACATTAAACATCACTACCTGAGCCTGTTGCAAAATCATTGCTCCCACTTCAGTGGGCACAATAGGATGAGATGACCGATCGAAAATTCTACAATCAAGTTCATCTTCAAGCTTTTGAATCATCGCGCTTAAAGTTGGCTGAGTTACACCGCACATTTCGGCTGCACGTACAAAATGACGGGTTTTGTCCAACGCAATAATGTATTCAAGTTGTTGTAAAGTCATGTCTTTAATATTTATGTTATCGTTGATTTCTATGCAAAGATAAAAATAATTGACTGTTTTAATCCCGTTTTATTTAACTCCTAAACAAAAAACTTATTCATTGGAATGATAAATGAATATAAAAGTTTGTGAATCATTGCATCAAATTAAAATCTACATTATAAAATGAGTTATCTTTGCCTCAACATTTAACACAAAGTTCATGAAACGTTTTTTTCTTTTTATCCTGATATGTGTAGGCAATTTTCAGTTTGTAGATGCACAATTGCTATGGAAAATAACTGCCAGTGGAGTGGATAAACCATCCTATCTATTGGGGACGCATTATCTTGTTCCAATGGTTTATCTGGACAGTGTAAAAGGACTTGCGAATGCATTTAACGAGTGCGATGCCGTAGTGAGTGAGGTAATAGCCAATAACATAGATGCCAGCACCCTACTCCGCAAAGTGGCATTTATCCAGGGCGGACAAACGCTGAAAGACTTAATTTCGGAGGAAGATTACCCACTTGCCGACAAAGCATTGAAGTCGGAACTAAAAATCGGACTCAAAGAACTTTCGAAAATGTACCCGACATTTATACTGCGGCTTTACGAGATTGAGCTTTTTAAAAAACTTACAGGCATTTACGACGATGCTCAAACCGACTCGTACTTTCAACTTGCAGCCCTCCAGAAGGACAAAAAAATAATTGCACTTGAAACTGTAGAACAACAAGTTCAACTTTCGCTGGATCAAAATGATTTACAACGTCATGCCAACCAGCTCACCAAAGCGTTGCTCAACCGGGACAGTTTAAGCAACGAGCTTATTAAAATAGGCAAACTCTACAAAGGAGGCAATATCAACGATTTTGCTTTATTGGCAAAAATCAGAACACAGGCCGATGTGGCTCTTAACGGTATTTCGACAATAGAAATGCGGAACTCTGAATGGCTCAAAAAACTGCCGGACTATATCAAAGCTCAGTCGTGCTTTATAACCGTAAACATCGAACATTTGGCTGGCGAAAATGGTTTGATCAACGGATTAAAACAAGCAGGATACAAAGTGAAAGCCGTTGAATAAAAAAAAAGCCAGTAGCAAACTAAAAAATCTGCTTTTGGCTTTCGCTTTTTATAAAGATTATAATCTTAAACTTTTTCGTCCAATAAATTTATTTTTTGTTCGATCAACTTACTTTCATCTTTCAACGCTTCAATTTTACGTTCCATTTCCCGTATCAATCCTCCTCCTTTTTTCGACGAAGAAGTCAGGAAGCCTATGTTGTTTTCGTAAGTCGCAATCTCGGATTTCAAATGTTCGTACGCTCTAACCAATTTTTCGCGTTCGCGATACAACTTATTTTCACCCTGAGCCGAGATTTCTTTCAGGTTATTTTTAAATGAATCAAGACGACGTTGAGACGAATCTACATTTAAATAAGTGAATATCTTATCAATCGTCGCGCGATAATCGGTATAAACCTGATCCTTTTCTTTGAACGGAACGTGGCCAATACTGTTCCATTCGGCCATTAATGCACGAAATTCGGCCTGTGTTTCCTCGGTATTGCTTTTCTTTTCGATAAGCGCAATTTTCTCAGTTATTTCTTTCTTCTTCGCCAGATTTTGTATTTCAACATTCTTCAGGTCTGAGAAGTTTTTATTTTTTTGTTCGAAGAAATAATCGCAGGCAGCAATAAACCGCTTCCAAAGTTCATCCGAATTTCGTTTCAAAACCGGACCGGCTTTTTTCCATTCTCTTTGTAAATGAATAATTTTCTCGGTTGTGCCCTTCCAATCGGTGCTATTTTTCAATGCTTCAGCCTGTTTGCAAAGATCTTTCTTTACATCGAGGTTCTGATTCATAATCACTTTAGCTTCCTTATAATACAAGTTTTTTGCATCATAAAAAACATCGCACGCCTTGCGATAGCGTTCATACAATGCCTGATTCTCTCTTCGTGGAGCAAAACCAATGGCTCTCCATTCTTCCTGCCAGGCTTTAAAAACACTCAATGCATCTTCCCATGCTTTGAAATTGTTGAGCACGCTACAGTCAAAGGCTTCAATTTTTTCGATCAATTCTATTTTAGCCTTCATATTCAGCTCTTCCTTCTCCCTCACAGTATCAAAAAACATTTGATACTTTTTATTGATGGTGCCAGATGCTTCTCTGAAACGATTCCATATCTGATCCCTCAGTTCGCGACTCACAGGCCCGGTTTCGTGCCATTCGCTATGTAATTTTTGCAATTGTTGAAAAGCATCCAAAACATTGGTATCGGCAGCAAGCCGCTCGGCTTGTTCGCAAATAAGCGTTTTAGCTTCAAGATTTTTCTTAAAATCGTATTCACGAAGTTCGTTATTGATTTTTATTAAATCCCAAAATGCTTCCTGGTTTAAATTATATTGTTTCCATAACTCTGTTACGTATTTCGAAGGCACCTGACCTATCGTTTTCCATTTTTGCTGCAATGCTTTGAACTCGCCAATGTGGATTGAAACGTCGTCGTTTTTTTCGACAAGGCTTTTCATTTGTTCAATAATATGCTGTTTCTGAATTAGGTTGTTCTCTTTTTCGGCTTCAAGCTGAGAAGTATATGCACTTTTCCTTGTACGATATTCGTTTAACAAAAGCTTCAAAGCATCTTCAAAATCGTCCTTTTTAGGAACAAAGTTCTCTTCTTCGCCTCCCTCTTCTAAGAATTTTCGTTTTTGTTCTTCTGTGTCTGCTTTTGCTCTTTTGTAAAAACTTTGCTTAATGACTTCCACTTCATCCCTGATCGAAGCAATTTCTTTGTCGAGAAGTAATTTGAGCGCTTCTACAAGTTCTGCCTTTGAAAACAAATTGTAATCAGGCATTTTAGAAGTTTTCGTTTCCGCATTTTCTTCCGAAGTTGTAGTCGTTTCGGTTGTTATTTCGATAGGTTCAGCCGGTGATACTGTCTGTGCAGTCGGATTTTCGGCCTCGACCATTTTGTTAACTTCAGAAATAACAGTTTCGATCGGCTCGTTCGGAACAATTTCAGTGTCCTTGTTCAATTCAAGTGGGTTCATTTTCAGCTTTTTTTTTGAATAAGTGAACGGTCGTGTTGAACGATCCGGTCATATTCAGTGATAAATTAAAATTTCCAGACAAAAATAAGATATTTTTTTTAATTATTTGATTTTATTAGGATAAAACCCTGATTTTAATAAAAAAAAACAAATACATCAATATCATTATTTCTATATATCCGATGTTTTTCTATAGGCTATGGTAGCACTTGCTTGTTGTTTGGGATTTAACTGGATATCGTTGATACTTACATGATCGGGCCGGGTAAGTATAAATTCAAGCGCATCGGCTATGTCTTCGGCATCCAAAGGAATTAAACCATTGTACACCGCTTTTGCTTTTTCTTCATCGCCATGATAACGTATAATCGAAAATTCGGTTTCTACCATTCCCGGCGATATAGAACTTACTTTGATGCCATATTTCACAAGGTCCATTCTCAGCCCTTTGGTTATTGCATTTACAGCATGTTTAGAGGCACAATAAACACTCCCATTCGGATACACCTCAATACCAGCTATCGACGATATATTGACGATATGTCCGGATGTTCTCTCTATCATTCCCGGAACAACGAGTTTAGTTACATAAAGCAGCCCTTTGACGTTAGTATCAATCATTTGCTCAAAATCGTCCATTTCACTTTCGTCAAAAGGCGATGCACCCGCAGCAAGTCCGGCATTATTTACCAATACATCTATTTCCCTGAATTCTTCAGGAATGGATGCAATAGCCTGCCTGCAAGCCTCATTGTCGCGCACATCGAAACATAAAGGACAAACCTGAACCGAAAATTCTTCGCGCAATGTACATGCAAGTTCATGCAAGCGTTCTGCTCTCCGGCCTGTAATGATTAATTTGTAATCAAGCTTTGCCAATCGCAATGCGAAAGCGCGTCCGAAACCCGAAGTAACACCGGTTATTAATGCTGTTTTCATAAGATAAAAGTAAGTAAAATGAAAGACTGCTATAAAGCTACAATCGACTTCTCAAATCAACATTTTCACTGATTGGAAAAGACATTTAAATTATTTGGTATATTTCAGATCGTGCCCCATGCGTGTTTTTTTTGTTTGCATGTAAAAAGCGTTGAACTCGTTTGGTTTTACTTCAATAGGGATGTTTTCAACTATCGACAATCCGTAAGCTTCCAACCCAATTCGTTTTACAGGATTATTAGTCATCAACCTGATTTTAGTAACCCCTACTTCGCGTAAAATCTGTGCTCCCACTCCATAGTCACGCTCATCAGCATCGAATCCGAGATGAATGTTGGCGTCGACAGTGTCCAGTCCTTCTTCCTGCAATTTATAGGCTTTAATTTTATTCATCAGGCCTATTCCTCTACCTTCCTGGTTCATGTACACAATCACGCCCTTTCCTTCTTTCTCAATCATTTCCATCGATTTTTGCAACTGCTCGCCACACTCGCACCGCATAGATCCGAAAATATCACCAGTCATGCAGGATGAATGAACACGTACCAAAATAGCCTCATCCTTCTCCCATTCACCTTTTATAAGAGCCACATGCTCCAATCCGTTCGATAGCTGACGGAAAGGAATTAGTTTGAAATAACCATGAGAAGTAGGCATGTTCACCTTCTCCCCCTTTTCAACAAGCGATTCTGTTTTCAATCTATAGGCAATTAAATCCTCTATAGAAATTATTTTCAAACCAAATTTCTTCGAAAGTTCTATCAATTCGGGCAACCTGGCCATAGTTCCATCTTCGTTCATTATTTCGATAAGAGCTCCAGCCGGATACAAACCAGCAAGACGAGCCAAATCTACAGCAGCCTCAGTGTGCCCAGCACGACGAATCACTCCTCTGTTTTTCGCCCGTAAAGGGAATATATGTCCGGGACGTCCAAAAGTCTCCGGCTTTGAATCAGGGTGTGCAAGCGCCTGAAATGTAGCTGCCCTGTCGGAGGCCGACACACCGGTGGTACAGCCTTCGAGTTTATCCACACTTACGGTAAACGGCGTTGAATGAATGGAAGTGTTTTTTTCAACCTGCATTTCTAGGTCAAGTTCATCGCAGCGCTCTTCGGTAAGAGGAGCACACAATACACCGCGTCCGTGGGTAATCATAAAATTCACCATTTCGGGCGTCATTTTTTCGGCAGCACAAATAAAATCGCCTTCATTCTCACGGTCCTCATCATCAACGACGATTACGAACTTACCTGCTTTTATGTCCTCTAAAGCATCTTCAATGCTATTAAATAATGTATTCATTTTAATATTCTATATTTTAGTTGGCTTTTTTACCAACCCTTTTTCTAACGACCTGATTATATTTTTGTTTTAAATAAGTTACAATTTTAAGATATTGTTCGGGATTAAATAAGGTAGCATCCACAGCCGACTTATAAGTAAGAAAAATCCCGATAGGCAGCAATACAAATGAACTCAGCCACATTCCTTCAAAGGCAGTCCAGATTCCTTCTCTCGACATTTTATATCCGGTAGTATCGATGATATAATAAATAATAAACATAATCACCGAAATAACAACCGGTGCTCCCAAACCTCCTTTTCGAATGATGGCTCCCAGCGGTGCACCGATAAAGAAAAATATGAGGCAGGCAAACGAAAGTGTAAATTTCCGATGCCATTCTATCTCGTGCCGGCTTACATATTTTTGGGGATCGCCAAGCATAAGTTTATTATAATCAATCTGATTCTTCATGTCGGTTGCTTTCTGAACAGCTGCACTGGCGGCCGTCTCCATATCGCCCAGCTCCATTTTCAACAACAAAGAATCGGGATTGTACTTTTTCAAATCGATATTTTCGCCCATCTCCAACGAACGTCCCGGATCCGATTCGCGCCCCAGATACCGGTGTTTTACGATTTCGGCCTGTTGTTCTTTTAGTCTGGCATCCACTATCTTGCTCACCGAATCGATAGATTGCGTTAGCTGAGTTATATTTTTACTTACATGTTGGTCTTCGAGTATCGATTCATCCAGACGGGTAAAATCCGAATCGAAATCGAGCAAAATTTCTTTGTATGCAAAAGTTTCTCTGCGGTAAGGAATGGCCGAAGATGTATTCAACAAACGTTGTTTTTTCAGATTTTCGAAATTCTCACCCTCATAAAGTGTCAGAAGGAGGTATTTTTTATCTTCGGTAAATTTGATTCGTCCCGAATCGGCAACCATCACAGATGCATTTTCAAACCCTCCCGAAAAATCATAAATCATCAAGTCCTTCAACAATCCGTCCTCTTTATCGCGAACATACATGTTCACACCATTGATTCCCGAGTAAAACTCACCCACAGGAATATCAAGTTCAGGCGATTTTTGTTTGAGAGAAAGTATCAGTGTCCAAAGCTTTGTTTGCGAAATGGGGAGCACATAATTGGAGAAATAAAAAGCCCCCACACACACAAGCGCAATGAAGACAATAAGAGGCCGAATGATTCTAAACAACGATATACCAGCCGATTTCATGGCTGTAAGCTCGAAATTCTCGCCCAGATTCCCGAAGGTCATCAGTGATGCCAGCAAAATTGCCAGGGGCAATGCTAGAGGCACCAAGGTAAAAATAGCATAAACAAAAAACTCGCCCAACACTCCTATTCCTATCCCTTTTCCCACTAATTCAGCAAAATGCTTCCATAAAAACTGCATCAGCAAAATGAAGATGCAAATGAGAAAAGTCATTAAAAACAGCGTAAAAAAACGTTTAAATATGTAGATGTCAATTTTTTTAAGTCTGAGCATATTCTTCTTTTTATAAAGAGCAACAAAATTACTTCAAAAAGTTCAATAATCAATTAGATGAAGTACGAAATTAAATTAAAGTAATAAAGCAGCATTATAAAAAAAAGAAACTTAATGTGGAATGAAACATGAGTTCATCAACTCCCAGCCGAAAACAAAAAGAGTATGCCAACGATTGAAACTTCGGGCATACTCTTGTAAATATTTCAACTATAAAACAAATTACATTCCTGTTTTTCTTCGAAGTTCTTCAATTTGTTTATTCCATAAAAGAATCAAATCGTCGACTTCCGAAGGCTCGGCATAGTCAGTGACCACCAATATCAGGCCGCCGGTTATCTCTGGCGACACAATTTTAAATTCGAAGAAAGTATCAAGATCTCCATCGTCAACCCAATGAAACCGAATATAGGAATTTGGTCTTAATTGTTGTAAAACAGCAGTTTGTTCATGACCATCCCACGAAAAAACATATTCATTTCCCGAAACTGTAACTCCATCAGCAAACCATTCGGACAATCCAAGGGGTGTACCAATCGAATTCCACAAAATGGTAGATGAAGAATTATCCAAAGAATATTCAATACTAAATTCAATCTTTTGCATGCTCAAACCTCAGCAATTAACAATTCAACTTAAAATTCGATTGCAATATAGATAAAATTTACGACTATGACAAATATATGCTATAAAAATCTTAGAATTTCAAACTACTCTTTTCGAAACGAAGCGGTAAAAGCTGTTTTACATTGCCGAGTACATATGTATTTTTGGTGCCATATAGTAGCACAGTAATGTCTTTTCCATAACGGGATTCGGTCTCGATAAGTACCTGCCGGCACGAACCGCAGGGTGTGACCGGATCGGCCAGGAAACCTCCAGCAGTAAAAGCGGCTATCGCAATCGTAGTAACAGGAACATCAGGATATTGCGCATTTGCATAAAACATAGCCACTCTTTCGGCACAAAGCCCCGATGGATAAGCTGCGTTTTCCTGGTTATTCCCTCCGAAAACCTCACCGTTAGCAAGCAATACGGCAGCTCCTACCCGGAAGCCCGAATACGGCGCATATGCATTATTGGCTTGTGATTTTGCTTTTTCAATCAACATTTTCTGATCGGCATTCAATTCATGAAAATCACAAATACTTACTTTTGTTTCAATTATTCTTTCAATCATGTTTATAGTTTTGTGGCTGTTGTTTTTTTAGTTTTTTAAAGTCGTATAAACCAAAGACAGAGACTTTATCTTCTTACAAAAGTATAAAATAATCTCTTCAAATCGATGTTTTTGTCCAAATAGTTCTATTTTTGTGGCAAATTAAATAAATTATTTTCGATTATGCGCATACTGTCAGCGAAACAAACTCTTGTATTTTTATTCATTTTGACATGTACTTTTGTTTCTTCACAAACCAAAAGCAAAGCCTATCTGAGTTATATCGAAGCCTATAATCAGCTTGCCATTATACAACAAAAAGAACACGGAATACCTGCAAGTATCACATTAGCACAGGGTTTACTCGAATCAGGAGCAGGTCAAAGTGAATTTGCTAAAAAATCGAACAATCATTTCGGCATAAAATGTCACGACTGGACCGGTGATAAAGTATATCACGACGATGACAGCAAAGGAGAGTGTTTCAGAAAATATGACAACGTTCTTGCTTCGTACGAGGATCATTCTTTCTTTTTGAAAAACAAAACCCGTTACGCATTTTTGTTTGAGCTAAGCCCTACCGATTACGAAGGTTGGGCGCACG
>JAEAMF010000644.1_pt1 | contig 38021 bp, 34 predicted proteins | sample 8958721 | NCBI WGS metagenome assembly JAEAMF01 (sample SAMN16933255, study PRJNA681124) | bioreactor sludge metagenome | isolation source: anaerobic bioreactor treating anionic surfactant - SDBS | place: India: Bengaluru | collected 2019-02-28 | reverse complement strand
GGTGCATAAATCAAAAAATTCGGGATTAATGTTTTCTTTTTTAATAATAAAAGTATCCAGGCGATAATTTGCCATCAAACTTAGGAAGTCTTGAGGATTGTTTATTAATATTTTATCGGATACGAGTTCAATAATCGAATGGTTGTGAATTATGGTTTGCATAGATTATTTTATAGAAAATTATTATTAGTAAGTTGCTCAATCATGTCACAATGTATTTATTATTTCTTTGATATCATTGAACTTACTGCGAACATTTTCCAAATATTTATCATCGAAGGTATTTGGTATTTGTAGGATTAATTGACAGAATTCTTCCAGTATTTCTGATTTTTCACCGCTAATTTGTTTATATGTAGATCTAATCTGTGCAATGTCATTATCTGTTCTGGAGGCAAGATAATTTTTGGTATAAGGTAATTTTTCTTTGCACTTTGCGCAGTAACACATATACTCAACAACACATAAATAATTTCTAATATAATGGTTTAGCTTATCTTTGGCCGAATTTTCCATTTCAGTCAATCTATTGAAATTATTTAATCGGCTCATAATTTGTGTTTGAATTTTACTTAGTACAAAATTTGAGTTTCTATATTTTTCTTGTAAGTCTTTAAGTTTCCAGGTCTATTTGCGATCATTTATTCTATTCTATCGATATACTCTGACAAATCATCATCGTCAAACCAGTGGTTGATTGGTATGTCATCATTGAACGGTCCATAAAATGAATATTCATTATTAGATTCTTTAGTAATTATAAAGTGGTTTGCATTTCCAGGCTTTTCACCATTCTTTCTTTTTTCTTCTGGTTCATATCTTAACCAATCAAAAGCCGCAATTACATCAGAAAAGCCATTTAACGTCTGAATGTTTTCGTAATTCCAAGAACCACTTGCAATAATCGCAATTGTTTTTTCAGAATCAATAAACGAAGGCAGTATACGCCAGTCACTTTTTGGAACATCATAAACTTTCCAACCATCAAATTTGATTAGCGTATCGAACTGTTCTTTCGAAATTGGTTTGCCTTTTTTACTCGTCATATATTTTTCAATTTGCTTTTTTATCATAAAAAAATTTTAGCGGATTAGCGACCTTTGGCTTTTTGCTTTCGTTTTTGCGTTCGAAGCTCGAATTTGACTTGAGCGATTTGTCTTTTTTTCAACCTACTTTGTTTGCGACTGGTTTGTTTATCTTTTTCTCTGGCGAGACGGATGGTTTCCTGGGCTAGGGTTTCTTTTTTACCGAGAGTTTTTAGTTTGTTTAATTCAGCTTTGATTTCTCTTTGAATTCGTTTGGGATTTTTGCGTTTGATTACTAGGGTGAAATCCACGGGAGCGGAAAATTTTATTTTGCCTAAATTGGCGGCAATATATTGATATATTTCCGGATCGGATGGTTCTTTTCCAAAGATTGTTTTGGCAACGGATAATTTTTGACCATCAGTTCTTTCAAATATGACGGACCAAAATTGATCATCATATTGAACAGTTGCTTTGATTGTAAAAGACATATTATTGAAATATTATTTTTTTCTCCTTAACTTTTCCTTCCGCCAGTTTTCGACTTTTTCGTGATGGCCGGACAATAAGATATCTGGGACTTTCCAACCTTTGTATTCGACCGGTTTGGTGTATTGGGGATATTCTAATAAATTTGGCATGCGGCCTTTTTTGTTTGGTTTGATAGAGAATGACTCGCCGGCACTGGAATCGGCTTTGATAACATCTGGCACTAAGCGAGAAATTGAATCAACTAAAACCATGGCCGGAATTTCGCCGCCGGTAAGAACATAGTTGCCGATAGAAATTTGTTCATCGATCAGATGTTCACGAATACGTTCATCAAAACCCTCATAATGACCACAAATCAAGATTAGTTGATCATACTTGGCCAATTTTCTGGCCATCGATTGATTAAAGGTTTTACCTTGAGGGGTTAAAAGGATTCGACGAATTTTCCGTAGGGGCAGGCCTTGTGCCTGTCCTTCTTCCTGTCTTTGTGTTTGCCCACGGACGGGTTTGAAACCCGCCCCTACATTTGGGCGAACACATGGGTGCGCCTCTACGATGTCGGTTAGACAGCGATCCATGACATCGACTTTGAGAACCATACCGGCACCGCCACCATACGGCGTGTCGTCAACTTGCTTATGTTTATTCAAAGCCCAATCACGCAAATTATGCAAATTGATTTTGATCAGATTTTTTTGTTGAGCTTTTTTGATAATACTGGCGTCAAAGACGCCAGTAAATATTTCGGGAAATAAGGTGATAATATCAAAACGCATAGAACAAGGGTTTCAATATAGTATAGTTTCTAAAAATATTACTTTACATAAAATTTTTTAATCTCGTCTGGTTTTAAGATACGGTAATGCCCTTTGGGCAAATTGCCGAGTTTGAGGTGGCCAATACGGATTCTGATAAGTTTTTGCACTTTGAGACCGACATTGTGACACATGCGGTAGATTTGGTGTTTTTTACCTTCTTTGATAGTAATATTGAAACTGATTTTCTCACGGTCAGTTTTAAGATTATCAACTTGAGCGGGACGAGTAAGATAGCCGGTAATAAGAACGCCTTTGGTTAATCTCTTGGTTGCTTCGGCCAAATCAAGATCAGAAAAACGACTTTTGGCAATCACAAAGTATTCTTTGTTTACGTGATGTTTGGGGTGGGTGAGATAATTGGTGAATTCTCCATCGTTGGTCAAAATCAACAAACCTTCGGTATCTTTATCGAGACGACCAATGGGGTAGACAGGAGGATTGGGCGGCACCAGGTCAGTTACTCTCTTGTCAGCGTGAATATCAAAACGAGTAGAAATATAACCGGCTGGTTTATGAAGAAGATAGTAGATTTTTTGTTGGGTTTGAATTCGACGGCGACCAACTTGTACTTGATCGGAGGTCGGATCAATTTTGGTTCCCAACTGGTCAACAATCCGGCCATTGACTCGAACAAGACCATCGACAATCAATTCTTCTGCTTGACGACGAGAAGCAATGCCGCATTGGGCAAGATATTTTTGTAAACGAATTGTCTTGTTATTATTTTTCATTATCATATTTTTTCAACAAAAACATTTTATTTGAGTAAAACTATTTATCTTTTGTTAGTCACAGATTGCTTTTTTGTTAATTATGATATTTATCCACAATCAATTATTGACTAAATATTGATAGATATGTATAATGTTATGATACTAGAAAACATAAAAACTATCTAGTATCCCCTTTCAAAGGAGGGCAAAACAATACGATACTCGAAAGTTTTTAAAACAAAAACAAAAAAATAAAAAACGAAAAAACTTTCAAACAAAAAGAAAAAACAAAATAAAAGAACAACTTTCGAGTATTGTATTTATCATTTCTGGAGGAAAATATGTGTCCGATTATTTTATAAACAAAAAATAAAAATAGAATAAAAAAAGAAAATCTTTAGATTAGGGCAGGTTTTTGAACCTGTTTTTTTGTGGTTTATTAGTTATTTGTCTTGACTTTTTCTATGTTTATTTTCTAATTAATTTTTAGGGAGAGAATTTTCGGCGGCTTCAATAAGGTTTTCAAAAAGAGAAATAACAGTCATGGGACCAACTCCGCCGGGAACAGGGGAAAAAGCTTTGGTTTTGGTTTCGATTTGAGAAGAATCAACATCGCCGACCATTTGATTATCGGCGTTCTTGGTTATGCCGACATCGATAACGACCGCACCGGTTTTAATATGTTCGGCTTTGATAAATTTGGGTTGGCCAGCTGCCACAATCAAAATATCGGCTTGGGCGGTTTCAGCTGGTAAATCTTGAGTTTGACGATGACAAATAGTCACCGTCGCGTTTTGATGTAACATTAACAAAGCGGCTGGTAGACCGACTAAACGACTACGACCAATAATAACTGCTTTTTGACCGGCAATTGGTATTTGATAATGTTGTAATAAAGTAATAATGCCCTTGGCGGTAGCCGGGAGAAATCCGCCGGGAATATTGTTGAGTAATTTCCATTGATTGATATAGGTCAATCCGTCGACATCTTTATCAATATCAATGACCTGAAGAAGAGTGTTGGGATCAAGATGAGCCGGTAAAGGTAATTGAACAATAATGCCATGACAAAGGGGATCTTGGTTGTCTTGATTGATTGAAGTGATTACTTCAGATATGTCCACGTTAGTTGAGAATTTTTTGACCACACACTCTGCCCCAAGAATAGCCGCTTTTTTTCGTTTGACGGCGATATATGATAATGATGCCGGATTATCACCAACGAGGTAAATATGCAGACGGGGGACGATATTTCTTTGGCGCAGAAGTTTAATTTTTTGTGACAAGGAGAGAGAAATCTCTCTAGCAACTTGTTTGCCATCTAAAATAATCATAGAGCGGTTTGTTTTTTTAAAAAAAATGAAATAGAAATCTGGCTTTTAACTATTGATTGGAAGATGCTGGGTCGGTTGGGCGAGAGGAGAAATAGTAATTGACTATGTCTAAAGCCAGCGGAGCGGCGCTATCAGAACCTTCTCCCCCACCCTCGACAAAAACAGTAATAGCGATTTGGGGATTGTCGGCGGGTGCGTAACAAGTAAACCAAGCGTGTTCTTTTTCATTGTTGTAATACTGAGCAGTACCGGTTTTTCCGGCTACCGGGACAATAGCATTTTGTAAAATTTTGGCAGTTCCATCGGTTACTACTGCACGTAGTCCTTCGCGAATTATATCTAAATTATTCTGATCAATAATGTTGTCGCTAATAATTTCCGGTTTGATGTCTTGTATTATTTTACCATCACTTGTTTTAATTGTCTTGAGCAGATGCGGTCGGTAAATTTTGCCGCCGTTGGCAATAGCTTGAGTGTAAGCATTTACTTGAAGAGGAGTAACCAAGATATCGCCTTGGCCGATAGCCGTATTATAATCGTCGCCCAAATACCACTCTTCATTTTTTGTTTCTTTTTTCCAGGTGGGACTGGGAATAAAACCGGGGCGTTCGCCGATAAGATCGATGCCCAAGGTTTTGGATAATAAATATTTTTCGGCATATTTTTTTAGTTTTTCTATGCCTAAACCTTGGTATTCTTCATATCCGCCGCCGAAAATATAAAAGTAAATATCTGAAGACAAGGTTAGAGCTTGGACAACATTAACGGGACCCAAACCGGAATGATCCCAACTCCAAAATATATATATGATAGAAGGATCATATTTATTGACTATTCGTAAACTGCCCTGGTCGTTGATGAAGGTGTTTATATCGGCAATTTTTTCAGCCAAGATAGCACTGGCGGTAACGATTTTAAAAGTTGAACCTGGTGGATATTCTCCTGAGATGGCGCGATTGAATAATGGTAATTTCGAATCATTGAGTAAATTATCATATTCTTCTTGGGTTAAACCCTTGGTCATGGAGTTGATGGAAAAAGATGGATAATTGACCAAACTCAATATTTCTCCACTGTTTACATCGGTAACCACCACTGATCCACCGGTGGCTTTGGGTAAAGTGGCCAGTTTATCGGATAGTGATTGAAAAATATGTTTTTGTAGATCGGTATCCAGAGTAGTATAAATATTTTCACCTGGTTGACTAGCTTTGGGGGAAAGAGTTTGAATGATTTCTCCGGAAGCATCCACTATGCGATATTCCGCTCCGTTAACACCTTTTAGTTCTTTTTCGTAATATATTTCCAAACCGGACTTGCCAATTTGATCAATTGATTGATAGGCTTCATCACCATCAAGAGTTTGTTGGTCGACCAAACCGGTATAACCAAGAATATGAGCGCATTCCTGGTCGCAATAATATTTTCGGGAAGAAATGGTTTGAACAAAAAATCCGGGAATAGTTTTTGATTTGATAAAAAGACTCTGGTCGCGGTCCAGATTGGAACGAATTACTAGTTCATTCCAATTTTTTAGACCGTCTTTTTCTGCGATAAAACTTAGGTCGCTAACTGATATGGAGGTAATTTCTGATATCTCTTGATAGGTAGCGAGACGTTGTCCATCATCTTCCGGCAAAAGAGCAGGGATAACTTTCAAATCATAGCGCGAAGTATTACCGGCAATTACTTGATTTTGCCGATCATAGATAACTCCCCGCGGAGCATAATTGGTTTTGACGTGGATGATGTTCCCTTCGGCTTGCTTTAAACTTTCCGCACCTTTGATTACTTGCAGTTGCCAAAGTCGGCCGATCAGAATTAGTACAAAAAGTAGGGACACGAATTGAAAAAGATACTGAAGTTTGAAGTTGCGGTCGGGAAGAACTTCAGAAAGTTCTTTTTTGGCTTGCAAAAGTTTATCGTTGCTGGATAAATTACCTTCCCAGCTTTCAACTTCCTGGTGGTTGTGATTGAGGTTGCGTCGTTTGACATCACCGGGCAATCGATCATATTTTCGACCAAAATAGTCCATAAAATTTATTTAACAACCACGAGACGAGGTTGGTGATTGTTGAGAAAAATGTTTCCTAAGATCAAAAAGAAATGGATCAATAAAAAATTGAGTAATATATCGAACCAACCAATTTTCAACAAATATAGGAAAATATCAGACGATGGAAGCAGATCTTGCCAGAGAGAAAAAACAATCAAAAGAAATTCAGAAAAAATTACTAAGCTGGATATAGCAAAAACACTGATCAATGATAGTTTATCAAATTTATAATAGCGTTTGAGTAGAAAAATATAGCCAGCCAAAACAGCCAAGAGGATAAAATTGAAAAAAATAGAAAAACTATTACTGAGAAAAAAACAAATAATTGTTTCGATTAATAATATTAGGGAACTACGTCCCCTGGAAAAAAAGAGAAGGGCCAAATAAAAAGACAGAAGGAGATTGGGAGTATAGTAAAAAAGATGCAAATGAAAAGGAAATGAAGTTTGCAATAAATAAAAAAGAAAAGGGAAAAGAAAAATGAGAAATTTGAAATAACGCATAAAAAAGACGGTTAGATTAACCGCCGGTGAAAATATTTATTACGATTTGATTATCGTAGGCGGCCTCCAATAATCTTAAGAGATTGCGGGATAATTTGTACAGTAGCCGGGGTTCTGGCAATAACTTCTTGTCCGGAGAAAAAGAAGAGTGGTTTATCGGAACGAACTTCAAGTTGATTGGCGTGAAATATACTTAGATTATTTTTTTCTAGAAATTTTGGACTATTATTTAGGGAATTATATACTTCCGCAGAATTGACGCGGTCGGAAAAGGCTAGGTGAAGTTGACTATCGATCATACTTTGACGCACACTATCAAGATTTGAGCCAAAAGGTCGGATATTGCTAATAATTAGTCCGGATATTTCAGCATGAATTTGATAATTTTCTTCAATCTCAACATCGATGGGAATATTTTCCGAAGACGTGGTTTTATCATTATTGCCGAGAATTTGAGAAAAAATTGATTTGGATTTGGTAACTGGAGGAAAATCGGGAGAATGACTAGCTAATATTTCCGAGATGAAATATTTATCATTGATAATACCAGCGTCCATCAAGAGAACACGACGAGCGGCTAAAATTTCGCAGGCTGACTTCCAATTGCCCAAACCTAAAGAACTGGATAAAACTCCTTCTTCCAGAGGCAAAATACCAAGGGCAATTTTACTGGAAATAAGGTTGATGGCAATTTTATTGGCCAAGATATCACCGCCAATGGCAACAATGGTACTAAAACCTTTGCTGATACCGGCCTTAACAGCATCTTCCACATCCAATAGATTGTCGATATATTTGAATTCTCCCAAAATATCAAAATTGGTCAGAATTTCTTTTACTTTTAGTTCAATTTTTTCAAACTCAGCTTTTTTGGCGCTTTCAATAATGTAATAGTACATAAATTATATTTCGTATATCGGTTCGGTATTTAATATTTTGGAGTTTTGTTCCTGATCTATTTTTTTACTACAGCCAATAAAATCAGCTCCTTCGTCAATTTTTAAAGTTCCGGAAACAATATCGCCCAGTAATTTACCGGAGGAAGTAACGTGAATTTTTTTGGCTCGAATTTTTCCTTCAAGAGTACCATTCAATACTGATTCGACACATTCCAAATTGCCTTTAACTACACCAACTTGGTTGACTAAAACATGTCCATCGGAATAGATTGATCCCTCGGTCTGGCCATTGATAATGATGTTGGCAACTGTTTTAAGGTTACCAGTAACAGCGGTATTTTGTCCAACAATTGTATCGTTGAATTCCATAAAAAAATTATATTTTTTTATATTATACTATATATATTTTTTTCTCGAGATAAAATTAATGATAACCTAGACAGGAAGCCGTTTTCTTGTTATAGTGTGGCCAAATATTGACTATGGAACAAACAACATTTGAAAAATCCAAGAATAATCTGATCGATAATAAATTCATTATTGTTTTAATGGGTTTGGTTTTTCTATTACTAACGGGAAGATTAAATTTGATATCGTTTTTGATCGTAATTGGTTTGGGAGTGGCAATTTGGTGGCTCAATGGACAAATATTACTTTTTTTAGCAACAATTTTGTCTTTATCTTGGGCAATTATTTATCTTATAAACCCAAGCTGGTTAGTCTATCTTGGCAACACGACATATATTATTTTAGTCTTGGGGATGATTATAAATTTGTCGGGAGAAAAACAGTGGATTAAAATAGAAAAGATTGATTGGGAAAAATATGCCAAATATTTTATCTATTTTTCAATAATTTGCATAATATTCTTATTTGGTTGGGCAGCGATTGTTGGCTATAAAAATATAAAATCAACTTCAATACCGACGGAAAAATCTTGGGAAATAACCAATGAAGAGCCATCGAGTGATCAAGATCTAAAAATTACAATTAACAACTTATCGGAAGACAAGACAATGGTTTTTGTTTTGAAAACGCCGGAAGGCAAAATGTATTCTTTTGAAAAAAATCTTGATCAAAAAAATAATCAAGTAAGCATCTACAATACTTTACTTGAGGAGAAAGGCGAATACGAATTGACAGTCGGTGATGGAAAAGTGATGAAAAAATTGTCTTTTCAAATAAAGTAAAATTTTATGAAGAAATGCAAAACAAAAGAGTTGGAAGATTTTTGCCGACAGCTTGGTTTTGATCTTTTTGGAGTGATCGAACCAAAACAAAATAAAACAATAAAATATTTTGAGCGGTGGCTAAGAAATCACTATCAGGCCGAGATGAAATGGCTGGAAAAACTGGACAAAAGGAGAGAACCGACAAAGGTTTTGAATGATTGTCGGAGTGTTTTGGTATTGGGAGTATCATACTTTAACCGCAATTATACCCAAAAGGAAATTAAAGATAAAAATAAGGCCTTGATCGCTCGATATGCTTGGGGAAATGATTATCACGAAGTATTGGGTAATAAGATGAAGAAAATCGTGACATGGCTAAAAGAAAATTATGGAGACAATTATCAACATAAATTTTACATAGATACCGGTCCAATTTTAGAAAAAACCTTGGCCCAAGAGGCGGGATTGGGATTCTTTGGTAAAAATACTTTACTAATTAATCATAAAATCGGTTCATATTTTTTTATCGCCTGTTTGTTTACCCAAATACCTTTTGAAGTCACAGAAAAGAAAGTGATCGGCGGCTGCGGTAATTGCCAGAAATGCATACAAAATTGCCCGACAGGCGCTTTAGTCAAGCCATATGTTTTGGATGCCAATAAATGTTTATCATACCAAACTATCGAAAATCGGGGAGATATTCCCAAAAAATTAAAAAAGAAAATGAATAACCGGATTTTTGGCTGCGATATCTGCCAAGAAGTTTGCCCCTGGAATAAACGCGCTAAAGTTACTTCAATAGACGAATTGAAAACCAAGCAAAAACGCGACCAACTAACGATTGATCAATTAAAAAAAATGGATACAAAAAAATATCAACAACTGTTTACCAAATCAGCGGTCAAGCGAGCAAAGTTTGCTGGTTTAAAAAGAAATTTGGGACTTTAGATTTTTTCGGTACGAAATAGGGAACAAGAAACCAAAAATAGCATAATACAACTACAAGCGAGGGTAACGTAAACGATTTGATTTATATTTTGATGAAATATTGTGTAAGCGAAAAATTGGATTATGGCCGAGATAGCCAGAGCAAACATATACCACCAACCACGATGCGCCAATAAATAATTGATTAATAACTGAACTATACCCACCACTCCTAGTGCTAACCCCATATATCCGAGTAGAATATAATCAAAAGAGTATTTTTGACCAAATAAAATGGTAAAAATCAAATTGGGACAGGTAAAATAGAAAATTAGAGCGATGACAACTACAGCGCAGACCATAAGGAGCGCTTTTTTTAATAGGTTTAACCGCTGGCTTTGGGTATTGGTTTGACTAATATAGGGAAAAAGCGCAGTAGCGATACTCAAGGGGGCAAAATAGATTATTTTTCCCAAAGTAGAAAGAGCGGTATACAAACCGGCGTCGTGCGCCGGTAAATATTTTTTGGCCATGAGGACATCTATACTCAAGAAAAAAGACACACCCAAAATGCCGATAATCATCCGTAAACTTTCTTTTAGCAATTGAGAATAATTTAAAACAACTTTTTTTCCTTCGGAAACTGAAGGAAATTTACGCTGGAGATAATAACGACTAAGTAGAAAAGAAACCAGTAAAGCTAGAACAAGACTGGAAATAGTAATGTCGGCGCGTAAAAAAATCCAACCCAAAATTAGACCAACAATAAGTTTAACCAATCCTTCGGAGGCGAAGGACAAGCTTAACCAGTTGAAATCAAAAAGACCTTGCATCACTCCCCTATTCCAGGAAAGTTTAAACATAAACAGTAAACCTAATCCCAAAATGACGAGACCGGTGTAATTTTCAAAATTGAAATAATGATAAATAAAACCAATTAGAAGAAAATATACGATCAGGCTGACAAGACTAATTTTGCCGAGATATTGATTGGTTTGACGAATCTTGGTTGATAAAATTTCCGGAGTATCGGTTTTTTGACTAATGATTTTGGCTGCCGTATTTTCAACCGCTCCCAAGGGAGTGGCCAAAATGAGATAAATAGACAAAAGGGCGCCCAAAGTTGAATATTCGGCCGGGGACAAAATACGTCCTAAAGCTAAATGGAAAAAATAGGCGCCAGCATTGGCAATCATAGTGCCAATAAACAAGACAGCCGATGATTTGAGGAAGGACTTTGCAGTCATTGATTATATTAAGAAATTATCAATTTTTGGTTTTGGTTTTTGGTAAATTTTTATTGATTATTTGACTACAAGATTGACAATCTTTCCGGGAACATAGATTTCTTTGACAATTGTTTTGTCGACTAAAAATTTGGCGACTTCGGGAGTAGCTTTGGCTTGATTGATGATTTCAGCTTGATCGGTAGAAGCAGGCAAAATAATTTCTGACCGACGCTTGCCATTGACTTGCACGGGGATAGTCAATAATTCTTCTGTAGTCAGATCGGGGTTATATTGAGGCCAAGGAGTGATAGTAATCGATTGTTTGTGACCAAGATTTTGCCAAATTTCTTCCGTGATATGCGGACAAATGGGGGACAATAAAAGTATAAAAGCTTCCAGGGCTTGCCTCCAGGCAACCGGGTCAGTGGCCGGAGGAAACGTTGTTTTTTGGTCGATCAAATCATTCAAAAAGATCATGAGATTGGAGACAACGGTATTAAAACTCATTTTGCCGTAAAGTTCGGTAATGTGCTTGATATTTTTGTGAACCAAAGTGGCTAATCCGGTTTCTCGGATCTCGGCTGAACTATATAGCCATTGTTCAGGCGTTTCGATAATTTTTTCGTTGACCAAAATGATTTCTTGAGCCAGATTCCATAATTTGTACATGAAGCGATTGACTCCTTTGACACCATTGGTATCCCAAGGAATAGCGTCCGGATATGGTCCCATAAACATCTCGTAACCACGAAGGGTATCGGCTCCATATTCATTGATGACGTCCATCGGATTGATCACATTCCCTTTGGACTTGGACATTTTGACTCCACCTTCACCCAAAACCATCCCGTGAGCAATACGTTGAAAATACGGCTCGGGAGTGGGGACAAAACCTTGATCGTAGAGAAATTTGTGCCAAAAACGAGAATACAAAAGATGTAAGGTCACGTGTTCCATACCACCATTGTACAGGTCAACCGGCGACCAATATTGTAATTTGGCGAAATCAGCAAAAGAACGATTATTGTGTGGATCACAGTAACGTAAATAATACCAGGAAGAACCAGCCCAATTGGGCATGGTGTCAGTTTCACGCTTGGCGGAATGGCCGCAAACCGGACAAGTTGTTTCGACCCAATCGGTGATAGCAGCCAAAGGCGATTCACCAGTATCGGTTGGTTGATAATTTTCAACCGGTGGCAAAACTAGCGGCAAATCGCTGATTGGCAAAGGTACTAGTCCATCATTTTTGGCCGACATAATCCAGTCCAATAATTGAGAGTGCTCTGATTGAGTAAAATGACCTTGTTTTGACCAAACAGCCAGATTCCAACCGGGTAAAATATCCTGACGGGAATGCAGAGGAATTAGGGGATCGTCGTCGGAAATTACTAAAGACACAGTAGCAGCCAATTGATCAACCAGGTGTAAGTCGATTGGCTCCTGCCAAAATTTTTGTAAGGCATTTAAATCAGAATTAGCAAGCTTGGTAGCTAATGAAGACCAATCGCGTTGAGATATTTCGCTAATAGCCGAAGCGACTAAAAATAAATGTTTGATATGAATATTGTTGGCAGCCAGAAGGTGAAGGGCAGCTTTACTACCTAGGCTATGACCAATAATAATATCTTGAGGGCCAAAATTGCTTATTATTGGTTGGAGAGTTGCAAGCCACTGTTTTAAATCGGGATGTGAGGGATCGGGCAAATCGGGAGTGAAAACTTCAAAACCGGCTTGTTCCAGTTGTTTTTTTATCCAGGGAAACCAGTGGTTATTACCACTGCCTTCAAAACCATGGATAAGGAGAGCTTTTTGTTTGGTATTTTTACAATGCTCACAATAAACGATCGGGATTGGTTCGCCCCAATAATGCTGACGAGAAAAAACCCAGTCGCGAAGATTGTAATTGACTTGTTTGTGACCGAGTTTTTTTTCTTCAAGCCAGGTGATAATTTTTTCCGCGGCTAAAGATGATTCTAGTCCGGAAAATTCACCTGAGTTATACGCAATACCTTGACCGGAGAATATTTGTGAGTCTTGCAAAGAAGAATTACCATCATTATGTTTTATCACTTCCTTGATCGGTAAATTATATTTTTGGGCGAAATCGTAATCACGTTGATCGTGAGAAGGTACCGCCATAATAGCGCCAGTGCCATAGTCAGCCAAAACATAATCAGCAACCCAGATTGGTATTTTTTCGTTATTTATGGGATTGATAGCATAAGAACCGGTAAAAACACCTGTTTTTTCTTTATTTTCTTGACGCTCGATATTGCTTTTTACCAAAGCTAAATTGACATATTTTTCCACTTCTTTTTTTTGTTCGGAAGTAGTTATTTGATTGATAAGTTCATGTTCGGGGGCCAAAACTAGAAAAGTAACGCCAAATAGTGTATCAGCCCTGGTGGTAAAAACTTCTATTGAAAATTGCCGGCAGCAGTTCGGTCCCGTGAGGGAAAAATCGTGAATTGGAAATTGAATTGACGCTCCTTCTGATCGACCAATCCAATTGATTTGTTGCTCTTTGATGGCCGGCAGATAGTCAACTTCCTTTAATCCTTCAAGTAGTTTATCGGCGTATGCGGTAATCTTGAGCATCCATTGAGACAATTCTCTTTTGGTGGTGGGCGTGCCACAGCGTTCGCAGTTGCCGGATATTACTTCTTCGTTGGCTAAACCAATTTTGCAGGAAGGACACCAATTGATTGGCATTTTCTTTTTGTACGCCAGACCAGCTTTGTATAATTGCAAAAAAATCCATTGGGTCCACTGGTAATATTCTGGCTTGGAAGTATCAATTTCCCGCGACCAATCGAAAGAAAAACCAACTCGCTGGGCTTGTTTTTTGAAGTTGGCAGTATTTTTGGCGGTTACTTGAGTCGGATTAATGCCGTGTTTGATAGCATAATTTTCGGTGGGCAAACCAAAAGCGTCCCAGCCAAAAGGGAAAAGTACATTGTGCCCATCCATACGGCTTTTTCGGGCGACAATGTCCAAGGCGGTATAAGGGCGACAATGTCCAACATGCAAACCTTCGCCGGAGGCATAAGGAAATTCGATTAATATGTATTTTTTTGGTTTATCCGAGAAATCTTGCGCCTGATATATTTTTTCTTCTTCCCAAATTGCTTGCCATTTTGGTTCTATTTCTAGGGGATTATAAGGTTGTTGTTTGTCCATATTTTACAAAAAAGAAAATAATTTTACTTAATTTATTATATTATATTATAGAGGTAATAATAGATAAAAATATGTTATCAGACGAAAAGTGGTATAGACAATACAAAAAAATTGGAGAGGTTAATTTTTTGGGCAACATCAAACCTCAGATTGAGCATACAAAGACGAATTATATAGAAATGGTTTTAAAATATCAGCCAGTTGACATCAGAAAATGGCAAAAAAAAATCAATAGATTGAAGACGCTAAAAAAAATCATCAAAAAAGAAGAAGAGAATAAGATTATTAGAGAGCTATATTCATTAAAAATCGATGAAACTATAGCTCAATGCAAATTGATTATTTTATGCCGGGTGACAAAGAATAAAGTTAATTCAAAAAAAATTGAAGAGTTTAATAATTGGCAGAAAATACTCTATCCAAAACCTAACGAAAATAAATTTTGGTGGACCTTAAAACAAATTAGAAAGTTATATACTGCACTTTGCAAAGACAATAATCAGAAACCTGATCGGAATTTTCTTGATCAATTGCCCCAAAAAAATTTCAAAATATATAATGATGAAAAAATTTCTGATAAAAAAATTTTAAATGCCAAAAAATATGTTTTATCTGATTTGCCAACTAAGAAAATAAATAGTGGAAAATTGTTAAACGCAAAAGAAATCCAGAAATATTTCAGAGAATATTTAACAATACTGAGATTAACTGATTGGCAAGTTAAAATTGATTCAACATCATTATCAATATCTGTTGACCAAGAAAAAAAAGTAATACGTGTACCTGAAAATAGAAAACGGAGTGAACAAAAAATTTATAAATTATTATTCCACGAGATTGGCATTCATGTTTTAAGAAAAATTAATGGAGAAAAACAGAGATTAAGGCTTTTATCTTCCGGATTGAATAATTATAAAATTGGCGAAGAAGGATTGGCTGTGTTTGGAGAAAATTATTTTTTTAATGAAAATAGCTATGATTATCATTCTCTAATGGCCTATATTTCTATTGGTTTATGTCTAGGTTTTGATGGACAAAAGAGAAATTTTCAAGAAGTATATTATTTGCTCCAAAAAATATATTTTGCTTTTAACAAGATAAAAAACAAAAAAAATCCGGAGGAAATATCCAAAAAAGAAACAATGATAAAATGCATTCGCACATTTAGAGGCACACCTGGCGATATTCCTGGATTATGCTTATGGAATGATAATATTTATTTTGAAGGTCAAAGGAAAATAATTAATTTAATCAACAAAAATCCACAAGAGTTAAAAAGAGTTCTCTGTGGAAAATATGATCCTACTAATCCATTACACAGAAAAGCTTTGGATTTATTTGATATTGAATAATTTTTGCAGGACGATTTTGGGAATGTCAACTGGCTGACCTATCGAAGGATAAAGATGAAGTCTTGAACCGGGATGAGAATTGATTTCAATGATCGCCCATTTTTGTTTATCGGGATTTTGGGATATATCTGGTGCAATTAGATCTACACCAGCAAATTGCAAATCCAAAATTTTTACTGCTTCTAAAACTATTTTTTTAAATTTCGGATGAACTTGATTGGTAATATTTTCAGTGGTTGCGCCCGCGGATAGATTAGAGATGGTATGCAAAATAACTTGATGATTTTTTTCAGGAATATCATCAATGTCGTATTTTTGTTTTTTTAGAGTTTGATTAAGATCATTGTCAATTTTGATGAGGCTAAGTTGACCATTGGCGCGCATGGATGATTTATTTTCTTGTTCGATCAGTTTTCGAATAGTAAGTTTGCCATCGCCTATTACCAGTGGAGGATTTTTTTTGATAGCGCCAATCATCTGATCATACAATACAGTTAAGCGGTGATCAAAACCAATAATCATTTCTTCAATGATTATCCCAATATCATTGTAATCCGACTTGGGCATCTCGCGACGAGTAGCCACTTTTGCTAAATCAAAAGCATGTTCTAGTTCTGTAAAGTCTTGAATATTGGCAGTTATGCCTTTACCTTTTGATAAAAAAACTGGTTTTAAAATAACGGGGAATTTCAGGCGGCGTTTAAGATTTTTTAGTTCAGATTTTTCAGTGATAACATATTGTTTCGGAACACATATATCATGTTCCGATAATAAATTGTTGACCAAAACTTTGTTTTTGGATATTTGGTCGGAAACGATATTGTTTATCGGAACTTGGGAACGAAAAATACGAATATTTTTTTTCGGGGAAGAAATTTCGATGTATCTTTCCACGGCTTCATGGCGTGGAGTAATAAATTTGACTGCCAAATTGAGTTCTTGGGCAGCACGAATATATTCCTTGGTAAAAACGTTAGCGATTTTATTATAGCGAGTTTTAGGATGATTTTTTTTGGTCATATAATTGTTCTAAATATTCGATTATTTTTGTAGCGACTGAATCTTGATGAACTTGGTCAAAGCCTTCAAAATGACAATAACGATTGACTTCTAGTATGTATGGCCGGTCTTGCCAATACATAATATCTACTCCAGCATAATCACATTTGGTCACCCGACAAGCATCAAGAGCTATTTTTTCAATATCTAAGTCGACTTCCACAGCTGAAATATTGCCACCAAGTGAATAATTATTACGATATTCTTCTTTGGAGGCAGCGGTTCTTTTCATGCCACCGATAACTTTATTACCAACGACGATTATTCGATAATCTGATCCGGCCGGCCAGTATTTTTGAATTAAAAAGTATCTTTCCGATAATATTTTTTGATAGTCAGGTATTTTTTTGAAATTATCTTCATCCTGGATGCGATAAACATGACCGCCAGCGAAACCCTTGGTATATTTATAAATGAATGGTTGGCCATAGGTTTTTACAATATCGGCAAAATTATGTTTTTCATAATCCAAGGCCGAGGGAATAATCGGAAGATGATTGGTGGCCAAAAGATAGTATTGGATAGATTTATCATAGATAGGAAAATGAGAAAGGGTTTCTTGGTTAAGGACAATGATGTGATTTTTTTGGGCGTGAAGAGAGATCATTTGAAGAATATGACGATATTCCAATGGTCCACGGGGAATTATGCAGTCGTATTCCAAAATATTACTTCCTGCCGCGGTATAAATATTCAGATCATCTTGATATTCGATTCTTAGATCGGCATATTCGGCGGAATCTATATGATGATTTCTATTTTGCGCTTCACTAATTATTTTATCCCGGGAATAAGAAACACCGCGATGTAGGATAAGAATTTTCATACAAACTAATTATTTTATTGGCTTAATGTTATAAAAAAGAATTGATTATAGCAATAAAAAAACAAGTGCTATCGACTTGTTTGAATATTTGCAATTTATTTTCAGGTGATTATTTTATTATTTTTAAAATTTTTAGGATTGAGGTGGTAGAATTTGATAGATTAATTTTACCGAACATAGCAGTTTGGTAGAAATTGATTGTTTCTTGATGAATGTTTTCATCGGATTGGTCGTTTTGACAACGATCTTTAATATATTGATTAAGCAGGTCCAAAACTAAGATAATACCATTTTCGTAAATAATATCTTTAGTCAAACATAGACCAGGAATATTGCCAGGAGTGCCGCGAAAGAGACGTTTGCAAAAATTATAGGCGTTATTGGCGGCGCTTTTTTGAGCGGCTTGATTTTTTCGATCATTTATAGATTTTGGTGTTTCGACAACCGGTTGTTCGCTGTCGGATTTTTTGGGTTTTTTATTGTTTTCGATTTCTTTGCTTTTTAGAAAGAAATATTTTGACATTAGACCAAAGAGATCTTTGAAATCTCTTTTCGGATGGTTATCTAAACCATAGATTAAACCTAGGCCAAGATAATAACTTTTGCTATAAACCAGACTATCGAGCTCATTATAGATTATTTTTTCGTGTAGATTGGTCCAACCTTCTTCAAAGGGATCATAATCCGAAAGTCCAATTCCGGCTAGTTTAATTTCACCTTCTAAACCATTTTTGCCACGCATAACATGAACTCCAATTTCATGAAAGGCCAGTTGAGTCGCTCTTTTTTCCGTTAAAAACATTTGTTGGGGTATCTTGATTTGTTTGTCTTTTTGATTGGTACAGATAGATTTACTATCGTCCAAACGCATAACTGTAGCCCAATCGTGACAACCATATAATCTAAGAATGTTTTGAAAAAGTTCCTGTATCTGAACAGAATTAATTTTTTTAACTTGTTTAGCTGAAAAGTATTCTTTTATGCAAGAAATAACTGTTCGGTTTTTGTTTTCAGACAAAATAACTTCTTGAAGATAATGTATGGCTTTATCTTGTAAAGAGTCATGGTTTTCCGGCAATAAATTTTGGTATTTGGCGATATTTTGTAAATCTGGTTGGTACTGACTTTGTAATTCAGCCAAGAGCTGTCTCGCTGTATTACAAATATTCAAATCGTTATTGGATATATATTTATTTACCTCTTCAACAAAGTGATGATAAAAATAATCAAATTTTTCTTTTTCTGGTTTGCCAAAAATACTTTCGGATAGTTTTTGAAATTGAGATGATTTTATTTGTTTTTTATATTGGTCAGTAGTTTGTATGCCTTCATGAGCAATTAATAGGAGATCGATCGAATTGATTATTTCATTAATTTTTTGTCGATATAGTAAAGTTATAGCTTTTTTTTCTTTGGCAGAATATTTTTGTTGTTTAACATTTTCTTCAATGTAACCGAGAAATTGTTTGGCCGATTTTTTGGCTTGATTAAGTTTTTTGGGATCAATTTTGTATTGTAAATGGGGATTTTCTGTCGGATTATTGAGAAAATCTTTTTTAATTTGCTCTCCAATTTCTTTATCGATTTCCAACTCTTCAACGACAGAAAAATAGCCAAAATTGGTTTTGAGCTCAATGGTATTATTTAAGGCAGCTAAATGACTAGGACTAATAATTGTTCCGGCTAAATATGTGCCGAGTGGCACACCAGATTCTTCCAGAGGAAATTTTTGTTTTTCTTGATATCCAGAAAATATTTTACGGTCAAATTCCATATTTTTTTATTTTTTGTTGTTTTTTTTATTTTTAAAAAATCTTATTATTATAATATATTTTTAATAATTTAACAAGAGTGTCAGAGTGGAGAATTAATCTGGTATAATGAATTTCTGAAGATTATTTAAAGAAGGGCAAAAGAAATGGATTTAAAGGAATCAATTGATTTTAGTTGGATACCAAAAATGGATAATCAAGAAGACCAAAGACCACTAAATAAAGATGATCTAATTAATAAACGCAATCTCTTGTTAAAAGAGTTGATGCAGCAAACTCCAATTACCCCAGAAAAAAGAGAAAGATTGATGGATAATATCAAAGATTTGATGCATGAGATAAATAAAGTGGGTAAAGAAAATGAGGAAGAAAATGAATTTAAGACTACCCAGTTGCAGCCAGGGCAAGAAATAATTATTGAAACCGATGATCAGGAAGATTTTTCGACAAGAATGTTGCCCGATGTACCGGAAGAACTCGAGGAAGAGATTGTCGAAGAAATAATTATTGAAGAAGATGAAGAATATGAAGAAGAATTAACTGAGGAGGAGATAAATGACCTTTTTTTGGTAGAAAGTTTTGATCAGATGTTTATTGACATCTGGAACGAAGATCCACAGATCGAAAAGATTAAGAAAATGCAGGCGGAGATCAATCAACGTTTTGTCAATTACGATGATTTACGAGATAGCTGCCAAGGATATATTGATGATCATCGGATGAAAAGTAAAATCTTTTTAAAAACAATAGAAATGCTGAGCAAAAAGACGACTGATAGAACAATAGGAGAAAAACCACATAAATTAATAGTCTTACCCGAAGGAAGATTGATGAAAAAACTTGATGATGTTTTATGTAATATTTATAGCATGCAAATAGATGAAGATAGATCTATAGAGGAAGCTTCACAAGAAATACAGGATAATATTGAAGAAATATTGGGCTCAATAAAAAAACTTAGTAAAAACCAGGAGAAAATATTTCATTATTGGGAAAATTACCATTTTGACCTGAAAACGAAAATGAATTTTTTTTATAAGACTATTCAGAAAATATGTCCGAAGCCCCTGGATATTGGCTTTGAACCGAGCAAGAGATTGTCGGAAAAAGAAATAAAACACATGGCTATTGATTTTGGTTTCGGAAAATATTTATTGGATTTTATTTCTTTACAGCAGGAGTTGGATAAAGCAAACCAAATTGAAGTTAAAGAAGAAATAATAACCGAGAGACCAAAAGTAACCCCTATTGATCCAGATGATGAACGAATTAAAAATATTGGAAACCAAACTGGCAAAAAGGTATTTTATTGTTTTCGACCACCGGATTTGTTTCATAAAGATAGACAATAATGAGTTTTTGTTTTTAATAAATTTTGATCAAATAAGAAAATATTATGTCATTCAAACCGATCGATCCGAAAAAAAAGTGGCCGCAACTCGAAGAAGAGGTGTTGGCTTTTTGGGATGAGGATAAAACTTTTACCAAAAGCATTGAACAAAGAGAAGGGGCCAAGGATTTTATTTTTTACGAAGGTCCACCGACAGCCAATGGTAAACCGGGTATTCATCACGCGCTGGCGCGCGCTTTCAAGGATGTAATTCCTCGTTATAAAACTATGAAGGGTTATCGAGTGGAACGCAAGGCCGGTTGGGATACGCATGGTTTGCCGGTGGAATTACAAGTGGAAAAACAACTGGGATTGAAAAACAAGCAGGAGATTGAAAATATTGTTCCGGGCGATCCGCGGCAAAGTGTGATTGATTTTAATCAGAAGTGTAAGGAATCGGTTTGGGAATACAAAGATTTATGGACGACATTTACGAAAAGGATGGGGTATTGGGTGGATTTGGAACATCCATATATTACTTACGAAGATAGTTATATTGAAAATGTTTGGTGGGTATTGCAACAGATGGCTAGTGTCAAAGATGAACAAGGAAATAGTATTGTTTACAAAGGTCACAAAGTAGTCCCGTATTGTTATCGCTGTGGAACGGCTTTGTCTACGCACGAATTGGCGCAAGGTTATCAGACGATCAAGGATAATTCGGTTTATGTCAAAATGAAATTGAAAGACCAGGAGAATACTTACTTTTTAGTTTGGACAACAACTCCCTGGACTTTACCGGGAAATGTGGCTTTGGCACTGGGAAAAGATTTTAATTATGTCAAAGTTAAAAATAATAATGAGTTTTTAATTTTGGTAAAAGACAGATTGTCGGTTTTACAAGGTGATTACGAAATTGTTGAAGAAATGACGGGAGAAGATCTGGCCAAAGTGGAATATGAGCCATTATTTACAGTAGATAATCCGGAAAGGAAAAAAGCCTATTTTGTGATTTTGGGTGATTTTGTTTCAACAGTGGATGGTACCGGTATCGTTCACATTGCGCCAGCATTTGGTATTGATGACGAGCTGGTCAGTCGAGAAAATAATTTGCCGGTATTGAATACGGTTAACGAAAAGGGGGAAATAACCGCCAATGTTCCCGGCCAGGGAATTCCGATAAAAAAGAAAAATGATAAAAACCGCTATGAAGTGGATGATTTGATAATGGCCGATTTGAAAAGTAGAGGTTTGTTTTATCAAGAAGAATCATACGAACACGAATACCCGTTTTGTTGGCGGTGTGATACTCCATTAATTTATCTGGCCAAGCCATCTTGGTTTGTCAAGATGAGTTTGTTCGCGGACGAATTGGTAAAAAATAATAATGAAATTAACTGGATTCCGGAACATATCAAACAAGGACGATTTGGTGAATGGTTGAGTGGAGTAAAGGACTGGGCGATTTCCCGCGACCGATATTGGGGAACACCTTTACCGATCTGGCAGTGCGACCAATGCGATCATTTTGAAATTATTGGTTCCAAACAAGAAGTGGAAGAAAAATCGGGAAAAAAACTGGGTGATTTGCATAAACCATATATCGATGAAGTGGAGTGGAAGTGTGCCTGCGGTGGACAAATGAAAAGAGTACCGGAAGTGATGGATGTGTGGTTTGATTCCGGCAGTATGCCAACGGCGCAGTTTGGTTATCCAAATAGCGCCACTACCGAAAATAAGCAAAAAATTGAAAGTGGCGCATTTTATCCAGCGGACTATATTTCGGAAGCGATTGATCAGACTCGTGGCTGGTTTTATACCTTGTTGGCTATTTCGACAGTTTTAAATAAAGCCGGCCAAGTGCCGACAGGTTTCCCGTATCGCAACGTGATTTGTCTGGCTCATATCAATGATAAAAACGGTAAGAAAATGAGTAAGTCACGCGGCAACGTGGTTGATCCGTTTGATGTTATGAACCAGTTTGGGGCGGATATTATGCGCTGGTATATGTATACTATTAATCAACCGGGGGTGACTAAGAGATTTGACCCTAAAGGTTTGCAGGATATTAATAATCGTTTGATAAGGATGTTGGCCAACTCTTATTCCTTTTTTGCCATGTACGCCAATACGGACAATTGGCAGTTTTCATTTAATGACATCTTGTCGGCAAGAACACATCTCGGGAAAAACGCTAAAAATGTATTGGATCAGATACTCATAATTAGACTTAATGAAACAATTAGTTTTGTAGAGAAAAAATTAGACGATTACGATGTATATTCTGCTTGTAAGGAAATAGAAAGGTTCGTTGATTATTTATCAAATAAATATATTAGAAGATCAAGAAAAAGATTTTGGAAAAGCGAAAACGATGAGGACAAAATTTTTGCATATTTAACCTTGTATATTTCTCTTGTAGAGATATCGAAATTAATCGCACCTTTTATGCCATTTATCACTGAATATATTTATCTCAGGTTAACTGATGAAAAAGAATCAGTGCATTTGCAATATTTTCCGCAAAACACACCAACTAAATATGATCGTTCATTAATTGCCTATAGTGATGAAATAGAAAAAGTGATTGAAATGGCATTATTTGAGAGAGCAAAAAATAAAATAAAAGTAAGGCAACCACTAAGTAGTATTGTTGTTATACTTGAAGATAGTTTAGCTTCTTATTTTCTAACCAAAGAAGAGAAAAAATTTATAGAAAATAAGGAAAATTTTCAATTAATTGATATTTTAAAAGAAGAGATAAACGTCAAGAATGTTGAAATATATAAAGATTTAGATTTCAGAAGATTAGTCCTTAATGATCCTAAAAAAGCAAATGAGATTTTAGATGGCAAAGATATCAGTACAAACAATATCTTAATAAAACTTAACACGGTAATTACACCAGAACTTAAGCTGGAGGGCTTGGCCAGAGAAATAGTCCGCCATATTCAGGAAGCGAGAAAAGCGGCCGGGTTTAATATTGATGACCGAATCGAAGTGGGTTGGCAAACGGAAAGTGAAGTTATCAAGAAAACAATTGGTCAATTTGGTAATTTTATCGGTGGAGAAATATTGGCGGAAAGGTTAGAGGAAAATTGGGAAGGAGCAGAAGAATATCGATCGGAAATCGATATTGAACAGGAAAAATTACAGATCTGTTTGCAAAAAATTAAAAAATAGTTTTTTTGATATTGTCCTATTTGACTGTGTCTTGATTGTGGACTATGATCAATTTAGATAGAATATTTTTGCAAAAAAATAATGAGACGATTTTTTATATATTTTTTGGATTGTTTTTGTAGAGACACAAAGTTTGTGTCGGAAAAAATTGGCGAATAACTTGATTGAGCGGACAAATTAATTGTCCGCTTTTTTATTACTACATTGATTTGATAATTGGATAGAAGGATAAAAAATGGGACGTCTAGAAAGCGAACAAAAGATGTATTTCAATTTGGATTATGTTGAAAAAATTGTTGCCCGACAACGCGATTATAAAAACAATCGGGAACATTTGGGAGTTAGCCGCATTTTTCAGGCTATTGGTTTAACTCATTTGAAAGAACAACAAAAAGATAATCCGCGGATGGTTAATCTAGGAGCCGGAGCTTGTACCGATGAATTTGACGAAATGTTGACCTATTTGAAAGACAAAAATGGCCTGATTGACTGGGTGGACCATTCTCCGTTTATGATTGAATTGGCCAAAAAATATCAACCGGAAAAATTTGAAAATAACATTATATTACACCAACAAGATTGGTCCGATTGGCTGGAAACAGTTGATAATGATGTATTGGATATAATTTTTATGGAATATACTTTCAATTATATAGACAATTTGACGGATTTTTTTCAAATCTTGGCGAAGAAAATGACTCAAGATGGAATATTGATCGCTAACCCCAATTTGTATCCGCAGGGCTTGAAAAGCGAGACGACCAATGCCTTGTATTCGATTAACGGACAAATGATCAGGGCGGGGACAACTGAATATCCGGTTAGCGGAGATATTATTGGAGTTCATTTTAAAACTGCTGTTGATTCTCGTCAGACAATCACTTCCTATAAAATTGTTTATCGTGACGAACGAGATATTTTGGAAACGGCCAAGAAATTTTTTCCAAGAACTAAGATTCTAAATAATTGGCAGGAAGAACAAAGATATGTTGAGGAATTTGATAACTTGATTGAGAATCGAGATTTAGATTTTCACAAAGATAAAATTTTTCTGATTATAAAAAAATAGAAGAATATTTAATATTTTTTTTAGAAAAAATTAAAACAAAAATTATTTTTCTTTTAAATAAATATCATCTCCTTTTTATTAAGTTGGGTAAGTGAACTTTAAAAATTCACTTACCAAAATAAAAAGGAGATGGTTTTCTATGAGTACCAAATCAATTATCATGATTTGGATTTTTGTAATGATATTGGCCACGCCGATTTTGGGGAAAGAAAAAATTTTGGCCGATGTCCCCTACCGCAATCAAGTGCTTGATTTTCCGGGTTGGTCAGCCAATTGGGCTTCATGCGGCTATACTTCTACTTTGATGAACCTACTGTATTGCGAGGCGATACCAAATGATGTTTCCGAACAATCTTATATCGAGAATATGTATAAAAATTGTTCGATCACAACCGGGGATGGATCAGTGATTTTTTATTACGAAAAACTGGATGAATTTTGCGAACAATTTTTGCCGGAAGCAGAATTGGAAGTTTCTTTTATCCGGGGTGACTTTGAAAATAATATTAAAAAGATGATCGATGAGGATAATCCGGTAATTTGCGGCACGTATATTTTTGGCGATGTCGGTCATGTGATTTTGATTGTGGGCTACGATGATGAAAACTGGATTGTGCACGATCCGGCCAATGCTTGGGGACAAGAATGTTGGCCGACGAATGGTTTTGCTTGGGAGAATGCAGCTTTTGCCCGTTTTCCGATTGGCAGTTTTACTATTTTATATGGCGCCAGTATTTCTTCAGAAAAAAATAAAGAATACGCGGCAAAGATAGAAGAACAAAGTCCAACGGTGATTTTGGAACAAGATGGAAAAATGCAAATGTTGTGGGTAAAAATGACCAACACCGGACAAAAAGACTGGCAGCAGGACAAAATTCATTTGGGAACATATCAGCCAATCGATCGTCATTGTGGTCTGGTAGCCAAAAACAGTCCGGAAAAATATCGTTGGTTGGGAACGGATAATCGAATTGTTATGGAACAAAAAATAGTTAAACCCGGCCAAGTTGCTTTATTTGGAATTCCGATGGAAAAAAATGGTTTCATTGGTATTTTTCCCGAAAGATTCAGATTGATAAGAGATGACGATGGTGGGGGTTGGTTTGGACCAGTGGTGGGTTGGCAGGTAGAAGGCAAGAAATCAGCGGTTGGAAATACATCGATCAATCATTACACAGGGAAATATGTTTTTCACCCTGGTTCGATTCATAATCATACTACTTGGTCGGGAGAAAAAAAGACTATAGCAAATTTGATTGAGGAGAAGAAAAAAGACGGATTGGAGTGGTTGGCTATAACTGATGAAGTAGAAAAAATAAAAGATAAGACGGCACTAGAACAATATCTCAAGGAAATCAAACAAGCTAGTCAGGAAAAGTCGGGCATAGTAGTAGCCGGTTTAGAATATGGAATGAATAATTTTGGGAACAAGGTCAATAACCATGGAAAATCGGCGATAAAAATTATTGGTTTGGGATACAATAATTTGACTGCCACCGACTGGCCGGAGTGGTTTCCCTGGACAGAGAAAAAAATCTCAATACAAGAATTGATTGACTGGCACCAAAAAAGGAATCTGCCGGTTATAATTGCTCAGCCTTTGGATAAAGACGAAAATGGTTGGTCGAGCGTGGAGCTAATTGAAAAGGGTTTGTATCCCAATTTGGAAAAAATATGCGGGTTGGAAGTTTTTTCCCAGGTAAAATATCCGGCCATAGCTAGTATCAACGGACAAGATCTATTGGACATGATTAATTCGGACAATAATTTGGCGAGAATCACCAAATTATACGAAAATTGGTTAGGGACGGTGGGAATCGGTGTTGTTGGTGGAAATGAGCCGGCGCTAACCACTATTGTTAATAAAACGACAAGTCTGGATATAGGGCAGATTTTGGAAAGCTTGAGCAACAAAAGAACAACAGCTAGTCAAAAAAAGGCCAATTTTGATTTTATCAAAATCAATGGTCAGGAGTGGGCGCCGGGAAAATGGGACAATGATTGGCAAGCCAAAACACCGATTAAAATTGCGGGAGAAATAACTTGGCCGAAAAATAGCAATCAACATAAGATTATATATTTGTTTCGTGATTATCGATTGGTTGAGAAAAAAATTATTGCCGGGCAAAATATTTTGAATTTTGAGTTTATCGACAAACATCCGAAAACCGGAAAACATGATTATCAAATTGCAGTCAGCGATGACGAACTTTTATCGGGCCAAGAAGATAAAATATTTACCAGCCCTTTGGAAGTAGTAATAGATGATGGCAGTCAAATTGATTTGCCTATGGAAACTATCAATTCCTGGCAAAAAGAATTATTGATTGAATTGGGTTCAATTCATTTGGGTGATTCTTTTTATGAAGGAGATATAAACAAGGGTTTTAATAAGAAAGATGCGGAGGGAATAATAACAAAAAAGGTTTTTTCTTTAGGAAATAATGAGGTAAATAATCTGCAAAAATGCCGGTTGGTGATGGAAATATGTGGAGCGCAAAGTCATCCAAAAAGTAAACTTGGCGATCCAATCATGATCAACTGCCAACAAATTGGTCAATGTTTAATCCCTGGTGATGATCCAAAGAAAAATAACTTGGAATATACATTTGATATACCAATTAATATACTGCAAGTTGGCAATAATGAGTTTTTTGTGCGCGCTTTGCCGCGCGCCTATCTTATGAGAAATGGCCGAACATTTTTGGATTTTGATGATTTTGAAATAAGAAACGTCAGGTTGATTTTTAACTACAACAAGGGATCAGAAAATAAAGGCACAAGAGCGACAGTAACGGCACAAAAAATACCGCTTAACGAAGAAAATGAAACCTTGGAAATTGTCACCGACGACTTACAACAAACTAAAGATTTTGAATCCGAATCGAAGACGGTGATTGATGATTTTTTGAAAAAAGGAGGAGAATTTGTCGGAGAAGATACGGAAAAATACCAAAAATTTATGCAGCTAATCCAACCAATTGATGCACAAGCGCAAACATTGTCCAGGCAAACTCCGATCAAATGGAAGTTATTTGAATCCAATACTCTGGATCCAATTGCTTTGCCCGATCGGACGATATTAGTGCCAACTGGTTTGATTGCCAACGAAAAGGAGTTACCGGAAAATAAAATTTTTCCTATCGTTTCCGCCATATTTCAATCAGATTTGGGAATCAGTCATAAACAAGCCAATCGAAAAGATTTGGCAAGTGTTTTGGGATTTTTGGGAACGGTTTTGACAAAAAATGATAACACAATCACCAAATACATTGGCATGGGAATGTTGCTGGCCGGTTCTTTGTCTTTAAAGTCAGAAAGCGAAGATTTCTATTTGGCCGATGCTTATGCCGCAGACTGGATGAAAAACAATGGATTACAAATTGACCAAGCTTTTACATTATTGGATGCAGCCGATCTGTTGGAAAAAGAGCGTCCCAATGAGTCATTTTATCTTTTAGCTCCGCCGGCCAAAAAACGGTTGGAAGCTCTGACTAAATATACTTACTGGCAAAATACTTATCCGGTGCCCATTGCACCGGAGATGATTGATTGGGAAAAAGTAGTTAACGAAAATAAAAAGTAAAATACAGATAAATAAATTTTACCTCAAGGATTATTTACTTGAGGTATTTTTTTTAATTTAAAGGCTAGTTATAAAAATTTCGGTGGAAATTTTGATTTTGGCTTAGTATAATTGGAGGTGTATGATTTTTAACTGTAGATATGGAAATATTTTGGCAAGGAAATTCAGCGGTAATTATCAAGGGGAAAAGTGCAGTTTTGGGAATCAATCCCAAGACAACGGAAAATTGTGATTTATTGATCTTTGATGAGCCACACAAAATCAAGTCCAAGGAAAATCAGTTTTTGATTGATAGTCCGGGCGAATACGAAGCTAAGTCGATTATGGCTTACAGTATTTATAACCAAGAAAAACAAAGTCATGGTTGGCAAATCAAGATTGACGATCTGACACTGTATTACACCAATAAATTAGATTTTATTCCAACCAAGGAACAAATTGACAACTTGGGCACGATAGATGTGGCATTTTTCCCGGCGCCCGGCAATAAAGAAGAGGAACAGAAGTTGCAAAAGCAAGTTGAGACGATTGATCCAAGAATTATTATCCCGGTTGCCAGTCATGATGAGGTGGAAGCACAAGTTTGCCAAGATTTAGCGAGAGTTTTAGGTTTGAAGTGCAATGAAATTCTAAAGAGTTACAAGATCAAATCACGACAACAATTGCCGGAAGAAGAACAGTTATACGTGGCTTTGGAGAAGAGTAAGTGATTTTTTAATTTTCAAAAAAATTTTAAAATATTTTTTTTCATGAAAATTGTCGAAGAAATTTTCATGAAGAGGAGGAATCGATCTGATAGCGGAATGTAAGACTGTGTTTCAGACTTACATGTAGCGATAAGATCGTGTTCCGACGAGGGCGAGTGGCGGAACTGGTAGACGCAAGGGACTTAAAATCCCTCGGAGTTTACTCCATGAGAGTTCGAGTCTCTCCTCGCCCAGCTTTTTTAAAAAACACAGTAATTTGCTGTGTTTTTTTGATTGATTTTAATAAAATTTTGGCAATTCAATATATTAGACCATTTCTTAATATTTTCTTAATATTTTATTTAAGAAAATTTAATTTAGAATTCAATATTATGAACATAAGGAACGGTATTTAATTTATTAAGTTAAATATTTATGCTTTATTTTGAAAAAGAATTAATTAATCAAAAGCCGAAATTATTATCCGATAAAGAGTATTTTTGTGAATTAAGAGATTATATTAAAGAATTAGAAAAAGAAATGAAGTCATGTAATAATAAAAAATTAAAACATGAGATAAGAAATCAGATGGCAGTTTTGGAAGGATTCGTCGGTTTATATGAAGATTTTCACAAAATAATTGATGGGGTACGGGAAAAAGTTGACAGATCATTACAGAATATTAAAAATTTAAAATTTAGATTCTCTAATAAACTTGAACAAGATAATACAGAAAAGAAAAGTTATCTATTTAACAACTTAGAAATAAATAAAGAATTAATAGACATTTATGTTAAATTGGGTTATGACGCCAATAAAGGAAAAAAGAAAATAGACGCAGAAGTAAAGAGTTGTTTAAGCTCGAACGAAAAAATTTTTACTGGATTATCCAATCATGATTTTCATCAGGTTGTACTTAATCTCGCCAGAAATTCCGGGGAAGCATTCGATAAATATGAAAGTTATTTTATATACAAGATAAAAAAAATTAGACAAAACGATAAACAAGAATATTTACTGATTCGATTAGAAGATAATGGTTGCGGGATTGATGACGAGAATATCAACAAAATTTTTGAAGAAGATTTTTCAACCAAACAAAGAGTTACGAATTTGGAAAGGGGTCAAGGACTACCAGGAGTAAAAGAACTGGTTGAGAAAGCGGGAGGAAATATCAAAGTATATAGCAAAAAAGATATTGGCACATGTTTTACTATTTTAATACCAATTCAAAAAATAGAATATATAAACACAATTCGATAAATAATTTCCTGTAAAAAGAAAACAATTCCCATAAACACAAAATAAGTATATAATCACTCTGTTATGAAAATAGAATCGTTAATTTGGTAAAAAATTATGGGAAAGTTTGGACAAAGAAGCCGAAAGGGTGGAAATAGAAGTTTTGGTGATCGAAGAGGTGGGCAAAATTTTGGTGGTGACCGACAAATGCATCAAACCACTTGTAGTGAATGCGGAAACATTTGCGAGGTGCCATTCAAACCTAGCAGTGACAAACCAGTTTACTGCGATGATTGCTTTGCAGCCAAGAGAGGTGGTAAAAATAGAGGAACAAACAATCGTTCCCGATTTGAAAGACGTAGTTTTGGCGAAAAAAAGAATTTTGAAGCGATTTGTGATGCTTGTGGCCAACGTTGTATGGTGCCATTCAAACCAACTAGTGGCAAACCGGTTTATTGCGATGATTGTTTTAGCCAAGACAATGACAAAACCGTAAAAATATCAGCAAAGATCGGCAATGATTTTGAAATTGAGCAACTAAAAACCGAGCTATTTACTGTCAATTCCAAATTGGATCGAATTTTGCATATTCTAAATAAAAGTGAAGAAACTGATGATTTGCCAACAAAAGTAGAAGTAGAAAAACCGAAGGCTAAGAAAAAAGCTATTAAACCAAAAACAAAAAAGGAAACTAATGCTAAAAATAAGACAAAAAAAGCAGCCAAGAAGAAATAATATTTACGAATAACCTTGGTCTAAAAAAACACAGTTTATACTGTGTTTTTTTGGTATTAATTAAGAGTGTTTTTTATTTTAAAAAATGTTTGCTTCTTTTGAATTTTGATATTCCAATAAACGTTTCATAAATTTATTTTTAACTTCTTCGCGATTTTTTTTAAATATAGGAAAATCCTCCTCTTCTTGTTTCTTGGATTTTTCAGTATATTCAATCCCTTTTTCTACTTCATCGATTTGAAAATAACATTCCCCGATCTGCCACATTAATCCACTATTTTTTGGATCAGTAGCTAATTTTTTCAATAAAGAAATTATTTTGTCTCTAAGATGTTTTTTTTCCCAAGGAAAAAGTTCATTGATACCCATGGAATTTGATAGTATATTAATATTTCTAAATATTACTTTAGATATTAACAAAAAAAGTAAGTTAAACAAAGAATAGTTTGTCAGTCAGAAGAAATACTGATATTTTAGAGGTAATAAACTAAAAATATTTGAGGTTATGAAAATTTTAACCAATCCGAATAAATTCCTGCGACAAACAATGAAGAAAGTGGAGGTTTTTGATCAGGAATTAGATAAATTAACTTCAATTTTTATTAAAACCATGTTGGAAAAAGACGGTGTGGGTTTGGCGGCTACACAAGTTGGTCTGGATATGCGTATGATAACGATTAATCTGGATAAAAAAGAAGGGTATCCAAATAACTTGATAATGCCGATGGTTTTGATTAATCCAGAAATACTAGAAGCATCCGAGAAACAAGTGGAAATGGACGAAGCCTGTTTGAGTGTTCCAAATCTGGTAGGTACGGTGCGGCGACCGGAAATGGTGGTGGTAACGTATCAAGACAAGCACGCTAAACACGGTCATATAGAAGCAGATGGTTGGTTAGCCAGAGTTTTACAACACGAGATTGATCATCTCAATGGTATTTTATTTATTGATCGGATTTCCGATAAAAAATTATTAAGAAAATACACACCAAAAAGTTAGAATGATTCATTATTTCAAAGAATAAAATGAAAAAAGAAAATTTAAAAATTGTCTTTATGGGAACGCCGGAGTTTGCGGCGACAATATTACAGTCGCTTATTGATAATAAATTTTCTGTGGTTGGCGTGATCACATCTCCAGATAGGCCAAAAGGACGGGGTAAAAAGATGACTATGTCGGAAGTGAAAGAAGCAGCATTGAAAAATAATCTGCCTGTTTTTCAACCCGAGAAGATTAAAAAACAAACTTCAATTGACCAACTCAAGTTGTGGAAACCCGATTTGATCGTGGTGGCGGCTTATGGACAAATTATTTCCAAAAATATTTTGGATTTACCGAAATATGGGTGCATAAATGTGCATGCCTCCCTACTCCCCAAATATCGCGGAGCGTCACCAATTCACTATGCTTTACTCAACGGCGAAAAAGAAACAGGAATTACAATTATGAAGATGGACGAGGGGATGGATACGGGAGAGATAATTTCCAATTTCCAATTTCTAATTTCCAATGATGATAATTTGATTTCTCTTTATAGTCGTTTGGCGAATTTGGGAGCGAAGTTATTGGTAAAGACGATACCGGATTATATTGCGGGGAAAATTAAACTTAAAAAACAGGATAATAATCAAGCAACTTACACCAAAATAATCAACAAAAAAGACGGATTAATCGATTGGCAAGAATCGGCTGAACAAATTATCAATAAGATTCGGGCTTTTAATCCTTGGCCGGGGACATATAGTTTTTGGAACAAAAAAAAACTAGGAATACAGTCAGCCCAGATTACTAACCAACAATTATTGCCAGGAATGGTGGTAATTGAGGGAAAAACTATATTTATAGGGACAAGTGATAAAGCTATCGCGGTGACACAAATTCAACTGGAAGGCAAAAAAAGTATGATGGCTAGTGATTTTATTCTGGGAAACAAATCGATAGATCAAAGTCAATTATCCTGAAAATAGGTTGATTTGACTATTTTTATCGCCTATAATAGGATTTGTTATGATTTTATATTTGTTTTTAGCAGAAGAAATTTTATGTTGATGATTAGATTGGCCCGTTTCGGCAAGAAAAAACAACCATTTTATCGTTTATCTGTGGCCGAAAAAAAACATAGTCCTTTGGGCAAACAAACCGAATTTATCGGAATTTACAATCCAAAAAGCAAAGAACTAAAGCTTGACCAAGAAAGAGCGAAGTATTGGTTGGAAAAAGGCGCTGGTTGCTCGAGAACAGTTGCTATGTTGTTTGTTCAGCAAGGTTTGTTGAAAAAAGAAAATTTGCCAACAAAATACACTCAGACTTTAACCAGAAAGAAAAAGAAACAAACCGAAGAAACAGCCGCTCCGGCTCCAGGACAGGCGGCCGCATAGTTTTTGAACGGCCGGTTGATTGAATCAAAAAATGGAATTTGTTATAATACAGGTTGGTGTATTAAAAAACTAATAAGTTTGTAAGGTCGATCGAAATAAGCGATTTAGTATGTTGATTAATACCCGCGTTAGTATAGTTTATCTGTAAATATTATTTGAAGGAGTGAAATGGACGAAAAAAGACAAGATCAGGAGTTTATTGAATTTATCGTCAAAGCGATTGTTGATAATCCTGATAAAGTTCGCACCGAAAGAACCATCGACGAAAGAGGCGTTTTGATTACTTTGTATGTCGATCCTTCTGACATGGGTAAAGTCATTGGTAAAGAAGGTCGCACAGCCAAGGCTATCCGAACTTTATTGAAAGTCTTGGGCGCCAAAAACGAAGCTCGAGTAACTATGAAAATCGTTGAGCCAGAAGGTGGACGAGCAGTTGACTTGGGTGGCGACGAAGATCTATAAAAAATTTTAAGAAATTGCTAATAATACCCCTACTATTGTGGGGGTATTATTTTTTGTCAAAAAATATATAATTATAATAAAGTAATTAATGGAAATCGGATGATATTTTTATGTGGCAAGAAGGATTAAAATTGGCTTTGGCGGTTTTGATGCTTTTGTTGGATTTTTCCGGCGTCAATCAGTCGAATCAAGTTATTATCAAAGCAGCCGAAAAGATTGGCATTAGACAGCCATATTCTTTGTTGGAAGATGATTTGACTTTACCGGCAAATAATATAATTACAACCAATTTGCCGAAAATGACTTTAGCAACTAGATTTCCCCAAATAGTTGATCCTTTAAACCAACCAGTAATTGATGCGGCGGCAATCAGTATTATTGACGCACAAACTGCTACTGTGTTATACGCCAAAAACGCTAATGACAGAAGAGCGATCGCTTCAGTTACCAAATTAATGACCGCTTTGGTGGCAGTTGATAAATTAAAGACCGATCAAGTTATCACTATCGATAGTGAAGATATAGCCATTGAACCGGTGGTTATGAATTTAGTCGAAGGAGAAAATATTACGGTTGGCGATTTGCTGAAAGGATTATTGATACCATCGGCCAACGACGCGGCTTTGACTTTGGCCAGAGTAGCCGGCGGTGGTTCAGTTGATAATTTTGTGGAACAGATGAATATAAAGGCCCAAGATATGGGATTAAAAAACAGTCACTTTGCCAATCCACATGGTTTGGATCAAGATGGACTTTACTCATCAGCAGCTGACTTGGCTTTGATTGCCAAAAACGCTTTAGCCAATCCAACAATTGCTGAAATTGTCGGTACTAAAGAGACTACGGTTACTTCAATTGATGGTTCCATATCTCATAATTTGAAAAATACCAATCAATTATTGGATTCATATCTGAGCGTTTATGGGGTTAAAACCGGATTAACAGATAACGCGGGGCAAGTTTTGATTACAGCGGCAAGTAATAAAGATAATGAAAAAATAATTTGTGTAGTTTTGGGTAGTAATGATCGTTTTCAAGATTCCAAAAGTCTGATTGATTGGACTTTTAGTAATTTTTATTGGGAGTAGCATTAATAATTTTCAATTCTCAATTTTCAAAAAAATGTCAAAATTCAATAAAAATAATCAGTTTAAAAATTGAACCTTGGGATTTTTTAAAGATTGAAAATGAGAAATTGGGAATTTATTATAAATAATAAATTGATCTATGTTTTACGCAATAACTATTGATGGGCCGGCGGGTAGCGGAAAAAGCACGTTGGCTCGCAATTTGGCCAAAGAATTGAAAAGTTTTGCCGTAGTCGATACTGGCGCATACTATCGTTGGGCCACCCACCTCGTCCTGGAAAATAAGACAGACATAAATAAACAAAAAGCGGTCATGCAAGTAATCAAGGATCAATTGACTCTTGATTTTATGCCATACAAATCAACCAGCAAAAAATATGGAAAATACGCCGCTAAGGTATTATTTGCTGGAACAGATATCAATGAAAAATTATACACCAAAAAAGTAACTGAAAATGTTCATATAATAGCTATTTACAAACCATTGCGGGTAATTATTAAGAAAAAAATTAGAGAGTTAGCTAAACAAAAAAATATTATAGTAGCCGGGCGGGAGATTGGCACTTATGTTTTACCCAAAGCGTCGATCAAATTTTTTCTTGAACCACAAATCGACGCGCGTGTAAGGCGACGCTACAAGGACTATGTCAAGGAGGGAAAAGCAACTTCCTTGCGGGAATTACGAGAAAGTATTGAAAGGCGTGATTATACTGATAAAAATCGCGAATACAATCCTTTGACCAGGCCCGATGACGCTTTTGATATCGACAATACCAATATGCTACCTTCGAGAACTCTTAAGGAAGCACTAGATTATATTTACAAAAAAGAGCCAGAAATAAAAAAAATCAAAGATCAACCGGTGGCCGAGTTGGCGGTTGAACCAAAAAAAACTCTGACTACGAGTTATGTTAGTAATTTTCAATCTCCATTGTTGGGTTCAAATGTATCTTCGACATTTACAGATTCAAGTGACACAACAAGCAAAAAAGAATCGATGGAAGAATTGAAGAAAAGATTGAAGGCTAAATATAAAGCTAGTCAGAATAGTGGCGGTAATTTTTGGCAGAAAAGATAAAAATTATTTTTTTCTTTTAACTTTCTTGGCATTTTTTTGTTCGTTTTTGCGATTTCTTAAAAATTCTTCGAGTTTGATAAGAGCGGTTGCCCCAAGACTGATTGCTCCGAGGCTGACGAGATAACCGAAATCATACTCATGATAAATATTTATATGGTCTTGTTTGATTTCCTCGACCAATACATTCCAGGTTGTTTGGTCTTTGATAAATCGACCAAATTGTAGCAAGATTTGGCTTTCTGGTAACAATCTACTTTTTTCAACATTGAAGTGATATTTTTGGGGGTTGTTCAATATGTTGGCAACTATTTTTTTTGATAGATAGCCATAGACATGATCGTAAACATTGAGTTTACTTTTCACATCTTCTGATAAAGAATCATTGAAATAGGCGGTAATCAAGTTGTTTAAATGATATCCACCCATGGTGAAACGCATTTCACTTAGAACGGCGTTTAGTTCGCTGTGAAATATTTGATAATCTTTTTCTGAATTGTATTTTGATGGTTGCGTGTAAATTTTTTTGTAGTCAGTGAATGCTTTAACAAAATCTTTATCCTGAGAATCGATAATATGTCCAATCTCATGAGTGAGGATTTGTTCTAGTGAATGTTCGTAAAATTTGGGATTTGGCTCGAGGTTGTATAATTTTGAAATTGAGACCCTGATTAGATCAACATCGGTTCTGATAGTATTGGTCATTTCTTCGATTTTTTCTCTGGACACAATATAATTATCCGGTATTTGAGTGTTTTCGGAACGATTTTTTTCAATCATGATATTGGCATAGGTAGATGAAGCGAGATACAAAGTGTCATCGGGATTTCGAAAAATATTAGCTTGATTAATAATTAAATCTTCAATATAGATTAACGGAACATTTATATCTTTTTCCCAGATACGAAAATTTTTACTTTTATCAATATTTGCTATTTGCACAAATTCGATATCAAGTTCAAAAGTAGTAAAAGTATCGTTGTTGCGGTCGGTTCGGCCAGCTGTGTATAATGTGGAAACGATTCCGTATTGGGCTAGGAATCTGGGTAGTTTGTAGGTTAGAAGATAGTAATAATCAAAATCATTGTATTAATCTGGTATAACCTTGTCTTCGAGATAATTTGACAGTTTATTTTTTATTTCTGGAAAATTGGTAATGGTAGAATGGTAAAAATTTTTCTTGCTTTGAAGAATTTTTGCTCTGATTTCTGGAGAATCGAATTCATCTTTATTGGTAGGATGATCAGAAATTAGATCAGGTTTTTTAAATTTTAAATCGATCATTAAATTGTTGAGAAAATTTTTGGTATCCACTATGAAGTTATCAATTTTTTTCGGTCGGTTCTTCATCTCGGAAAATTCGATTTTTTGATTGATAGACTTCATCAATAGCAAACTCGGCAAGGTATCAACCCGATCACGGTGATAATATTCTAGTTTGTTGTCTATCAATATTGGCTGCTGATCGATATTTCGATCCGAGGTTAGAAGCGATCCGGCGGCGGCACCGATAGCGATTTTAGGTAAATAGCTCAATAGAAAGGTTCGTCTATCTATTGCCTGAGGATTGTCATTATTGGTTTTTGATCGGTTTTCTAGATGTGTTGTTTTTTTCTTGGACATAAAATAAAAAATAACTAGATTATATAAATCTTGATATTGTAACATATTCTTCAACTTTTTTCCAGATATAAATAGGCACAAAAAAACTCCCAGCTAGTGCTTTGACTAACGTTTAGCAGTGAAATATTTTTGGTTTGGATTTTTTATTTTGGCTCTTGACTAGCAAGATTGAAATAAATTAAGTAACTTGTCAAACATTAACT
>JAEAMF010000641.1_pt1 | contig 38071 bp, 26 predicted proteins | sample 8958721 | NCBI WGS metagenome assembly JAEAMF01 (sample SAMN16933255, study PRJNA681124) | bioreactor sludge metagenome | isolation source: anaerobic bioreactor treating anionic surfactant - SDBS | place: India: Bengaluru | collected 2019-02-28 | reverse complement strand
CGGTCGAGCAGCTCGTGGTAGAGCGCTTCGATGCGGTCGGTGATGCTCGGCCAGTAGAAGCCGAGCGCCTTATGCCGGCCGGCCGCGCCCATCCGCGGCCGCGCCGCCGGGTCGCGCAGCAGCCGGACGATGGCCGCGGCGATGGCGTCCGGGTCCTTGGGCGGCACCAGTAGCCCTTCCCGGTTCTCGGTGCCCATCACCTGGCGGTAGCCGGCGATGTCGGACGCGACCACCGGCCGGCCGGTGGCCATCGCCTCGAGCAGCACGATGCCGAAACTCTCGTTGCCGGTGGCCGGCGAGCAGTAGACGTCGCAGCTCGCGTAGTAGCGCGGCCGCAGCTCGCCGGGAATCAGCCCGGGCCAGACGACGTGCTCGGCCAGTTCCTTGTCCAGGTAGCTGCGGTAGCTCAGCCCGAACGGCCCGGAGCCGACCGCGACCAGCTGGACGTCCGGCACCTGCCGGACGATCTCGGTCATCGCCATCAGCAGGTACTTGAGCCCCTTGCGCGGTTCGAACCGCCCCAGGAACAGCACCTTGGGCCGGCCGTTGGCCAGATCGGGCATCGGGACGGCGTCGGGCCGGAAAAAGTCGACGTCGATGGCATTGGGGATGATGCGGTACGGGCCGCGGAAGTAGCGCTCCGTCGAGTCGCGCGCCCGGACCGACACCGCCACCAGCCCGTGGATCATCTGGAAGTACGGGTTGAGCAGCGGCTTGAGCATCACGTAGGCCAGGCTGCGCTGGAAGTCGGCGTGGAAGGTGAAGACGTTGACCGCGTGCGACGCCCGCAGCGACACGATCGGCAGCGACGGGCCGAGCGTACCGTGAATGTGGACGACGTCGAAATGCCCGCTCTCGAAGTAGCGCTGGACCTGGTGGGTCGGCCGCCAGGCGGTCGGCACCCGGGCAAAACTCCGGTTGGTCGGCACCAGGAGCGCCCGGCCGACCCGGAACACGTGTTCGGCGTCGGGCGTGCTCGCCAGCGTCTCCATCGTCTTGCCGCCGACGCTCGACGTCAGCACCTTGACGGTGTGGCCGCGGCGCCGCAGCTCGGTCGCCAGGTGGTGGATGTGGTCGGCGATGCCGCCGATGCTCGGGTAGTAGTTGTCCGACACCATGCAGACGCGCAGCCGGCGCCCCTGCGACCCGGCGGCCAGGCGGTTTGGTGCCGGACTCTCCACTCTATCCCTGTGTCCCCGTCCTACGCATTGAACGCCTTCAGCCCCAGCGCCAGGATTTCCATCGCCCGCGCCAGGTCGGTGGTGTTGAGCACGTAGGCGATGCGCACCTCGTCGCGGCCCGCGCCCGCGGTCGCGTAGAACCCGTTGCCGGGCGCGACCATCACCGTTTCCTTGTCGACGTCGAAGTCGTCGAGCATGAAGATCGCGAACTGCTCGGCGTCGGTGACCGGCAGCTTGACCATCGAGTAGAACGCGCCCTTGGGCTTGTGGCAGACCACCCCGGGCATCTTGTCGAGCGCGGCGCACATGAGGTCCCGACGCCGGCGGTACTCGTCGCGCACCTGCTGGAAGTAGCTGTCCGGCACCTTAAGCGCCGCCGCGGCGGCGAGCTGGTCGATGGTCGGCGGGCAGAGCCGCGCCTGGCCGAACTTCAGGCAGACTTTCATCAGCTCGGCGTTCCGGCTGACGATACAGCCGACGCGCGCGCCGCAGGCCGAGTAGCGCTTGGATACCGAGTCGACCAGCACCGCCCGGTCCGCGATGCCCGGCAGGTTCAAGACGCTCTCCGGCTCGGCGTCGCCGTAGGTAAACTCGCGGTACACCTCGTCGGCGATGAGGAACAGGTTGTGGTCGAGCGCCAGGTGGCGCAGCATCTCGAGTTCCTTGGGCGTGTAGATGGCGCCGGTCGGGTTGCCGGGGTTGGAGTAGAGAATCGCCCGCGTGCGGTCGGTGATTCGGCGCTCGAATTCCTTGCGGTCGGGCAGCGCGAAGCCGTCGTCGGCGTGGCAGGTGACCGGCACGATGCGCACGCAGCTCATCGCCGCGAACCCGAGGTAGTTGGTGTAGAACGGCTCGGGCACGATGATCTCGTCGCCCGCGTCCGCCACCGCCTTGAACACGAACGACAGCGCCTCGCTGCCGCCGGTGGTAATCAGGATGTCTTCGGGCGCGACCTTGATGCCGACGCGCGCGTAGTAGCCGGCCAGGCCGTCAACGTAGGACTTGAGGCCGCCCGACGGGCCGTAGGCCAGCACCTTGATGCCGGCCGCGTTGTAGGCGGCCATCATCTCGGCCGGGGTCTCGACGTCGGGCTGGCCGATGTTCAGGTGGTAGACTTTGATGCCGCGGGCGCGCGCTTTGTCGGCGTGGGGCATCAGGCGCCGGATGGGCGAAGCGGGCATCTCCAGGCCGCGGTTGGACAAGGCAATCGGTACGTTCAACGTTCACATCCTTCCTGGGCGCGCCGCGGGCCCGGCGGCCGGGTCGCGTCGGCGCCCCGTTCTAGGCCAGCAGACAGTCGAGGTCGGCCGCCGTCAGCGGCCCGACCGCGCCGGCGCAGAACCGCCGGTCGGCCAGCACCTCGTCGACCAGGTCGTTGACGTCGCCGGGACGCACCCGGTCGAGCCGGTCAATCGTCTCGTCAACCGGCACCACCCGGCCGAACAGGTGGTAGTTGCGCGCCAGGCGCAGCATCCGGTTGGTCGGCCGTTCCAGGCCGAGGACCAGCGAGCTGCGCGTGATGTTGCGCGCCCGCTCGAACTCGGCGGGCGCGAGCCGGTCCCGGCGCAGCCGGTCCGTTTCCTCGCGCAACACGCTGACGCAGCGCGCCAGCTTGCGGCGGTCGGCGATGAAGAACACGCCGACCAGCCCCGAGTCCTCGTACAGTTCGGCGAAACTCGACACCGAATATACCAAACCCTCATCCTCGCGCAAGCGCTGGAACAGCCGCGAGGACAGGCCGCCGCCCCAGGCGGCGTTGAGCACCGACAGGGCGTAGCGGCGCGGGTCGCCGTACCGGAAGGCGGGCAGCCCGAGGCAGACGTACGCCTGCGACAGCTCGGCCCGCTCCTGCACCCGGCAGGCGGGCGCGACCGGCGGCGGCGCCGGCCGTTCCAGCCGGCCGCTCGGTCGCCAGCCGCCCAGTTTGTCCTCAAGCGCCGCCGCGACGGCGTCATGGTCGACGTGGCCGGTCGCCACCGCGACGCCGGTGCCGGTGTGGTAGCGTTCCGCGTACAGCCGGCGCAGCCGGTCGGGCGCGGCCGCGGCGACCGACTCGACGGTGCCCGCGACCGACCAGGCCATCGGGTGCGTGCCGTAGTACGCCTCGAGCAGCAGGTTCGGGGCCTTGGACTCCGGGTCTTCTTCACCGGTCTTGATTTCCTCGGCGATGACTTCCTTCTCCCGCGCCAGCTCGTCCGCGCCGAACACCGGCCCGGCGACGATCTCGGCCAGGAGCCCGGTCACCGGCGCCTGCCCGTCGGCCGGGCACCGGCCGTAGAAACAGGTCAGCTCCTTGTCGGTGAAGGCGTTGAGCTCGGCGCCGAGCGCCTCGGCTTCATACGATATCGCCCGGGCCGAAAGCCGGTCGGTGCCTTTGAACACCATGTGCTCGTTGAGGTGCGCCAGCCCGGCCAGGTCCGCCGGGTCGTCGCGGCCGCCCAGCCGGAAAGACAGCCCGACCGCTATCGAGCGGACGTGCGCCAGCTGCTCGGAGACGAGCAGCAGCCCGTTGGGCAGTGTCGACGTGCGGATGGCGTCCGGCATCGGCTAAAGAGCGGTGAAATCAGAACCCCGGCCGGGTGGTCCCGGCCGGGGTCGTTGCGAATGCAGTCGGCACTGCGCCCCGGTGGCTAGCGCCGGTCGCGCCGCGGGCCGTGGCCGCCGCCGCGGTCAAAACGCCGGGGCGGGCCGCGGCGCTCGGGCCGCACCGCGATGCCGGTGTCGTCCGAGGGCGGAATCTCGCCGCGTTCCTCCAGCGCCTTTTTGCGCGACAGGTTGACCCGGCCCATGTCGTCGATCTCGACGACCTTGACCCAGGTCTTGTCGCCGACGCGCAGCACGTCCTCGACCCGGCCGATGCGCTCGGGCGCGATCTGGGAGATGTGGACCATCCCCTCCTTGCCGGGCAGGAGCTCGACGAACGCGCCGAAGTTCATTATCCGGGTGACGGTGCCCTCGTAGAGCTTGCCGACTTCGACTTCTTCGACCAGCGATTCGACCCAGGCCTTGGCCTTCTCCAGCGCCTCGACCTTGCTCGAAGCGATGGTGACCGTGCCGTCGTCCTCGATGTCGATGGTGCAGCCCGTCTCCTCGGTGATGCGGCGGATCATCTTGCCGCCCGGCCCGATGACCGTACCGATCTTCTCCTTGTCGATCTTCAGGAAGACGATGCGCGGGGCGAGCCGCGATATCTCGGGCCGCGGCTGGGCCAGTTCCTTGTCCATGATGCCGAGCACGTGCAACCGCGCGGTCGTCGCCCGCCGGATCCCTTCGGCCAGCACCGAGTAGGGCACGCCGGGCAGCTTGAGGTCGAGCTGGATGGCGGTGATGCCCGTCTTGGTGCCGGCGATTTTGAAGTCCATGTAGCCGTAGTGGTCCTCGTCGCCCAGGATGTCGGTGACGATCCGGTACTTCGCGCCCTTGGCGATCTCGCCGTCGGTAATCAGGCCCATCGCCATGCCGGCGACCGCGGCCCGGATCGGCACGCCCGCGTCCATCAGCGACAGCGAGCCGGCGCAGACCGACGCCATCGACGAACTGCCGTTGGACTCGAGGATATCGGAGACGACCCGCACCGTGTACGGGAAGGTCTCTTCCGGCGGGATGACCGAGGCGAGCGCGCGCTCGGCCAGGTCGCCGTGGCCGATGTCTCTCCGGCCCGGGCCCCGCAGGAACTTGACCTCGCCGACCGAGAACGGCGGGAAGTTGTAGTGCAGCATGAACCGCTTCTTCTCCTCCATCTCGAGCTCGACGTCGTCGATGACCTGCTCGTCCTGCTTGGTGCCGAGCGTGGTCGCGGCCAGCGACTGGGTCTGGCCGCGGGTGAACAGCGCCGACCCGTGGGTGCGGGGCAGCACGCCGACCGCGCAGTCGATCGGCCGGACTTCGGTCTCCTTGCGGCCGTCGAGCCGGACCCCGGTCTCGAGCACCCGGCGGCGCATGTCCTCGCCGAACATTTCGTCCGTCACGCCCTTGATCGGGCCGTCGGAGTCCGGGAACTGCTCGGCCAGGTCGGCGATGAGCTTGCGCACCAGCTCGGTGCGGGCGTTGCCCCGGGCGAGCTTGTCGGTGATGTCGTTGGCGGCTTTTACCCCGGCGGCGGCGCGCTTCCTGATTTCGGCCTCGAGCTCGGGCGCGACCAGCGGCTTGTCGGCCTTGATCTTCGGCTTGCCGACGAGCTTCTGAAGCTCAAGCTGCATCTCGATGGTCTCTCTGACGACCGGCGCGGCCAGTTCCCAGCCCTTGTCGATGTCCTCGGGGCTGGCGTCCTTGGCCTGGCCGGCGATGGTCATCACCCGGTCGCCGATGCCGACGTACATCATCCACATGTCGGCTTCCTCTTCGCGGCCCATCGGCGGGTTGAGGATGAACTCGTTGCCGAACTTGCCCACGCGGCACGCGCCGATTGGCCCGAGGAACGGGATTTCCGAGATGGTCAGCGCCGCCGAGGCCCCGATCAGGCCCAGGAGGTCGCTTTCGTTCTCCATGTCGGTGGAGAGCAGGAAGCCGACGATCTGGGTCTCGCTGCGGAAGTTGTCCGGGAAGAGCGGCCGGATCGGCCGGTCGATGAGCCGGCAGGTCAGCGTTTCCTTGTCGCGCGGCTTGCCTTCGCGCTTGAAAAACCCGCCCGGTATCTTGCCCGCGGCGTAGGCCAGCTCGCGGTAATCGACCGTCAGCGGGAAAAAGTCCTGGTACTTCTCGAGCGGTTCCTTCTTGTACACTGCGCTGGCGAGGATGACGGTGTCGCCGTAGCGGGCCAGCACTCCGCCGTCGGACTGGCGGGCGACACGGCCGAATTCTAATGACAGGGTTCGGCCGCAGACCTGTTTCTCGACGCGGTGCATTGTTGCCTAGCCCCGCAGCCCGAGTTCGTCTACGATTTTCTTGTAGCGCGGTTTGTGATGCTTGGACAGGTAATCAAGGTGGCGCCGGCGCTCGTTGACCATCTTCAAGAGGCCGCGACGCGAGTGCTTGTCCTTCTTGTGGATCTTGAGGTGGTCGCTCAGCAGCGTTATCCGCTCGCTGAGGATGGCGATTTGCACCTCCGGCGACCCGGTGTCGCCGTCATGCAGCCGATGAGTCGTAATCAGCTGCTCTTTCTTTTCTTTCTTTATCGGCATTACGATTTCCTCCGCCATCAAGATACCCAAAATCCATTCCGAAGTCAACGAAAGCACCGCGGACTGACCCCTCTCTTCCGTGAAGTAACTAACCGAAGCCGCGAGGGTTAGGCTGTTCGGCGCTGGAATCCGGCCTGAGATTCGCGTACTTCGCGGGGCGCGGCGACATGCCTGACCTAGTGAGGAATAGAACCTAAGCCTTGGGAACATCGTCCCAACCATGTCTTGTTCAGGGATTCGGCAGGGCTCTTCTTGGCAGAGGGCGGTTGACAGAGCCCTGGATCAGCCGAGAATGATAGGAGAATAAGCGGAGGTTCATGACCGTGACCGAACTCGACAGCAGGCACCGCAACGGTGTCCAGTTCACCTGTCAGTCAGTTTCAACACAACATGTGGAGGTTTTCTGTTGTTTGTAGAGGTACTCGCCCTGACGCCCGCGGGAAAGGCCCGCGTCGAGGCTGTTCAGGGAGAAGGGAGTGAGTATGTTTGCACTACTGCTCGTCGCCGCGATGGGCATCGGCCCGGCGTTTCCAAGCCAGGTATTCGGCCGACCCGATACCACCGGGGCCCTTGAACTAGGCACGTATCCGTTCGGGCCGGGATACTCGATTGCGGTAGATTCAGTGCGGCATCTCGCCTTCGCCGGGGCTGGTGCCGGCGTGCTCGTGTTCGACGTGTCCGGGCCGGGTGAGCCTGTGCCGCTCAGCGACATCATTCGTGGGCCAGGGCTGGTCATGGACTTGTGCCTCTCAGACCAGAAGCTCTTCGTTGCCTACTGCTCCAACAGTTTCAACTTCACCTATCCGGTTGCCAATGACGTCGAGATATGGGACGTGAGCACGCCGCAGACGCCGACACTGCTCGGCAGCGCGGACCTGCCGTACGGCGCTTTCTCCGTCTGGGCCAACGATACCCTCATGCTTGCCTCGTCACTGCGCTGGTTTGGGGCTTTCGACGTCTCTGACCCGGCCCAGCCGGTGTTCGTCGAATCCCTGCCCTGCTATCACACCGCCTGTCAGATTCGAGTCAAGGACACGTTCGCCTACACAGCCATGGCGTTCGCCGGGGCGCAGGTGTACAACATCGCAGACAGAGACCGACTTGGTCTGGCTGCGACCTGGGGACATGGTGGCGCCTTCGTTGGCGAAGACTTGATTGGCAACCGGCTCTACTTGGCGAACAACTCGGCGCACGGTGTCGCGCCATACTCCGGGCTGTGGGTCTACGACATCACGGATCCGCTCAACGGGCAGTTGCTGGGAGTCTTCGATACCTCGCGCACGGATGACGACGAACCCTGTCGCATCTCCGTTCGAGACACCCTCGCAATAGTCACCTACCGACAAGCCGGCGGGGCCAAAGTCCTGTCAATCGCTGACCCGGCGAACGTCCGCGAGATTGGCGGCTACCCGCAGGAGGCCGGCGCTGTCTCGTGGGAAGGTGGAAGACTACTGGGTGCATTCGAGAGGAGATTCGAGAAGCTCGATATGACCGAGCCCAACCAGCCGGTCAGCCTCGGGCACTTCGTCCTCGATCACGCCGGGTACAGAATCGTAGTGGGTGACGATATCCTGCTCACTACTCGGTCGAACCTGTCTTCGCTTAGTGTTGGCGGGACGGATGGGCTGACACGACTGGGGCTGCTCGAACTCGACAGGTATCCTACGGACCTGGTACTGGCTGATACTGTGCTCGTCTTTGCCGGGACGTGGCCCACCGGCGTGACTCTCGTCGGCGTCAGCGACCCATCGAACATGAACGTATTGGCCAGTGAGTCACTGAGTGCGGATAGGTCGTACGCCGGGCTCGCCGTCAGCGATACAACTTGCGCCGTGGCCACGCAGTCCGAACTGAGCATCTTGAGCATCCGCGACCCCCGCAATCCTGTGCTGCTCGGCTCGATTCCCCTTCGGGCGATGGACGCAGACCTTGAGTTGCGTGACAGCCTGGTCTTCGCCGGCAGCGAGCGTTTGCAGATTGTCAATATCGCCCGGCCCGAGAGTCCGACCATCCTGTTGGACACTGCCATCCAGGCGAGAGAGATTGAAGTCCGGGACACGTTTCTCTATGCCGCGAATGCTGGTTCTCCCGACCTGGCGGTGTACAGCATTGCCAACCCTGGCGAAGTCGTGAGGCTATACTCCTCCGCCTTTGATTGTCGCCCACCGTTGGCTGTCAGCGAGACACTGCTTGTCGTGGGTATGCGGCCGGCGTCCGGTATCGCGGTTCTATCGGTCGCCGAGCCCGCGAATCCTCGCTGGCTTGGTAGTTGCCAGACATCGGAGTCGCCCGCGGCTTTCGTGCTCAGAAGCGACACGCTGTTCGGCGGGTTCGATGCGACCGGCGTCAGGATGTACCGGCTGGTTCGGGTGCCGACCGGCATCGAGCTTGAGCCGATTCCCGGCACAAGGCCGGCCGTGCGCCTGTGGCCGACTCCGGCAAAGGACGTTCTGCATCTGGCCGGCCGGGATGCCGTGACTCTATTCGGCGCGAACGGCCGCAAGGTGCTCGGGCTCAAGCCCGGCGCGAACGACATCCGGCAGCTTGCCCCAGGGACGTATTTCGCGCTGTCCGGGAACAGCCGGAGAGTCTCCAAGGTCGTAGTCCAGCGCTAGACGTCATCGTCCGGGCCGAGCCGTGCTTTTGACAGCCGGCCCGGCCCGGCTATTCTAGCGCCGATGTCCGAGTCGGCTCCGCCGCCATCCGGCCCGCCCAAGTCCCGGGCGCACAAGGTGCTCGGGATTCTGCTGCCTGTTGTCGGTGTGCTGCTTCTGGCCGTGGTGATGGTGTTCGCGGGCAGAAACATCTGGCGCTACTTCCGCAGCCCGGCCGAACTGCGCGCCCTGGTGGCAGGCTGGGGCGCCTGGGCGCCCGTCGGCATTGTCCTGTTCCAGGCCGTCCAGGTCATCATCGCGCCCCTGCCCGGCAACCTGATGTCCTTTGCCTGCGGCTACGCGCTCGGGGTCTGGCCCGCCATCGTCTGGCTGATGGTCGGCATCCTCCTGGGCGCGACCGTCGACTTCCTGCTCGCCCGGCTCATCGGCCGGCGCATCCTGCGCTACATCGTCCCGCCCGACAAACTCGCGCGCCTGGACACCACCGTCCTCAAGCGCGGCACTTTCTATATCTTCCTCCTGCTGCTCGTGCCCAACCCGGTCGGCGACTGGGTGTACTACCTCGCCGGCATGACGCGGCTGCCCCTGCCGGTATTCCTGGTCTTCGTCTTCATCGCCCGCCTGCCTTCGAACCTGCTCGAAAGCAGCCTGGGCGCGGGCGCGACCCATTTCGGCTGGCGCGAATGGACGATACTGGGACTGGTGGTGGCGATACTCTCGCTGCTCTACTACGTCAACCAGCGGCGCATCGAGCGCCTGCTCGAACGCTGGTCCGAGAGCCGGAGAAAGCCCGGGACTTCTCACCGCTTTCCTGAATCCTGAGCCGACAACTGGCCGGTGGTCTGACAGCTGACCTCTGACCGCGCCTGAAGGGGCCGGAGAGGCAGAACCTAAGTACCACTCTCGACACGCATTTAAGGTTGCGCGTCGGTCGGCCGGTCTCGCTGTCATTCAGACCTTGCCTCAGGGCGGCAGTTGCCGCTGCCTTCTGAACCGGGCTCAGTTGCCTTCTCCACCCGCGTTTCTCTCAGACTTTGACCAGGGGGGTGACCCGGTCATGCCCGGTCAGAGCGTGATAAGAATCTTCCTTGTCCGTATCGCGCTGAATTCCTGACGGTTGGCACAAGCCGGCCGAAGAAGATGCACGAAAGTGCATCTTTCCCGACAAATCGGGCTTCCGAGACCATATAACTATATGAAGGGACTGGCGGCTGGAGCCGCCTCGCCTTCAAGAAGACCGAACCATAAGGAGATGGACCCATGTCTGACGAAGTGAAGCGCATACTGGCCTGGGAAGCCAAGTTCAACACCGAACGGGTGAAGCAGGCCCTTGATGCCCAACTGGAGCGGATGCGCGAGCGCTACTGCGCCGCCACACTCGAACTCTGCGCGATGGAAACCAAGACCAAGCAGGTTCTTGACCTGTCGGGCGTGCACACCGTGCTTTACGTCCCGTACCTCGACTTCGCGCGCGAACTCTACAAGCTCTCGCGCCGGCGCAACGTCTCGGGCAACAGTGCGGTTATGGCCGCGCAGGTGCTCCTGGACAAATGGTCGGCTCGGGGCCTGAACGCCTCCGTGCTCGCAACCATCCGCACCCAGGTGTTTGACATCGCAGCGCCCGTGCCGTGATTGGTACTGCAGGGTTACTGCAGGGTTGCTGTAGGGTTGAACCCTACAATAGTGCTTGATAATCAATCAGTTACGCGATGGGGCGGCGAGCGCCTGCAGCGCTGCTGAGCGCCGCGACGCCGGACAGGACTCGCCCTGGAGCCTGACCCCAAATATCGCCTGTTCGAGTTCCTCGACCAGCGCCCTGCCGCCAGCCACCCCGGGCCCGTCGAGACGCTACTGCAGAGGTATTGTAGGGTTGAACCCTACAATAGTGCTTGAGAATCAATCAGTTACGCGATGGGGCGGCGAGCGCCTGCAGCGTTGCTGAACGCCGCGACGCCGGACGGGAGTCGCCCTGGAGCCTGGCCCTAAATATCGCCTGATCGAGTTCCTCGACCGGCGGCCGGCGACCCAGGCCCGACGAGGCGCTGCTGCGAACCGGCACCCCACCGGAGAACCGGGGCGAAGATTCCGCTTGACAGCCGGGGCATATTCAAGTATTATGATACCACAATGCCTAAGAAAACTACCGGCACGAGCATCTTCCGCGTATCCGAGGCCGCCAACCTGGCGATTCACGCCGCGGCGCTCCTAGCCCGCGCGGACCGGCTGGTCACCACGTCCGAACTCGCCGAGACCCTCGGCGCGTCCGAAGCCCACCTGGCCAAGGTCCTGCAGCGGCTCGAGCGGCAGGGCGTGGTCCGGGGCATCCGCGGCCCCACCGGCGGGTTCCGCCTCGCGCGGCCGCCCGCCGCCATCACCCTCATCGAAGTCTACGAGGCGGTCGAAGGCCGGACCGGCAACGGCCGGTGCATCTTCGGTGTCTCGACCTGCGACGGCAAGAACTGCGTGCTGGGCGAGTACTTCCAGAAGGTGAACCGCGAGGTGCTGTCCCGGCTCGAGCGGACAAGACTGTCCGAGGTCAAAATCAGAGTAGGAGCGAAAAGTGGCAAAGCGTAGAAAGATCATCAACATCGACGAAGTGAAGTGCACCGGCTGCGGCCAGTGCATCCCCAACTGCCCGGAAGGCGCGCTGCAAGTGATCGACGGCAAGGCGCGGCTGGTCTCGGACCTGTTCTGTGACGGCCTCGGCGCCTGCGTCGGGACCTGCCCCGAGGGCGCGATGACGGTCGAGGAGCGGCCGGCCGAGCCGTACGACGAGGCCCGCGTGATGGCGGGCATCGTCAAGGCCGGGCCCAATACCATCGCCGCGCACCTGAAGCACCTCAAGGACCACGGCGCCTGCGACTGGTACAACGCCGCGCTCGCCTATCTCAAGCAGCACAACACACCGGTCCCGGCGGGTCCAGAATCCAAGGCCGATGGCGCTGCCCTGGCTTGCGGCTGTTCCGGCTCCCATGTCCGCGAGCTCCATCCTGACTCCCCCGCTCGACCGCTGGACCGCTCGACCGCTGGGCCGCTTCCGTCATCGCCCTGCGGCTGCCCCGGGTCCAAAGTCCGCGACCTCTCCTCCTCCCCCGCCCCTCGCACCTCGCACCTCGCACCTTCTTCCCGCCTGCGCAACTGGCCCATCCAGCTCACCCTTGTCCCGGTCTCTGCCCCGTATCTCAAGAACGCCGACATCCTGCTGTCCGCGGACTGCGTCGGCTCGTCCCATCCCAACTTCCACGATGAACTCGTCAACGGCCGGATTCTCCTTATCGCCTGCCCCAAGCTCGACGACGCGGAAGCGTATCTTGAGAAGCTGACCGAGATGTTCCGGCAGAACACCCCGAAGTCGGTGCTGGTCGCGCACATGACCGTGCCCTGCTGCTCAGGCCTGGTGCGCATCGCGCGGGAAGCCATCGCCCAATCCGGCAAGGTCATCCCGTTTGCCGAGGTGACCGTGGACGTCGACGGCAAGGTCGTGAAGTGAATCCCATCTTCGTCGAGACGGCTCCGCGCGTGCCCGGGACCAAAGGCTTCGAAGCGCACCGCCTGCACGTTACCGACCATGTCGAAGTCATCCACATCGCGCTCGGGCCGGGCCAGGGCCTGGTGCGCCACGCCCCGCCGGTGGATACGCTCATCTACGTCGTCGCCGGCACGGCCACTGTCGAGGCCGGTGCCGACAAGGTCGTCGTGCCGCAGGGCGCGCTGCTGCCCAACCCGGCCCGCACCATGCACCGCGTGGTGAACGAGTCCGACTCGCCCCTGCGCTTCCTGGTCATCAAGACCCCGAAGCCCGACCGTCCGCCTGAATTCGAGAACTGATTTGACAAGTCCAACCAGCTCAGGAGGAACCCAATGAGCATGTTCTGCTACCAGTGCGAGCAGACCGCCAAGGGCACCGGCTGTACGGTGCAGGGCGTCTGCGGCAAAGACGAAAGGACCGCCGTCCTGCAAGACCTGCTGGCCTACGCCTGCAAGGGCATCGCGATGTACGCCCACCGCGCCGCCGGGCTCGGCGCGTTCGACCGCGCGGTCAGCCGTTTCACTGTCGAGGCGATGTTCTCTACCCTGACCAACGTCGACTTCGACCCTGAGCGGCTCCACGGCCTGCTGCTCGAGGCCGCCCGGATGCGCGACCGCGCCCGGAAGCTCTACGAGGACGCCGCCGGCAAGGCCGGCAAGCCGGTCGAGCAGCTCGCCGGCCCGGCCCGGTGGCAGCCGGCCGAGGGCATCGACGCGCTCGTCGAACAGGGCCGCGACAAGGGCATCCTCAAGCGCCACGAGAAGTTCGGCCACGACGTCGCCGCGCTCCACGACCTCATCCTGTTCGGGCTCAAGGGCGTGTCGGCCTACGCCGACCACGCCGCGGTCCTCGGCAGCGAATCGGACGAGGTGTATGCCGGCGTCTTCAAGCTGCTCGACCTCATCGCGCGCGACACCCTCAACGCCGACGAGCTCGTCGCCGGGGCGATGGCGACCGGCAAGGTGAACCTGGCGGTGATGGAACTGCTGGACGCGGCCACCACCGGCACCTACGGCCACCCCGAGCCGACCAAGGTCCGCATCACCCCGCGCAAGGGCAAGGCAATACTCGTGTCCGGCCACGACCTGCGCGACCTCGAACTCATCCTGAAGCAGACCGAGGGCAAGGGCATCAACGTCTACACCCACGGCGAGATGCTGCCCTGCGGCGCCTACCCGGGCCTGAAGAAGTACAAGCACCTCGTCGGCCACTACGGCACCGCCTGGCAGAACCAGCAGAAGGAATTCCCGCTCTTCCCGGGCGCCATCGTGATGACCACCAACTGCATCCAGCGGCCGGCGGAAAGCTACAAGGCCCGCATCTTCACGACCGGCATGGTCGCCTGGCCGGGCGTGGTCCACATCGGTACGGACAAGGACTTCTCGCCGGTCATCAAGGCCGCGCTGGCCGCACCGGGCTACGACGCGGACGGCGAAGAGAAGTACATCATGACCGGCTTCGGCCGCAACGCGGTCATGTCGGTCGCCGGCAAGGTCATCGAGCTGGTCAAGGCCGGCAAAATCAAACACTTCTTCCTCATCGGCGGCTGCGACGGTGTCAAGCCCCAGCGCAACTACTACACCGAGTTCGCCCAAAAAGTGCCCAAGGACTCGGTCATCCTCACCCTCGCCTGCGGCAAGTACAAGTTCAACCGGCTGGAGTTCGGCGACATCGACGGCATCCCGCGCCTCCTCGACATGGGCCAGTGCAACGACGCCTACTCGGCGATCCAGGTCGCGGCGGCCCTGGCCAAGGCCTTCGGCACCGACGTCAACGGCCTGCCGCTGTCGCTCATCATCTCCTGGTACGAACAGAAGGCGGTGGCCGTGCTCCTGGCCCTGCTCTACCTCGGCATCAAGAACATCCGGCTCGGCCCGACCCTGCCGGCGTTCGTCACGCCCGACGTCTTGAAGGTGCTGGTGGACAAGTTCAACATCATGCCCATCAAGACCCCGGACGAGGACCTCAAGGCGATTCTGGGTTAGCGCCAGCCTCCTTTCTAACCCAACCGGGCCGCGGTTCACCCCGCGGCCCTTTCTGTCTTGACCCGGCCCGAAGCTTCGTTATCCTCCGGGACTGGAGGTGGCCGGATGACACATCGACGGACAATTGCACTCTTGCTCGTGGCCGCGGTATCAGTGCTCGCGCTGTTCTGCAAGAAGCCCGTAGTCGGCGACCCGCCGGCGAAACCCACCGAACCGATAGGTCTTGACACTTGCAGCATCAACGCCAGCTACGTGTGCAGCGCTACTACAACTGATCCGGACGGCGACAGCATCTGTTTTCGATTCATGTGGGACCATGAGCACAATGTGGTTTCCGGTTGGAGCACCTGGGTCGCAAGCGGCGAAACCGCAACGATGTCACACACTTGGGGCAGTCCCGGCTACTACAGCGTCAGAGCCCAAGCCAAAGACAAGGAGGGACTTATCTCCGACTGGGGACTCGACAAGTCAGTGAACGTCACGAACTTCAGGTGGCGCTACAAGACCGGCTACGTCTACGGTGCCCCAGCAATCGGCTCCGACGGCACCATCTACGCGGTCGGACTCCCCTGCCTCTCGGCCATCAACCCGGACGGCACGCTCAAATGGCAGTATGCCGCCGGCGGCTACTCGGGTTCGTCACCGGCCATCGCAGCCAACGGCACGATCTACGTCGTCGGCCCCGGCCTCCATGCAGTCAACCCGAACGGTACACTCAAGTGGCACTACGACATGGGCACATACAACCCCTTCTCGCCCGCCATCGCCGCCGACGGAACGGTCTACGTCGGGTCGGATAGCGGTTTCCTCTACGCCATCAATCCTGACAGCACCCTCAAGTGGCGTTATCGGACAGAAGACAGCATGGGCTACTCCTCTCCAGCCATCGGCGCAGACGGAACCATATATGTCGGGTCGCACGACAGCTGCGTCTACGCAATCAACTCGAATGGTACCCTGAAGTGGCGGTATCCGACTGGCTACTGGATTCTGTCCTCCCCCGCTGTCGGCTCCGACGGCACGGTGTATATCGGGTCGTGCGACAGCTGCCTGTACGCGCTGAACCCGGGTGGTACGCTCAAGTGGCGCTACCAGACCGGCAACTGGATTGCGTCCTCACCTGCTGTCGCTGCCGACGGAACCATCTACTTCGGATCTGACGACGGGTATCTTTACGCTCTCAGCCCTACCGGCTCTCTGAAGTGGCGATGCGGGGTCGGCTCCAATGTCAGGTCCTCTCCCGCGATCGCGCAGGACGGCACGGTCTACGTCGGGTCCGAGACCGGCTACATTAATGCAGTCAACCCCGACGGCACTCTCAAGTGGCGCTGTGCTACCGGCAACGGCGTCTATTCATCGCCCGCCATCGCAGCAGATGGAACCGTATATGTCGGGTCCTTGGACGAGTACTTGTACGCCTTTGACGGTGGCAACCCGCTGGCGAGTTCCGCCTGGCCGAAGTTCCACCACGACAACAAGAACACCGGCCGCGTGGGCGGAGGACTGAGGTAGTCGATGGGGTCGGGCCCGGCGGTTCCGCTGCGCGTCGCCATCGCGGCAGCAATGATGCTGCTCGCCCCGGCCTGCAGGACACCCGGCACCAACAGTCCGCCCGATGACCCGGCTGCGCCCGCGGGTCCGTCCGTGGGCGCGCCGAACACCAGTTACGAGTTCACCGCCACCACGACCGACCCGGACGGCGACAGCGTCGCGCTCCGGTTCGACTGGGACGGTGACACCACGGACTTCGGTTCCTGGATCGCCTCCGGCGAAACGGTCAGGATGAGCCGCTCGTGGCCCGCCGCCGACACGTGCCACATCCGCGCGCAGGCCCAGGATGCAAAGGGCGCGCTGTCGGGCTGGTCCGCCGCGCATACGGTAGTGATTCTTGCCAACCGTCCGCCGGACAAGCCCGATGTTCCGTCCGGCCCGGCATTCGCGCCGCCCGAAAGCCTGTGCGCGTTCGCGGCCCGCGCCTCTGACCCGGACGGCGATTCGGTCAGCCTGCGTTTCTCGTGGGGCGACGGCGACACGTCCGCCTGGACTGGGCGGGACACGAGCGGGGCCTCTGCGAGCGCCACTCACGCCTGGGCCGACACGGGCAGGTACGAGGTCCGCGCCCAGGCCCGCGACATCAGTGGTGCCGTGTCCGCCTGGTCGGACGCCTGTCCGGTCCGCATCATGCTCGGGGCCGGCACGCTCCGCTGGCGCTGCGCAATCGGCGGCTACGTCAACTCGTCGCCGGCGGTAGGACCCGACGGCACGGTCTACATCGGCTCAAGCGACGGCTACCTGTACGCGGTCAGCCCGGCCGGCACGCTCAAGTGGCGCCACCCGACCGGCGGCCAGGTCTGGTCCTCGGCCGCGGTCGCCAACGACGGCACGGTGTACTTCGGGTCCAATGACAGCTGCCTCTACGCGGTGAACGCAGCCGGCGCCCTCAAGTGGCGCTACCAGACCGACGGGCCGGTGGGGTCATCGCCCGCAATCGCGGCCGACGGTTCGGTCTACGTCGGGTCAAACGACGGCTACCTCTACGCCTTCAGTCCCGGCGGCACGCTCAAGTGGCGCTACCCGGCGGGCGGTGCCGTCGTATCCTCGCCCGCGGTCGGGCCGGACGGCACCGTCTTCTTCGGGGCCGAGAACTGCTATCTCTACGCGGTCAGCCCGGCCGGCGCGCTCGCCTGGAGTTACCGGGCCAACGGCGCCATCGGGTCATCGCCGGCCATCGGCGCCGACGGCACGGTCTACGTCGGCTCCATCGACGGCTCGGTCCATGCGGTCAGCGCCGCCGGCACGCCCGTCTGGCAGTGCCCGGCCAACTGCCACCGGGCTTCCCCGGCCATCGCCGCCGACGGCACGGTCTACGTCGGGTCGATTGACAACGTCGTCTGCGCCATCGGCCCGGGCGGTTCTGTCCGGTGGCGCTACCCGACCGGCGGCTACGTCACGTCCTGCCCGGCAGTCGCGGCCGACGGCACGGTCTACGTCACGTCGTGGAGCGGTCACCTGTACGCGGTCCGCCCGGACGGGACGCTCGCGTGGCAGTATGAGACCGGCGACTACGTCGCCGCCGCGCCGGCGCTGGCGGCCGACGGCACGGTCTACGTCGCGTCCAACGACAACTACCTCTACGCGCTGAACGGCGCCAGCCCGCTGGCCGGCTCGGCGTGGCCCAAGTTCCGCCACGACAACCGGAACACCGGCCGCGCGGGCGGAGGAAAGTGACGCGAGAGGAGCGGACGAAGTCAGATGTCAGATGCTAGAAGCCAGAACTGCCCGAACCAGGGCAGGAGGACGGAATGAGGATTGAGAACCTGCGGATGCCGCCGTTCAACACGACCCTCCTGGGCGTGGTGAAGGGCGTGCTCGACCACTACGGAATCGAGATGAGCCCGGCGATGGCGTTCGGCGCTTCGGGCCACGCCTTCCTCATCAACATCCACGACGAACTCTGCCCCAGCGGCCCGTACTGCTGGAAATACGGCTGGTTCTACCGGCTGCTCGTCAACCTTGGATTGGAGATTGTCGACCTCGGCTTATTCGAGAAGAGCAACACGCCGGAACAGCGCGCCGGAGTCGAGCGCAAGGTCCGGGATTTCGTCGCCGGCGGCACCGCCTGCTCGATGCAGAACATGGAGAACCAGCTCATCACCGGCTATGACGACAAGGTGTTCTTCACCTTCCAGCCCTGGGGCGACAAGTGCGGCGGGTTCCCGCCGGCAACCTTGACTTACGGCACATGGCAGGAGCTCGGGGATGAAGTCCATGTCAACTTCTTTGCGTTCAACAAGTCGGCCCGCCCGGACGAACGGAAGGCGCTGCGCGACAGCCTGGAGTGCGCGGTCGACATGTTCCGGCACCCTGAGAAGTACAACTGGCCGCGCTACGGCATCGGGCCGGCCGCCTATGACAACTGGCTCAAGGCAGTGGCCGCCGGCCACGGCTCGGAACACGGCAACTGGTGGAACGCTGCCGTCTGGTCCGAATGCCGCAGTATGGCGTCCGCATACTTCGCGGAGATTGCCGGCAGGTTCCCGAAGGCCGCTGCCCAAGCCCAGGCGCTTGCCGCGGCCTACAGGGAAATCGCCGCCTTGCTGGCCAAGGCTGCCGACAAGGCGATGCCTGCAGAAGAGAAGAGCCGGCTACTGACCGACCTCAAGGGCAAGGAACTTGAGGCCATCACCGGAGTTCAGGGGCTGCTCAGGAGCCTGTAGTCGGATATCCACGCTCCAGCACATTCGTATCTGTCATTCTGAGGGGTTGTCCCCGAAGAATCTCTCTCTTGGACTAGACCCTTCACTGCGTTCAGGGTGACATGACGAGCCGGGGCGCTTGCGCGCCCCGGCGATAGTTACGGTCGCTGCGACTACCGGGACTTGACCAGCTTCTCGGCCGAACGGAACGTGCCGGCCTCGACGCGGCAGTAGTACACGCCGCGGCCGACCTGCCGGCCGGCTTCGTCCGCGCCGTCCCAGACGGCAACGAGGTTCCGGCCGTCACCCGCGTCCGGCGCGAGATGGACCGTCCGCACCAGGCTGCCCTGGGGCGTATACAGCCGCGCGACTCCCTGTCGGGCGTCGAGCGCGACGCAGCGGATTGTCGCCCGGCCGGAGAACGGGTTGGGCTGCACGTCGAATCGGCCCTCGGCCGCGGGCTGGAACCCCGGCTCCTCGATCCCCGAAGTCCTAACCCAGACCGTCTTGGTCATCAGGTTGTTCTCGGGAATCATCTCCCACCGGCCCGAGATGGTGCAGCGCACTGCAGTCGAACCCCGGACATCCGGCACCCAGTCCTTGAACGACCGGGTCGCGGTCGCGCCCGGCTGCAGCGGCACGCTGGCGCTGTCCACGTAGGTCGAGCCGATGAACACCTTGACCTTGGCCAGGTCCGCGGCCGTGCCCAGGTTCTTGACCTGGACCTGGGGCGTGACCGTCGCGGCCGAGTCGACCGTGTCCGCCGGCGCGAGAATCGCGGTCACCGCCAGGTCGTACACCTGGGCCATCACCAGGGCGGTCACCCGGTCGTTGTTCTGCACGTCGTCGGTGGCCAGCTCGGTCGAGCAGCTCACCGCCAGCTGGCCGCGCTCCAGCACGGTCCAAGCCGGGAACTCGACGTAGACCTCGGTACCGGGTTGATGGTTGGTGACCGTGGCGGTCATGTTGTACTTGGTGCCGATCTTCATCCGCACATCGTAGCTCTCGGCCTGCGCCCCGTAGTTGTACACTGAGCAGGCGGGCACGACCGACGCGCCCGAATCGGCGCTCGAAATCGGCGACATGATCCGCTTCGCCCCGACGTCGTGCTCGATCGGGTCGGGCAGGTTCTGGAGAATGATGTTCCTGACGACCGTCTCGTTGAAGCCTTCGGCGATATAGAGTATGACACCGCTCGAATCCACGATGTAATTCAGCGGGATGTAGCCGTTCTGGCGGTAGGTACCCCAGACGCTGCCGCCGTCCCGCAAGTGCGGGAACGTAACCTGGCGGGCGTAGAGCTTAACCACCGTTTCCATGTTCTCGCCCAGGTTGACGGCGAGCGGCGTGAAGCCGTGGCTGCCGTACTCATCGTACATCGCCTGCATGCGCGGCAACTCCGCGCGGCAGGTCCCTCAAGTTGACTGCCAGAACAGGATCAGTACCACCTTGCCGCGGTAGTCCGACAGCGAGTGGTTGACGTAGGCCGTGTCCGGCAGGGTGAAGTCGGGCGCCTGCTGGCCGACTTGCAGCACCGCCAGCGCCATCGACGGCAGCAGTGCCAGCAGCCCGGCAAGCGCGAGAAGTACGCGTCTGCTCTTAGTCATAGACCTTCTTTCTGACTCTTGGCGAGTCTTCGAACGATTATATGAACCCGGCGCGGCCGGTCAAATAACTCCCCTAGTACCTGGTAACGGTCACCGCCTCCTTGCCGGCACGGACGACGTAGACTCCTGCCGGTACCGGCCGGCCGGCCGCGTCGGCGCCGTCCCAGACCAAACCGCACGCTTCCCGCTCCGCGCCCCACGCCATGGTTCGGATGCGCCGTCCCGACGCGTCGTAGATGCTGACTTCGTCGGCCCGGTGCGCTGTCGGCTGCCGGCTGATGGCGGTCCTGTCTCGGAACGGGTCCGGCGCGACACGCAGACCGCTCTCCGCTGGCCGCCTGTCATCCTCTGCCACGCCTATCGGGTAGCCGAAGTGGCCGTACATCACCCTGTACTCCGGCCCATCGCCCTGTGTCCAGACAACGGTGGCGCCGAGGCAGCTCGGATTGCGGACGTCGTCGGTGATCGACAGGTCCTCCCGGATGCTCCCGCCGTGCCACCCGGTCATGAAGTAGTAGAAGTCATAGGCGATGTCGGCAGCGCCCGGGATGTCCTCGTCTTCATTCCAGAACAGGTAAGACCACGTGGTACCAAGGTGCGCCAGCACCGGCGCGGTCGAATACCCGGCGGTCGGGTACCCGCCGCCGTTGCCACCCTCAAAGACCACCTCAAGATTCCCCGAAGTGCTGTCTTCCCATCCCGCGCCGAACCCCTCGCCCGGCGAACCCCGGTCCAGCGACGGACGGCGCAGAGGGTACTGACTCTGCGCCAAGGTGACTTCATCCTGCCAGACGTCGTGCTTTCTGTCACGCCGCTGAATGGAGTAGGTCGGTCCCGCCGAGTCTACCTGTTGCCAGACAACCACCATGGCGCTGTCAGCGCTGAAGTACTCGACCGATGGGAAGAAGCAGCACCCTGTCGTAGTGGTCGAGACTCGAAACGTGTCGCCCTGCGCGCCGTTCTCATTGCAGGGCCGGTAGCAGATGGTCGGCCGGCTATTGCGGTAGTCCTCCCAGACCACGTGGGCGACGCCCGTGCTGTCCGCCCAGACATCGGGGTGCAGTTGGTCGGCAAACGATGGGCTGACCGGCAGCGGCGCCATCCGGTACTCGAAGTTGCGGTAGTACACCTGTCGGGCCAGCGCGCTCGTGTCCGGGAATTCCCAGACCAGGTGCCGGTCGCCGTCCAGCCCGTCGTCGATACCCGGGTTCTGTCCCGGGTACAAGAGCACTGGCGCGGACCAGCTGATGTCGTTGATGGAACAGGCACCGAGGCACGACCAGATACCCCGGCTCGACTGGAACACGAGCGTCAGGGTGTCGCCGGGCACGCCGCTCAGTTCAAACGCCGCCAGCTTGTGGCTGTTGTTGCCGGCGGTCGCCGACGGAATGTCGGTCGTGCAGACGCAACCGAAGTACAGCTGCCCGGCCGCCATCCCGGCGGCCAACAGGACAACCGCGGTGATTTTGACCGACATCTGACCTCCTCTGGTGATTAATGCTAGCCCGGTTCGGGACACCAGTCAATGTCCTGCCCGCCTTGACCCCGGCCGCGCGCCGACTACTATCCGCCCTGTGGAACTGCCCGCCGGCCCGCTCATCGACCTGCACACCGACGCCCTCTACGAGCACATCAAGGGTGCGAAGGACATCACCCGGCGCAGCGCCATCGGTCACCTCGACATTCCGCGGATGAAGGCGGCCGGCGTCACGGGCCAGGTGTTCGCGGTCTGGACCAACCCCGAGAAGACCCGGCCCGGCGAGCGCGCGCCGTTCGTGCACCGGGCAATCGACACGCTTGCGTCGATCTGTCAGACACCGGCCCCTGGCATCGGCCTCGCCCGCACGCCGGACGAGATGCGCGCGCTCAACGAGTCCGGCCGGATTGCGGCGCTGCTCGGCGTCGAAGGCGGTCACGCGCTCGAAGGCGACCTTGCGAACATCGACCGGTTCTTCGAACGCGGTGTCCGGGTCCTTACCATCACCTGGAACAACTCCAACGAACTTGCAGGCTCCTGCATGGACAAACCCGAGACCGGCCTCACCGACCTCGGCCGACATGCTGTCCGCAGGATGAATGAACTGGGTATGGTCGTCGACCTGTCCCACGCCTCGCCCCGGACGTTCTACGATACGCTGGAGGTTTCGACCGCGCCGGTCATCTGCTCGCACTCGGCCTGCCGGGCGCTCTGCGACTTTCCGCGCAACCTCGACGACGACCAGCTCCGGGCGCTCGCCCGGCACAACGGTGTAGTCGGTATAGTGTTCCTTCCCTACTTCCTCACCCTCAAGGAAGGCAAGGCCACGCTCGACGACGTACTCGACCACGTCGAACACGCTATTGAGATTGCCGGGGTTGATTCAGTTGCGTTGGGCTCGGACTTTGACGGCTTCGGCAAACCGCCCAAGGGTCTTGAGGACGTCACCCGTCTGCCCGCACTGCTCGATGGCCTGCGCTCCCGCGGATATTCCGACTCCGACGTCGCCAGAGTCTCGGGCCTCAATTTCCTGCGCGTGTGGCAGGAAGCTGCGCGCCAGACCTCGACCCGGCTGTAGGCCGGTCGCATCCGTCACCTTGACAATGCCTGCCCACGTGCTAGCGTCATAGCAGATACAGGCGACTGGGCAGAACGAAGACGCCGGGCTCGACCGCCTCGTCTCGGACAGCCCGGTCTGTGGATTAGGAGGCTGTTGTGAAGCGGCACGTTTACGCTGGGTTCATCCTCCTGACGCTCCTGGCCCCTGCCAGCCAAGGTGCGGATGGCGCGCAGGCAATGCCGGTCGATCCCGGCGTTCCGCGCGCGTCGGAGTCACCTCTGTCTGCGGCTCGACTCGTCGCCGAGCCGCGTGACGACGCTGCCAGACGGTCTCAACACTTCCCGCTCGCTGACTCACTCAACATGCGGTTGGTGGGCAGCTGGCCATACGGACCTTCCTACACAGTCGCGTACGATTCTTCCCGGCGACTGGCGTTCTGCGGCTCAGGTGGAGCCATCATGCCGGTCAACCTCTCCAATCCGGCCGAGCCCGTTCCAGGAGGTAGTCCGCTGAGAACGCGCGGACGCGCCATGTCCCTGTACTACAACCCGGCCAGACAACTGCTGTTCGTCGCCGCGGGGGACGCGGGTCTGGAGCTCTGGGATGTGTCGAATCCCCAAACACCTGTGCGGCTTGGGGCATGCGCGTTTCAGGATGCCGCGATGGCGGTCGCGGAGTTCGGCGACTTCGCCTGTATAGCCGCCGGCACCGTCGGGCTGCGTGTCATTGACGTGTCCAACCCAGCTCAGCCGAGAGAGGTCGGTTACTGCGACACCCCGGGAGGGGCAGCCGACGTGGCTGTATCAGGACAGCATGCCTACGTAGCCGACGAAAGCGAGGGCCTGCGCGTTGTGGATGTCTCCAACCCGTCAAGTCCGACCGAGGTGGGAAGCTACGTCCCGGGTGGCCTCTCGTATTTCACGGGAGTGCGAATCTCCGGTCTTCGTGCATTCATTGCGGACGGCACAGGTGTGCTCAGGGTGATTGACGTGTCAGACCCGGCCAATCCCTCGGAAACCGGCCAGTGTGCTTGCCCCGGCGCGCCGACAAAGGTCGCGGTCAGCGGTCACTGGGTCTTCATCGCACACGATGGCGGACTCGCGGTCGTGTCTGCTGCTAATCCGGCTGACCCGAGGCTCGCGAGCAACTGCCAAACGACGTCCGCGGGTCAGGATGTAACCGTCTCCAGCGGGTACGCACTGCTCGCGTGCTACACTGCCGGGCTATCGGTCATTGACGTAGCCAATCCGGCCGGACCGTACGAGACGGGAAGCTGCGCGACGCTGGGCGAGGCGCTCGATGTAGCGGCATCGGGCGAGTACGCGTACGTGGCCGACGTCGATGAAGGGCTCTCCATCGTCAGCGTAGCCGACCCGGCGCATCCTTGTCTCGTCGGTTCCTGCGCGAACATGGAAAGTCCGGAAGACGTGGCGGTTCAGGGAGGATACGCCTACGTCGCCGACCCGCTGGACGGATTGTGGATAGTCAATGTCTCAGACCCCGCTGGTCCATATCCGACCGCCCTCTACGGAGCCTTGGGGACGGCGGTCGGCGTCGCGGTCCGAGACTCCCTGGCCTTCGTCGCGGACGAAGACTCCGGTCTGGTTGTTGTCAACGTAAGCGACACGGTCTACCCCCGTGCGGTGGGGCGATGCGCGGTACCCGGTGAGCCGACCGGCGTCGCGCTGTTCGGCCAGTACGCCTGCGTCACGGCCGGGGACTCCGGACTCCGGCTAATCGACGTTTCGCGACCGGACCAGCCGTGGGAAGTATCCTTCTGCGAGACACCGGGATGGGCACTCGCCGTCGCGGTCGCCGGTCACTACGCCTATGTCGCGGATGGCACTTCCGGCCTGCGCATCATCGACGTTTCAGACCCGGATAACCCCGTAGAAAGCGGGTACTGCGCGACGACCGACGAGGCCATGGATGTGGCAGCGCTCGGGTCGTACGCCTACCTCGCGGAAGCCAACGCCGGTCTGTCCATCATCAACGTGACCGACCCGTCTAGCCCTCAGAAGATGTTTGTCTTCCGAATGGAGGATGAAGCGCTCGGAGTCGCGGTAGCCGACGGCTACGCCTACGCGGCCGCCGGGTACGAAGGGCTTCGCGTCTTGTACATCGACCAGATGGGCCCGCAGACGGTCGGGACCTACGACGGCGTTGGACTGAGCCGGAACCTTGCCCTAATAGACGACTATGCCCTGCTTGGCTCCGGTGCGACGCTGAGGGTCATCGATGTCTCCATACGCTCCATGCCGACCGAAGTCGCGCTCTGCAGTCTGTATCACTCGATCTATAGCGTTGCGGTCGAAGGCCGGTACGCCTATGTCGGAACATCGGAGGACTTGCAGGTCGTTGATCTCTCCAACCCCTTGACCCCGACTTGCGTCGGCACTTGTCGGCTTTCCAGTCGCTGTTGCGATGTAGCGCTGTGCGGCCAACTGGCCTTCATAGCCGCGTACCGCGACGGTTTCCGGGTACTCGACGTGTCCGACCCGACAAACCCGCGGGGAATCGGCGGCTGCGCCACCGAGGGCCGAGCCTACGGCGTCGTCGTTAAAGACCGCTACGCGTACCTGGCGGACGGCGACCACGGGTTTCGGGTGTTTGACATCACCAACCCGTCTACCCCCACCGAAGTAGGAGCGTGGGACACTCCTGGGGAGGCCCTCGGGGTGGCGATACTGGGCGACTACGCCCTAGTGTCAGACGAACACGAGGGAATACGGGTAATTGACATATCCAACCCCGCAAGCCCGCGAGAGACATGCTGCGTGGAGATGCCCGGTGTCTGTGCTCGGGTCGTTGCCTGGGGTCCGTATGCTTACGTTGCGAACAGGACCTACGGTGTTCGGGTCTTCGATGTGATGCCGCCTACACGGCCGCGCGAGGTCGCGCACTACAACACGCCGGGCAGCGCCTACGCGGTAGCGCCTGACGTGCCATGCGTCCTTGTCGCTGACTATTACAGCGGACTGCAGATTCTCCAACTTCTACCGCCCGCTGTGGAGGAGACTTCTTCTGTCCACCTGGCAGGACTGCGAATCGCTCAGAACCCGGTGCGCGGCAAGACAATCAGGATGGCGGGCTCACCTCAGCCTGGGCTCCGACTGGCGCTATACGACGTCTCGGGTCGCCAAGTGAGAACCTGGTCACACGCCAGCGTCCTTCCGGGCACGCATGAAGTCCGGCTACGGGCTGACGGTCTTGCTCCAGGTTGCTACTGCCTGAACGCCATAACCGGCTCAAGAACAACCACCTACAAGCTGATCCTCCTGAACTGACGAGTCCGGGGTCCCTATCACTTCCAAGGTCTGAGAACCTGTCGACGCTTCCATGAAAAGCACCCCCAGTTCTTGCAGTCTTGAGCGCTCTGACCGTTGGCCGGCTGCTTACACCACTGTCAGCTTTGCCCCGAGGCGGATTTCAGTCCTAAGTTCTTGGTTTCCAATTCACTATTCACTTCTGCCACTCTTACCCTCCCTCGCCCCCGGGGCATACTCCCTCGTGACCTCTGAGGTCAAATCAGACACAGAATCCTGTGCTACTTCCCGCCAAGCATCCGGTGCCATTCTCAAGGCATCTTCTGTCGTCACATCTCATGCTGCTTTCCACGCCACTTCGTCCGCCAAGTGCCGCGCAACTTCGACCGTAACGACCTCCGCAATTCCCGACATAACTTGCTGCTCGGCCTTCCTTGTCACATCCCTCGTAACTTCCGAAGTCACCTCCCAGGCAGCTTTCAGCATCACGTCCGACGTCTCCTCTGAGAGAACTGCGCAAGTTGGTGCAGCAAGCGTGCGAGATGTACAGCCGGCACAAATCGAACATCCCGGCCCTCTGGCTGGGATGCGCCGCCACGGCCGAGCCGGCGCTGAGAAATGACGCCGGGGCTAGAAGGTATCTCTGAGCCGTATGGTCAGATTCAAGCAGGTCCCGTCGCGCTCGATACCCAGGACGTACTTCGTGCCCGGCCGCTGGCGCAGCGACCGGCGCAGCGATTCGAGACCGACCGGCCGGCCGTTCGCCGTCAGGATGACGTCGCCGCGTTCGAGCCCGGCTTCGGTAAGCCGCCGACCGGCCTTGAGGACGTCACCCGCCTGCCTGTGCTGCTTGCCGGCCTGCGCTCCCGCGGATACTCGGATAGCGACGTCGCGAAGGTATCGGGCCGCAACTTCGTGGACCTCTGGCAGGCCACCGCCCGCAGCTAGCACCGCCCCGCGACCGGCCCCGACAACAGCACCATTGTTCAGCCCGGGCAGTCTAAGACACGGTGACACGAAGAATAACCGCCGCGCTGTTGCTGCTGGCGGTCAGCTCAAACCTCAATGCCTTCGGCGGTTCAATCGAAGGTGTTGTGTCAGACGACGACAATCATCCTCTGGCCGGCGCCCAGGTCTGGCTGGAGGGATTCACGGTCGGGGCTGCTGCCGACCAGTCGGGGCGCTACCGGGTCGTCGTCCCCGGGCCCGGCAGCTACCTCGTGGTGTACCAGTACATCGGCTATTCCTCTGAAACGCTGTCAGTTAAGGTCGAAACCGAAGCCCGGGTGACACGAAACGTTGTCCTGAAGCAGACCCAGATCAAGGTCCCGGCCGTCGAAACCCGTGCCAGCCGGGAAACGGTGCACGAGGCCAAGACGCCGGAACCGACCGTCATCATCCCCAAGGCCGCTGCCGAACAGGCCGGCAAGACAACCATCGGCGAGGCGGTGACGCTCGAGACCGGCATCCAGCTCCAGAAACGCTGCAGCGCCTGCGAGGCCAGCGAGGTATCCATCCACGGCCTGCCCGGCCGGTTCTCGCTCATCCTGTTCGACGGCACGCCGGTGCTCTCGAACCTCGCCTCCCGCTACATCCTGGATATGCTGCCCGTTGACTTCCTCGACCGGCTCGAGGTGCTCAAGGGCGCTTCCGGTGCCATCTGGGGTTCGGACGCCATCGCCGGCGCGGTCAACATCCTGCCCTACCAGCCCGCCGAACGGTTCGAGGCGCGCGCGACCTACACCCGGCGCAGCTACGGCAACGACCTGTCCGGGCTCGTGGGCAGCAACAACTACCCGCTGGGCGTCAGCGTCATCGGGGCGCACGGCAACCGCGACTTCGTTGACCTGAACCGCGACGGCGTCGCCGAGAACACCGCCTATCGCCGTGACCTGCTGCTCGCCAACCTGAACTACAGCCCGGGCCCGGACTGGCAGCTGAACGGCGGCGGCACCTTCGGCGACGAACTCCGCCGGGGCGGTGCCATCATCCCGGATTCGGCCTACTACACCAACCCGCTGGCCCAGCGGATTCACACCCGGCGCTGGGACATCTGGCAACGCACCAGCCTCACCGCCGGCGACAATGAGTTCAAGCTGCGCCTGGCGCTGTCCCGGCACGGCGAGGACGGCGTCGTCGAGGCCAGCGACTACTCCGCGGGCCAGACGACCGCATACGGCGAGCTGTCCGCCGGCCTGCCGCACCTGGTTTCCGGGCTGACGTTCTCGCGGCAGTCGGTGACCGACAGCCGCCTGTTCAGCGCGGGCTACGCCGAGAACGACCTTGCCATCTGGGCCGCGGGCAAGAGCATCACACCCGAGGTGGCGGGAACGCCGACCGACATCCTGCCCGCCCTGCGCGTGGACTGGAACTCCGAGTATGGCGTCATCCTCTCGCCCTACGCCGCGGTCAAGCTGTACCCCAGCTTTGCCGACCTGAACTTCGCGGTCGGCACCGGGTTCCGGACCCCGACGGTAGTGATGGAAAGCATGGAGAACCTGCCCGGCGGCTACCAGTACGTCATTCGCCGGGACTCGGCGCTGACCAACGAATCCGGGCTGTCGGTCGTGGCCGGCGCGGGCCGGAAGCTGGCCAGCCCGAACCTCGTCACCGAACTCCGGCTGAACCTGTTCTATCACCGGGTGGAAAACTACATCTCCGCTGACCTCGTGGGCCTGGACAGCGTCACCCGCCGCGCGCTCTTCTACTACCATAATCTCGATGAGGCCACGACTTCCGCTGGCGCAGAGCTGTCCGCCGGCGTCACCGTCCCCCTGGGCGTGTCGGCCAACGTCGGCGCATACTACCTCTACCCGCAAAGCGGCCCGAGCCGGACTCTCCCCTTTGTCCGGCGCTGGGGCGCAAACTATTCCGTCGCCTATCCCTACCGCCCCTGGGGGCTGGAGTTCGTCGCCGCGGGCGACGTCAACGGGCCGATGCTGGTCCGAACGGTACTGGGCAACGGCGCTGTCCAGGAATATTACTCGCCGGTCTACACCACCATGAGCCTGCGGGCCACCAAGAAGCTGGGCATCATCCGGGTCGGCGCCGGCGTGAACAACCTCTGGGACTACCACCAGCCTCCCTTCTCGCACCACGAAGGCAAAACCGACTACTACTGGGGCCCGATTATCGGCCGGGAACTCTACGTCACTTTGTCCGTCAGTATCTAGCCAGGAGGACATATGAAACGTCTGCTGTTGGCCGTCACATTCATCGGTTTGGCCGCCATCGGCCTGGGCAGCGTCCCGCCCGCCGGCTCGCAGCGGGCACCTCTCGCTGCCCTTGACTGGATTCAGCGGGTGACACTGGCCGTGGCCTCCTCGGATAGCGGTGCCGTCATCACGCTCACCGCTGACAACCCGGAGGCCCTGCAGGCCGTCCGTGACTATGTCGCCGAGCTGACCGCGGCCGCGTCACTGACGTCCGTTGACCCGGTGTGCGGCATGCAGGTCAACCGCGCGCAGGCGCGGGAAGCCGGTCTCACCGCGCCGTTCCAGGAAAGGACCTACTCGTTCTGCAGCGCGGCCTGCCGCGGCAACTTCCTGAGGCAACCCGCCCGGTTTGCCGCGCCCGGGTACCAGCCGAAGCCCGCTCCGGGCGGAGGAATGGGCGGTCACTGACAAGGCCACGCAGGAGCGCGCTGCCGCCGTCGAACCGGCAGCGCATCGGCTTGCCCGCTAGTAGATGTCGCGGAGCGTGATGGTCAGGCTCTGGCAGGCGTCGCCGCGCTCGATGCCCAGGACGTACTTCGTGCCCGGCCGCTGGCGGAGCGACCGGCGCAGCGATTCGAGACCGACCGGCCGGCCGTTCGCCGTCAGGATGACATCGCCGGGTTCGAGCCCGGCATCGGCTGCCGGCGTTCCGGCCGCGGCGTAGGCTACCGTCACCGCGCCCGAATCGGAAATCATCAATCCCAGGCCGCTGCGGTCGTGCGGAAAGTCCCGCCGGAAGTCCTTGCCCGGTTCGAGAATCACCCGGTGCCGCGCGTAGTCAAGGTACAAGACAAACCGGCGTAGCACGTCGTTGCCCAGGTTGCCGACCAGTTCGGCCGAAGACAGCGCGCCTTTGCCCGACGCCAGCGGCACCGACATCAGCGGCCGGCTGACGGTGTACCGGCCCAGCGCGATCGAGTCGAACCGCACCTGCCGGACATCAATGCCGCCGCCCGCGCCCGTCGCGGTCACCACCGGGCCGTCCCGGTCCAGGAGACCATGGTCGCGGGCAAACGGGTAGTGGAACGAACTCGCCGTCGCCCCGATGTCCAGCCGCCACCGGCCGGCGTACCGGCCGTCGACGGTCGCCTCCATTGTCGGCATGTTGTTTGCGAGCGGCGCCGCCAGCGTTTCGCCCCGGCCCGCGTAGCGGAAGCTGTCGGGCAGGTAGAACGACACCCGCTTGCCCGCGTAGTCGATGCGGGTGACGAACCGTGACAGGAAATCATAGCCCAGGATGCCGGCGACGTCGGTGCCGACCAGCCGCCGGAACAGCGGGCTGATGCTCAGCGCGATAACCTGCTGGGCGCCGAACTCGATGCCCGGCAGACTGAACCCGGGCAGGGTGGCGAACGAGTAGCCGGTGGTACCGGCCGCTCCCTGCGCGGTCAGCCCGCCGGCCAGTTCCAGCCCCAGTTCCTGCGCGTAGTCGATGTCCACGACCGACCGTCCCGCGCCGCAGTCCAGCACCCACAGTCGCTGCCGGCCGTCAACGGTCACCGGCAGGTAGATGTGGTTCTCGATGAACTGGAACGGGATGCTGACGGCGCTGGCGCCACGGGTAAAGCGGAAGTCGGACGCGGTTGCGGCCGGCGGTTCGAACCGGCTCTCTTCGATCGGCTCGTTGGCGACGTAGCTGGTCAGCCTGATAGTCTGGCGCTGGCCGACCGGCAGTATCTCCACCCGTTGCTCGAATGGACGTTTCACGCCATTCACCTCCCGGAAGTCGGCGTAGTTGATGACCTGTTTCATGTCCGGCCTCACTTCCGCCGTCCTGACCAGCATGAAGTCGGCCCGGCGGATGTAATCGAACGCGGTATCGCGGTTGATGGTATTGGTCCGGCGCACCACGTAGCAGTCCGCGCCGCCAACCGTTTCCGGCGCGGCCAGCGTCAGCCGGAACAGCGTCGAATTCGAGTCGAGTTGCTCGTAGCGCGCCAGCGCCACGGCCAGCCGCCGCTCTTCCAGCGAACGCTGGTCGGCTTTCACCTGGAGTCTGCCATTGGGGTCGACTTCCCAGCCGAATACGCCGTTGTCGCCCGCGGTCTGCCTGAGAATACCGAGGTCGACCTCCTGCCGATACCGGTCCGGGGTCCGGCGCCACTCCCGGACCTTGCCACTCAGCCCCGCGCCCTCGATTACCAGATCGCTCTCGTAGTAGGCGGTCGTCTCTGCCCGGCACCGCTCCAGTCCGCCGACCGCTTCATAGTGCCGCTGCATCACCGCGTACGGGCTGGAGAGCTTGAGCGGTCCGGCCGGCGCCGCCGCGGCCGCAAGGAATGCAAGAAGAACCGTTGTTGCCTTCACAGTCTGCTCCTGTCTGTTCTCGGCCGTGATTGTAAGCCTGGATTTCGGAGAGTCAAACCTCTGGTCAGCACCAAGAAAGCGGGCCCGGCTGGTAGCCGGGCCCGGGTCAAGATGGCGTCGGGAGCGGGGAAACAAGGGGGTTTTTTGGTGGGTTGGGAAGGAGGGATACCCGCTCCCGACAGTAATTCCTGATTGTCCGCCCACGCCTATGCCGGCTTGGGCAAAAGAACGATCTGACCGTTCTGTACAGCTGCCTTCACTCTGTCCGGCCTGCGCTCAAGAACCATCATCGCGATCGGGTTCTCGAGACAGTGTTGGATAACTCGTTTGAGCGGCCTGGCCCCGAACTCCGGGTCATAGCCTTCCTCTGCGAGAACATCCTCCACACCCGCGTCTATTATAAGCTCGACGCCCTGCTCTGTCAACTCGGCCTTGAGCCTGCCGAGTTGGATGCCGGCAATCTGGCGCACGTCCGCCCGGGACAGCGGGTTAAACACCACCGTCTCGTCGACGCGGTTCAGGAACTCGGGCCGGAAGGTGCGGCGCAGCAGCGCCATCAACTCGTCGCGGTCGACCCGGCCGCCGCGGGCCAGTTCGGTGCCGACGTTTGAGGTCATGATGATGATCGTGTTCTTGAAGTTCACCGTCCGGCCGTGGCCGTCGGTCAGCCGGCCGTCGTCCAGTATCTGGAGCAGCAGGTTGAACACGTCCCCGTGCGCCTTCTCGATTTCGTCCAGCAGGACGACGCGGTAGGGCCGGCGCCGCACCGCCTCGGTCAGCTGACCGCCCTCCTCGTACCCGACGTAGCCCGGCGGCGCCCCGACCAGCCGCGACACCGTGTGCCGTTCGCCGTACTCGGACATGTCGATGCGCACGATTGCGTCCTCGGTGTCGAACAGCACCTGGGCCAGCGTCTTGGCCAGCTCGGTCTTGCCCACGCCCGTCGGCCCGAGGAAGATGAAGCTGCCGATGGGCCGCTTACGGTCGCCGATGCCGGCCCGGGCCCGCCGGATGGCGTTGGCCACAGCCGAAACCGCCGCGTCCTGGCCCACCACGCGCTGGTGGATTTCGTCCTCCATCCGCAACAGCTTCTCCCGCTCGGACTCAAGCAGGTTCTTCAAGGGAATGCCGGTCCACTTGGACACCACCTCGGCGATGTCCTCCTCGGTCACCTGCTCGCGCAGCATCCGGTTCTTCTTCTCTTTGCTCTTGGCCGCCGCCAGCCGTTTCTTGAGCTCGGCCAGCCGGCCGTACTCAAGCTCGGCCGCCTTGTTGAGGTCGTACTTGCGCTTGGCCGCCTCGACCTCCTGCGTCACCCGCTCGATTTCCTCCTGCAGCTTCGAGTGCTGCTCGACTTCCTTGCGCTCGCTCTCCCACTGCGCGGTCAACCGCTGCTGTTGCTCTTTCAGACCCGCGGTTTCTTTCTCGATCTCCCTGAGCCGCTTCTTTGACGCCTCGTCCTTGTCGCGGGCCAGCGACAGTTTCTCCATCTCCAACTGCAGCACCTTGCGGTCCACCTCGTCCAGCTCGACCGGCTTGGAGGTAATCTCCATCTTCAGCTTGGCCATCGCCTCGTCAACGAGGTCAATCGCCTTGTCGGGCAGGAACCGATCCGAAATGTAGCGGTTGGACTGCACCGCGGCCGCCACCAGCGCCGCGTCGGTCACCTGCACGCCGTGGTGGACTTCGTAGCGCTCCTTTAGGCCGCGCAGAATCGAGATGGTCTCCTCGACCGTCGGCTGGTCGACGAACACCGGCTGGAAGCGCCGCTCCAGCGCCTTGTCCTTTTCGATGTACTGCCGGTACTCGTCCAGCGTGGTCGCGCCGATGCAGCGCAGCTCGCCCCGGGCCAGCATCGGCTTGAGCAGGTTGCCCGCGTCCACCGCGCCCTCGGCCTTGCCCGCGCCGACGACCGTGTGCAGCTCGTCGATGAACAGGATGATCCGGCCGTCCGACGACGCGACCTCTTTCAAGACCGCCTTGAGCCGGTTCTCGAACTCGCCGCGGTACTTCGCCCCGGCGATGAGCGCGCCCATATCCAGCGCCACGACCTTGCGGTCCTTCAGCGATTCGGGCACGTCGCCCCTGATGATCCGTTGGGCGAGGCCCTCGATGATCGCGGTCTTGCCAACACCCGCCTCGCCGATCATCACCGGGTTGTTCTTGGTCCGGCGCGACAGCACCTGCATCACCCGGCGGATTTCGTCGTCCCGGCCGATGACCGGGTCGAGTTTGCCGTCGCGGGCGAGTTGGGTCACGTCCCGGCCGTACTTCTCGAGCGGCTGGTACCGCTCCTCCGCGCCCTGGTCGGTCACCCGCTGGTTACCCCGCAGCCCTTTGAGGGCTGAGAGCACCTTGGCTTCGGTCACCCCGAAGTTCCCAAGCACGCGGGCGGCGTCGCCGTCGCCCAGCCCGAGAATGGCCAGGAACAGGTGCTCGGTGGAAACGAACTCGTCCTTGAACTTCTTCGCCGTCTTCTCGGCCTCGGACAGAACCGTCCGCGCCCGGGCCGACATATAGAGCTGGCTGTCGCCGCCCGTTACCTTCGGCCGGTCGGCCAGCGCGGCTTGGACGTGCTCGAACACCTGGGCCGGGTCCGCCCCGACCTTCTTCAGCAGTTGCGGAATCAACCCTTCGGGCTGTTCGAGCAGCGCCAGCAGGACGTGCTCGGCGTCCAACTCGTTGTGATGCAGACGTGTGGCAATGCCCTGGGCCGAAGCCAGGGCTTCCTGCGCCTTCTCAGTAAACCGCTCAATGTTCATCGTTTAGTTAGACGTCTCGCCGACTCTGCCGATTCGCCAGGAGTCGTCTTGACATATTGTCCCTGCCCACTATCATCGGTACAAGACCTAGGAGGCTCGGTGAAACTGCGCAGTGTGCTTCTGGCCGTCGGCATCCGCAAGTCCGTGGCCATGATCCTCTCCTCCTGTGCTGTATTCTGGCTGACATCCGCTGCCTCGGCACAGCATCTGGAGTCAGCATGTCTTTATCCCGACTCATTGAGTGAACCTGAGGGTGTCGAGGATTCGCTCAACTGCCGGTTTGTCGGCAACTGGCCCTTCGGGCCCAGCATGGCTGTAGCCCTAGACCCGGAACGCAACCTCACTTTCTGCGGCTCGGGCGGGGGGGTCTATATTCTAGATGTAACAAACCCGGCTCAGCCATTAAGGCTGTCGGAGGCTACCCACACTCGAGGCATCGTAAACGGCCTATTTCACCGTTGTGGCCGGCTCTACATTGCCTCTGGGTCAGGGGGGCTTGAGATCTGGGACGTATCTGACCCAGCTGTCCCTGCCCTCCTCAGCACCTGCGTGATCCCAGGCGAAGCTCTGGGAGTGGCGGCTACAGACAACTACGCGTTTGTGGCGGCTGGGGTGGTTGGCCTTCGCATCCTCGACGTCAGCGACCCAGAAACTCCAGTTGAGGTGAGCCACATTGACACACCGGGCTCGGCCCGAGACCTGGCCTTGGCCGGCAGCTATGTGTGCGTGGCCGACAGGTCGGAGGGGCTCCGCATCATAGACGTGAACGATCCACAGAACCCATGTGAAGTCGGACATTTCGTCATGCCGGGTGATGCCTTCGATGTGGTCGTCATGCAGGACCTCGCTCTCGTTGCTGCAGATACCTGTGGCATTCGAATCATAAGCATCGCCGACCCGCAGCACCCCGTACCGGTCGGATACTTGGATACGGCTGGCTCTGCTTGGGGGGTGGCCGTCGTGGACAGCTATGCCTACGTTGCCGCGCGCAACGCCGGCATGCGCATCGTGGACATCACTAATCCACGGAGCCCGCTCGAGATCGGGTCCTACCCATCACCTGGGTCTGCTTGGGCTGTGGCCGCATCGGGCGGCGTCGCCTACCTCTCAGCTTATCAGGCGGGCCTGCGTATTGTGGACGTCTCTGACCCGCAGAATCCCCGTGAGCACGGGCACTTCGCCTCTCCCGACTACGCCTGCGGCGTCGCCGCAGCCGCCGACTTGGTCTGTGTCGCCGACGGATACGCTGGAGTTCGTATCATAAGCACCGCCGACCCGACCAGACCGTGCGAGATCGGATGCCTCGGTACGTACTATGCTTGGCATGTGGCAACTGCGGGCGGCTTTGCCTATGTAGCAGATGGCAACGCAGGAATGCGCATTATCGACATCGGAGACCCAGAGCACCCACTAGAGGTCGGGTTCGTGACCATGCCTGGCACCTCGTACAGGCTAGCCGTAGCTGACAGCTTCGTGTATGTGGCGAACCCCAACAGCGGGCTGCGCATTGCCAATGTTGCAGACCCGAGAAATCCGTATGAGACTGGATACTGCGTCACCCCGGGCCCGGCAAACGATGTGGCCGTAGCTGGAAGTCTGGCCTATGTCGCAGATGGGCCGGGTGGACTGCGCGTTGTCGACTTAACAGACCCAAGGAACCCAGTGGAGGTTGGAAGCTATGCACCAAGATGCTGGGCGCGGAGCGTTGCGGTCGCCGGGGATTACGCGTATCTGACGGACGATAGTGTAGGCCTGCGCATTATCAATGTGGCAGATCCGCGGACCCCGCGCCAAGTTGGCCGATTCTACATGTCCCGCTGGGCAAATGGGCTTTCTGTTTCTGACGGCTACGCCTACGTGGCAACATCAACAAGCGGGAACGGCCTGATAGTCATCAACATCACGAATCCGAGCGCGCCATCCCTCGCCGGGAGCTACAGCACGCCGGGCCAAGCGTACGACGTAACCGTAGCTGGTGGGAACATCTATGTGGCGTGCTTATGGGCCGGGTTGCAGGTCTACAAGCTCCTAACCACCAGTAGCAATGAACCGCCGGCTGCATCGCTTCGGACAACAGGCATAGCGCCATCGATAGTACTCGACGTTCTTGAACTGGGAGCTTCAACTCGAGCCCCTGGATCGAAGAAGGTGTTACTCGACGTCTCCGGTCGTAAGGTCGCGGACCTCGTTCCGGGCACGAACGACGTCTCGCGACTGAGTCCCGGCGTCTATTTCGTCAGCGAGCAGCCAGCTGTCAGCGGTGGGCGGTCGGCGGTACGCAAGGTCGTCGTCACCCGCTAGCGCCCGCGCCGGCCGCCGGCCCGCGCAAGGACGTTCTTGACTGTCGCCCGCCCGCGGGCAGTATCTCTGCGTGACAAAAGCCACCAAAGAAACCCTGTTCACCGTCATCTACCTTGTCGTCGGCGTCTTCGCCGCCATCATCTCCGGCTACTGGATTCACACGCGGGTGTTCCAGCCCGACGGCCGGATGCTCTTGTTCAGCGTCATCGTCGCCGGGTTTATGGGCTCGCTGCTGCACGTGGTGTTCCGCTTCCGCGGCTGGGGGTACGTCCTCTTGGTCATCGGCCTGGCCTACCTGCTGCAGGTGTCCATCCGCTGGCCGCTCCGGACGTCGAACCTGCTGCCGGCCGCCATCGAGTCGTTACCGGTGATGCTGGCGTTTGCCCTGTCTTCGCACCTCTACAGGAAGCTGCGCGTCATACCGGTCGGCAAGTTCCTGATTCTCGCCGTGCTGCTGGCGCTCGCCTACACCGTGCGCTCGATAATCCTGGCCGCCCTCCAGGACGCCAGCATCAGCGTCGGCACGATTCTCCGGGTGCTGACTCACAAGCTCGGCGGGCTGGCCGGGCTCAAGACCGGCGCAGCCATCGGCCTGGGCCTGGAACTCGTCGACCTGCTGGACCGGCGCCGCGGCATTGACGATATGGACCTCAAGTCTTCGGGCGTCGTCCACGGACGCATCCTGCCACCGAGCTGAGTTCCGGTTCTTCCCGACCGCTGACCCCGGGCCCGCTGCGAGCCGTCCTCGACTGGCACCTTGCGCGTTACCCGCTGCTGCGGGCGGAGGACGTCTACAAACTCCTTCACCAGGGCGTCTTCGGTCCGGGTCACATCATCCAGGACGAGAAGTCGGCCCGGCGCTGGCTCGAACGCGAGTTCGCCGGCCTGAGACGGCGGTACTGCCAGACGCCGGTCGAACCGACCGAACCGCTGGACCCGGACGGACTGCTTGTCAGGTTGAACCTCGAACCGCTGCGCTCCCGGACGGACGCCGTCGCCGCCATCCTGCCGGTCCTTCTCGAGACAGCGCGCACGGTCCGGGGTTCGGGGTCTGTGATGACGGCCCGGATGGAAGATGGTGCCGCCTGGTGCGCCCGGTTCCTGCCCGACCAGTGCGACCGGCTGTCCGACCTGGCGCGACCGGCGGCGGAATCCGGGTATCCGCCGCTGCACCATTCGGCCGTCTACGTCACGGCGTACCGGCCGGCCTACCGGGTGGTCAGCTCAGCGTTGTGGCAGCGTGCTGCGTGTGAACGGCCGGGTTCGACCCGGCCTTAGCGTTCTTGGCGTCCTGGTGGTGAACTCCGCCCCACCCCGACCTTCCGGCACCACCGGCTGATGCCGCAGTCGCCGCAGCGCGGCCGCGTCGGCCGGCACACCGTCTGGCCGTGCGCCACCAGCAGCCCGTTCCATTCCCGCCAGTAGCGTCCGGGCAGCACCGCCATCAACC
>JAEAMF010000640.1_pt1 | contig 38171 bp, 36 predicted proteins | sample 8958721 | NCBI WGS metagenome assembly JAEAMF01 (sample SAMN16933255, study PRJNA681124) | bioreactor sludge metagenome | isolation source: anaerobic bioreactor treating anionic surfactant - SDBS | place: India: Bengaluru | collected 2019-02-28 | reverse complement strand
CTTGCCGAGGAACGAAGGCGGAATGGGATTATAAGGGCGAAGCCCTTATTTCATATGTTATATTAATAAACGAAGTAGCTTTTATTCGCCAACGGGAACAATGAGCAAAGGGATTTGCTTATCATTTAGATTTAGAATATTACTAATCAGTTCTTGATTAGATGGATACGCAATATTACTTTGAAAACCTAGGACAGTGGCTTCTAGCATGACATTAAATGCAGCAGCCCCTGCCTCATAATACCAGAATTTATAATATTGCTCAGCAGAAAGAACCTTTGCCATGTCTAAATCTAAGACTATAACAATGGATAGAGGAGCGGTATCAAGGTTTGAAATCGATGACGATTGGGAAATATCCCTTCTTAAATCACCTTTTGCAATAGGGGATAAGTATGTAAGTATTGGGAGACCAAGAAAATCAACTGGAACTGTAAAGATGTTTGTTAAAATATTTGGTTGATATCTACAGATACTATCCTCTGTGACAGTATACATGATTAACGGATAATATCCGTGTGCACTTGGAACGGTTCTATGCCTAACAATTGAATTTTTCTCTTGATTGCTTGTGTCTATGTTGTAAGAAAAACCATACGATGACCAAATAAGTTGACTTAATTCCATTCTTGATAGTTCTCCAGAGAATGTGTAAATTTCAGTTCTTTCTTCAAGGGCTGTTGAATAAGATTTAGTTGATTTAGTAATTTTTGGAAGAAGCGATACCCACATCGGTGCATATGTAAAATCATATTGATGCAAGGGATGACCTAATGGCATTACTATCATACCTTGTTCATTATCCGGAATGCCCATTTTATTAATTGCAGGTGGAACTTCTCCGGTAACAACGGTTCCGATATCAAGTGAACTTGCCATAAAAGCAATGTTTTGACCGATTTCTCCTAATTCCACACCAGCAAAATTCGCATCAGCAAGAGTAGAATCCCAACATAAACCTAATACAATCGGTGCACCTGGATATTGCCATCCGACTGTATTTCTCCAATCACCAGTTTTATAATAAATAAGTGAATGATTTTTGGGGTTGTATTTATATGCGGCATCTTCTTTTAAAACATATATAATTCCAGAATTAATCCCATTCATACCAAAAACAGTATGTTTTCCATCGGATCTGATTCCATACGCAGCATATAAAATAGATGATAAATCTTCATCCGTTATCGACTCATTAGTATATTCCCGTATGGACATTCTAGTACATATGACATCTTCAACAACAATATCCGTTTTACCAGGTGCTGGTAGTAAATATTCTTTATCAATAGTTGAACTTCCTACTGATGTCACAGGAGACTGATTCAAAAAAATTATGATAAGGAATGCTATAGTTATTTTATTAACCAAAATCTTATTGTTCATAACTTTACCCCTGTATTAAATAAATAATGAAATTCAATATAAATATATTTCCACATTTTTTGGATTAGTTATGATTTTTATGTTTAGAATCTGATATGCAAAAAATAACTACCATTGTTCAGGTAAAACATAATCCCCAAGGGTACTTTGTGCATGGATTAATCTTTTTTGTTGTTCCTTAAGTATAGTAAAAACTATCTCTGGTGTGTCAAGAATTCGTGTACGAAAAAGAACTTCCATCCTGGATATTTTTACAATGTTTTCGTTGATTCGTATCGTAAACTGTTTGTTATAATCATCATATAAATACGGTTTCTTTAAAACCTTAGAAAACAATGTTTTAAGATCAGAGTATAACGGGATACGACCTGTCGGTGTTAAGATTGCTTCAACATCGTTATTTACTCTAAGTTCCATCCATTTGAGCCAAATTGCTTTATCGTTTTTCTCGTTTAGCCATATACCATTTTTATCCTTTAGGAAATAATTAACGCCAAATATGCGAGGGGGATTGGATAGGTGTTTCCCGAAATTCAAGTTGTTTTGTATATATCTACCAATCGGAATAGATAGAAAATCGATATTTGACATCGGATTGAAGACACGGATGCCTTCCTGGCCTAAGGTAGCAGCAGTAGTTTCAGATTCAAGACATGCTCCTTTGGTGATAATACCATGTATCCAGTCTAGTGATTCTTCCACTGGCACAGAGGTATCTGAGTCTCGTCCACCATAAATGATGCCATTGACCTCGACGCCGTTTAAATCATGAAGAAGAGGATTGACATTTGGAAGAATATCTAAACGAAATGTGAATCTTGCGTTCTTATGAGATGGTAGGATCTCTTTTCCATTAGTATCAAGCAAATCTTGTGACCATTCTCCAAAATAATTTACACCTTTGTTTGGTTTTATTCCAGGTTTACCGTTCCAATAAACATTATTATCCTCAGTCACAAGAACATTTGAGAAGATGATTTCTCCGGGGTGGGTTAGCGCATCCCATTGCAAGGGATCATTTGTTTCATTAATGCCTTCGATGATACCAAACATCCCTGATTCAACATTTACTGCCCGTACTTTGTCATTGATGTTGCGAAGGTATGCAATGTCATCACCGATAATGGTTTCTCCGTTCATCATCGCAGTGGACGTTTTTCCACACATCGATGGGAACGCACCCGTGAAATAACTGGTCCGTCCTTCTGGTCCATGGACACCCATGACGAGCATATGCTCGACAAGCCAATTCTCTTGTGAACAACGATTAATAGCTAGACGCATTGCAAGTTTTTTTAGACCAAGGCTATTCCCACCATATTGAGTATTCAGGCTATAGATGGTTTCCTCTTGAAGATCTATGTACACTCGTCTTTTTTCGATATGTTTACTTACAAGTAGATTTAGACCTGCGTTAGCTAGTTCTCCTTGAGAATGAACAAATTTGAAAAATTGTGCCGATTTACCCTTTCTAAGAAACTCTTTATATCCTTGTCTATAAAGGAGATCTTCGCTATGTGCGACATAGGCAGAGTCTGTGAGTTGGATACAGGGTATTGAAAAAGGTGAATTTATTGGACCAAGGCAATAAAATTTGATAAAGAGTTCATGGCCTTCCATGATATTGGTAATAATCTGTTTTATTTCATTGAGGCCTTCGTCCCGATCCATTGTATTTAATTCAGGTCCCAATGTTGTACCATGAGAGAGAAGGTATTTGGTATGCGTTTTATCCCTTGCTTGATCATGATATCCATCAAAATGAATCGTATGCCCTTTTATAGCAAGTGCTTTTTCTTCATGATTTTGTAAGGCTGCTTTCTTAATATACTCTATGTCCTCTTGAGAATCTGTACCAACGAATATTTTTTTTGGATTACATATTTGTATAGAGTCTGCGATGAAATCATTTATATGGGGATTATTAAGTCTCATTATTTTTTTATAATCTTTCTGAGTTAATTGGGTTTTTAGGATTATATGGGAGCCCCATTTCACGCACAATCACCTAAAGCACATATGAGGAATATTTTTCAGTAATAACTTATATCAATATTTAATTACCTAATTAATGAAAAACCATTTTAGTATAATCTATTGAATATTAGTTCTATTTTTTACTTCTGGAATCAATATGATACGGACTTTGTAATCTTTCAATATTTGAAATTATGTTTTGAAAAATACTTTTTGTCATACTATAGATAATTATAATAATATTAATTATATAACGCAAGAAAATAAATATACTTGCTAAACTACATGGATATTGTAGCTGAAACAAAGAACGATAGTTATGTTGACAAGACTGGGAAAGATCATAGAAATAAGACCATGGTTCGTGGTTCTAATAATTGTACTTGTGACAATAGGTTTTGGCATTTTCATTCCTAGTCTCAATTTTGAAACAAATTTCGAAAATTTTGCCCCTGATAATGAGCTGGTGCAAGCAAGCAATAGAATTACTGACTATTTTGGCATGAACCAGCAAGTCTTGCTTCTCTATGCGGAAAAACAACAGGAAGAGAGTACTATTACTTCGCAGTCGTTGCGAGATTTATACCAAATCCAAAAAGAAATTGAAAAACATCCTGGGGTGAACAGTACCATCTCGATAACGACATTCGTCGATACGGTGTGCCTGATGGAATTTGGCAAATCTTTGGAATATTGCACAGATGAGCAAATTGATATCGCGTTAAAAGATTTATTAAACGAGTCGGCTCAATTGGAATCAACAATTTTAAGTAACGATGATCCTAATGAGCTAGTCGACTATAACAGACATCCCCGTCTTTCTAAAGGGATATCTGTTGATAGCATTGACATTAAAAATTATTACATATCAAAAGATGATGAGAATATAATTTTCTCTATAGAGGTGTATGACCTATCGTATTTTAAATCAACAAATAAACCACCTCTTTCAAGAATTAATACTATAGAGTGGTACATCGAGTTTGAAAACATCTTAATACCACCTGAATACAACATGAAATATCAGATAGCTTGGCGTATCCAACCTACAACTTATGTTTGGGAAATTGGAAATGGATTATCTGGAAATATTAAGCATGTGATCCAGCTCATTAGAAACCACACATTATATCCAACATATGAAAACGATGCATATCTTTGGATTAAACCGCCAGGCCAGGACTTTTTTTTCCCAATGAGCATTGATAATGAAAACATCACATTTGATTTCAACAATAATAGAATCAACATAAAGGTATCAAAAGATGAGCTTGGAAAATTTGGAATAGCTCCTCGCTATGGTTCTTATGATATACCAGCAAAATTATCCAATTTTTCAGCTGGTGTACGATATTACCAGACAACAATATTAAGGAATCTAGATAGTCGTATCATAGCCAATACAAGTTACTTATTTGATAAACTTGAACGGCTCCAGCAAAGACCAATCCTTGGCGCAGCAGTCTCGCGTACGCTCCAAAAGTACAACATAACATTAAATGACTTCTCTAGTATGACTGATATGCTACCTAAAACGTTTTCTTTGAAAGATATTGAACAAACATGGATCTATATTGATTCTGCACCGGATACACATACGTCAACCGTTGTATTTTCTATGATTCCGCAGTTATTTAACGATTTACGAGTGAACGCTCTCTCGTTTATTTCAAAAGATTATGAACAGACAAAAACTCCGAAGGCTAGCATTATTTTCATTCAATTGGACAGCACTAGTGACGAAAGTACGAACAGTAATATCATCAAAGAAATCAGAGAGTGTGATAGTAAATTTAAATCACTCTCTTTACAAGTAACTGGTGAAAGCATCATAAGTACTCAAATGGAAGAAGTGTCGATGGAATCAATGACTATCATTGGACCTTCTATTTTTATTATAATTCTCTGTGTTCTGTTCCTCGGTTTCAGGAGACTCTCCTATATGTTTCTACCAATCATCGTTTTTGCTTTTTCGTGCATTTGGTTGTTTGGAACGATGTCCTTGTTAGGTATTTCCTTTAACATTATTTTTGTTGCATTGCTACCTATAAATATCGGATTAGGAGTAGAATATGCAGTGAATATTTTGTACAATTATCGAACGGAATTAAAAAAAGGGAGAACTGCAGCAGAGGCAATTCGAATCTCAATTAAAGAGGTGGGAATAGCCATTTTTCTCGCTTGGTTTACGACGGCTATAGCGTTCCTATCCTTTCTCACAGCTAGTATCCCACCGATACAAACCTTTGGGGTCTTTTTAGCTCTGGGTATCACTTATACCTTCATAATCAGCATGACGTTTCTACCCGCGCTACGATATATTGTTGATATAAAAAAGAAGAAAATACAAGAAAAACAGAAAAAGAAGGTTTTTTCTGGACGAAACCCTATGCAACATCTTGGACATAATATTATACGACATGAGAAAAAAGTCTTTGCATTGACAATTCTTGTGTGTATTATCATGGGTGCAGGGGTTTCGCAATTAAAATCAGAGTTTGACATGAATAAATTCATGCCACAAGATAATCCTGCAATCACCCTTCTCGACAAGATAAGCAAAGATTTTCCCTTTTCAAGTCAGGATAAAGAATATATTCTTATTGAGGGTAATGTTGCGACGCTATCAACATTACAAGGACTTGCAGCTACTCACAAGAATATCGATAATGATAAACATGTAGCAAGAAAAACTGATGGTAGTGCAAAAACTGAAAGTATTTATATTATAATCCAACAGGCAGTCGCAAATAATCAATCTCTCATTCTTGCTTTTAATATCGATGAATCATCGAATTTACCGAAATCTGATGAAGATGTTCACAAGCTATATGATTATCTCTATGACAGTGATGATTATGGAATTCAAGTACAAGGTATTCTCTACAAAGACCAAGACAAATATACTGCCACAATACTTAGCGTTTATACTGATGCAGGATCAGGGCTTAGCGGGGATCTCACAAAAGAACTGGAAGCACTTAATAAAGAACTAGATGAGGATCTTAATAGTTATGGGGAGGCATCAGCTATTGTAACCGGGACTATGATTATCACTTTAGAGATCATGGAAAATATGATTGAAAGCCAAATTTCCTCCACTGTTGTATGTTTTATTCTTGCAGCCATCATGTTGTCACTTATCTATAGAAATCCGATGCTAGGCCTGATTGCAATGATCCCAGTAACCGTTTCTGTACTCTGGGTGCTTGGTACAATGTACTTTATAGGATACTCATTGAATATTTTGACAATAATGGTAACATGTATTACTATTGGTGTTGGCATTGACTATGCATGCTATATCGGGGAGCGTTTTAGATTTACTGCTGATCAGACAGGAAATATTGAAACAGCTGTCTCTGAAACAATTTCACGATCAGGTAGTGCTATCTTTATTGCTGCCTTAAGTTCCATCTTTGGCTTTGGTGTACTTGTATTTGCGCCCATTCCGCCGCAACAACAGTTTGGAATCATCACCGCTATCACACTCATATATGCGTTAATCACTTCTATTGTTGTATTACCACTCGTGCTTGCACGATGGGCAAATTGGAGGAAAAAAAGGAAGGGATACATTATATCTCCTGGGGCACCAAAAGGATTAGATGGTATTAGCGATTTCATCGAATATATTGAAGAGTGATACTTTATTGAGCTTTTATCTGTTCTCCTACTCCTTATAGGTTATAATGTCAACAAATTCATTCAACTTCTTTCATAGTTTTAAGAAGACATTTGATAAGTTCTTTTATTAAGATAGACTGCATGAACCTTTCTCCATACACTTGTTTACATCAACAATAAAACTTTTAAACAATGTGATAGATAAGTATACTATATGGGAGTATCTGATGTTTTATAGAAGGTATATTGCCAGTTGTATGATTCTATTTCTTATTCAGATTACATTAGTCTCTTCTTTTTCTCTTTCCGCATCATTAAATATATACAATCAAAAAGAAACAATATCATATGCTACGAAAGAACAAAACTTAACTAAGTTACAACCTGGCGATATTGCGTTCAAACACCCGGACATATTTCCAGATATTTTTCCTGCTATAGTGGATCACAGTCTCCTATACGTAGGATATAACAATTCGACAGATATTTATATATTTATAGAGGCATCAGCAGTTGATGATCAAGTTAAATATAGGTTTGAAACAGAATCAACTTTAACAGGATTGTTTTATGGGCCTTTTGCAAGAGTGAGGCATGCGAACACCACACAAAAGCAAAACGCCATTGATTTTGTAAAAAAACAAGTTGGAAAACCATTTCAAGGGCAATGGATAAACAAAAATTATAATCCAGAAGATACTATTAATGATTCATTGGCTGATGAATGGTATTGCAGTGAACTCGTTTGGGCAGCATATTATAATTGCAATAATCCGTTTCCTGAAGAGGAACCTGAGAATGGATATGTATATGGGGAAGGAATTGATCTTGACAGAAATGGTTGGAAGGAAAATTTTCTTAATTATACAATAGTTCGCCCTCGAGAAATTTTACGAAATCGATTTGAAGTAAGTGTATATCATCTTAAAGGACAAACATCCACATACAGTATTATAACATTCTAAAAATTTGTTTATGCTGTTCTCAATGATATGACCATATGTTAGAAAATTAACTTCAGAAGGGGTAACTCCACTTAAAAGGACTAATAGGTCAGCGATTCTAAAAACTAATATAAATGCTAAATAATCGGTTCCAGGATACGTTATAGTTTTTCCTCCAACATATGAGTCATCCACTATGATAAATCCAGATATTTCCGGGTAATCGATTCTTACCTCTGTTTCAATCTTATCAAGTGCAGATGCACATTTTTCCCTTGATTCACATTTAATAATAGTCTGATTTATGAGGTTATATTCACTTTCCTTAAATGATGAATTATATCGTTCTACTACGTATGTATCCTTTAAGATTCCTTCTTCAACAGTGTATGATTTAGTATTATACAATTTTCCATATTCTTCAAAATCTCCATACAAATCATCTACTAAAAGTGCTAAAATACTCAGTGGAGCTGATATAGTTTCTGTTTCGTCTTCCTCTTGTTTATCATTTTCAGTTTGTTTCGTGCATCCATTAAAACCAACAACCAGAAATATGAGTATGATTACAATTGCTATGAGTTTTTTTATTCATATTTCTCTCTTACAAGTCAATATTTACCCAAACCTTCATAAAACTACCGATATTAGTTTACAACCATACTATACAAGATATATTTGATGTCCTTTATCACTTACAAATAGATTATTTGCTCTTTAGTATCAACTGCTTGTTCTCCATCTTGATTTTGTACATTAATTACCACTTTAAGCTGTGAATCGGTTACGTATGCACGGTATACAAGATTTTTTGTCTTTGTCATATTTTCTCCAGCATCAAGATAAACTATATCCGACCCGCTATCACATATACGCCAATAATCGTTTGCAATATTACCTCCCTTTGGAATAAAATCATAAAGCTTAACGTCCCAAACAATGTCGAAACCTTCCTTCCCAGTATTTTTAATTGTTGATGTTATTTCAAAGGTATAATCTTTAAAAATTGAATCTTGACCAGTGATTGAATAGACAGCATCAAGATTAGTAACTTTTATCTCTCTAGATTTTTCTTGACATCCACTTAAACCTATTACTAGAAATATAAGTATTATTTCTATTGTTATTAGTTTTTTATTCATACTACTTTTTACCCCTAACGATGGACCACAGGCTCCATTAGTGGAAAATTATCTTTCTTTGTTCCATCACTTGTTATAGTATAAGGAGTGTCACCGATATCATCAGTTCCACCAAGATTTTGGAGTATCCCTTGATTTTTATCTTTACCTATATAATCATCCCAATAATTACCACCTGTTGGATAGCCTCCATCCCAATCATTTCCACTAGATGTATCCTCAGCATTAACTGTGTTGTTCATAAATGTGTTATGATATGCTTTATTTAATCGTGCTGCACAGCAGAAAAACATGCCCTTCTCATTGTTCAAGAACATATTCTTTGTCACATTATTATGTATGGATCCTTTAATGCGGAGGCCACATTCATTATTTGTAAATACATTTTCTTTTATTAGAAAATAGTCACACGACGAGTAGAGATACATTCCATAGTCACTATTAATATCAAAGACATTTTGTGTTATGTTATTATAATCTGCATCTCTAGCGTAGATACCGATGGTGTTGTTATATATAATATTGTTAAAGATGCTGTTGTTATTTGATATGATTTTGATACCTGCCTCATCACTTAACTGTGTTGTACCGGAATTTCGGATGGTGAAACCACTAATAGTTGCTTGGCCATTTACCTCTATAGAAATAACATCAGATTTATGATTGCCATCAATGATCGTAGTTTTCTTGTTTTCACCTTTCAGAACAATCGGTTTATTGATGATAATATTTTCATAATAGGTACCTGCAGAGACATATATAGTATAATAATCTGGGGCTTTATCTATTGCTTTCTGAATCGATACATAATCTCCATTCCCATTAATTGAAACTAAATAACTTTTGTTATTATGTTGGCCATCTGAATCTTTAGATGAAAAATAATTAAATGCTAAAGCAGCCAACGCAATAATTAGTATAATTATTACCCCCATGGCCATTTTTGACATGAGCATTGTAGTTTTTTTTCTTTGTCTTTTTCTATATGACCTTTCTAAAGATTTTCCTTCTGTACCATCTATTTTCTTATTGTGAACATGTTTCATATGGATTGAATAATTCTCTTCTTTAAGATTTGTTTTACATTCTGGGCAAATCACCCATGCATCTCCTTCTGTTTCTTTACCCAATTTTTGTCACCTTATCTGTATTTACCTTATTTTTAATTAGGTTTCATGAGGGGATAATGATCTACATGAATGGGGGCAGTAATATTGTATACAGTATCACCAATATCATCGCTTCCAGTCATGTTTTGATTAGTTCCCTTATATTCATCCGTACCAGTGTAATCGTCCCAATAATTACCACCGATCGGGTACCCATTATCCCAATTATTGCCCACATCGTCTTTACCATTCCACAATGTATTGTTGATGAATGTGTTATGATATACCGTGTTTAATCGTGCGCCACAACAAAAATACAAGCCTTCAGTATTGTTTAAAAATATATTGTTCGTTACATTGTTATGATCGGATCCTTTTATTCGAAGTGCGCAGTTATTATTTATGAACGTATTTTCTGTGGTGAGGACATAATCTGACGAGATATAAAGATACATGCCATACACTGAATTTCCATCGTAGACGTTTTGTTTAAACGTATTATTGCTCGCCTCGATAGTATAGATTCCAATGGTGTTGTTAAAAATAATGTTATTCATGATGGCATTATGGTCCGAGTTAATTTCGATGCCAGCATCATGATCATTGTTAGCATAAATATTTACACCGGAATTACGAATGGTAAAACCACGCATGCTTACACGACCGCCTTCGCCGATTACAATAACATCACCCCTACGATTGCCATCGATGATCGTATTCTCGTTGTTTTCTCCTTTTAAAATGATTGACTTGTTGATTACGAGATGCTCGTAATAGGTCCCTGCATACACATAGATCGTATTGTTCTCTAGCGCATCATCTATAGCCTGCTGAATACTAATATATTGTTTGGTGCCTTTACTGTCAACGTAAAGGGTGTTCGGTTCATTTAGATCCCCACCTGTGTCATCATTATTGTTGTCAACGCATCCTGTCACAACACAGGAAAGAATAATACAGCCTATGAGGAAAATCGTTTTCAGTTCTCTCATAGGGTTTCACCTACATTCTAAAAATACCTTATTCTCAGTCCTCGCTATTGATATAGTAATAATATATTGCATCCTTGATCCATTTTTCCATCATAGAATCTTGAACATCCCCTTCCCAGGTATGCCAGCCAATTTTTACCTCCCCATTATCGTTGACGAGGGTAAACACCCCTGTAAATGCAATATAACCTGGTGGTCCATTTGCATCGTAATAGAACACATTATTAAATTTCTCTAAAGTGTCTCCTGAAGCAGTCCCATACCCTTCAAAAGGGTTATCAAGGTCATAGAATAGTGCATCTTCTTCATATATGTCTCTAAGTGCTTTAACACGGTCAGCTTGCGGTGTGCATGGTTCACACCCCGTTGTATGACATACAAAAACGACTGGTTTTTCCTTTAAATCGTGGCGAATCCATGGAAGATGTGTAACATTTTGACTGGCAGAGGGGCCACCTGTAGGAAAAATAATCCAGAAATGGTTGGTACCTGATCCCACTTTATATATTGGCGAATAATTTGTTACCCATGCTGGTACATCTAGGTCTTCACCTGCATCATCTAAATCTCCTTCTGTAACATCCTGATTGTTGTCAACGCATCCTCCTACAACACTAAAAAGAACAATACAGCTGATTAGAAGAACTATTTTAAGTCGCTCCATGGAATTCACAAACCTTCTTATTGGTTAAGAAAAATATTATTAGTTTTTCTATGAGGTAATAATGAGAAAAACCTTGTTTCATCTTCATACATTGAACCATTACGTAGTATCTCCAGATGGAATTTTATCTATTTTCATTAAAGGAAATCTATCTCCCCTATTGCCATTTATTAGATATGGTGTATCACCGATGTCATCATAGTTCTTGTCTGAACCATCGTAGTCATCCCAATAGTTTCCAGTTATGCCGTTATCCCATGAATTGGATAGTTTTTCTTTTGCGTGCCAGTTTGTATTATTCATAAAAATGTTGTTATATGCAATGTTGTTTGGAGCGCCACAACAGAAATAAAGTCCATAGTTGTTATTCATGAACTGATTTTTTGTAACAGTATTTCTTTCTGAACCTTTGACTCTAAGTCCATAAGTACTCCCTGTGATGCTATTGTCTGAAATCAGATTATTATATGATGAAGTGCTCAGATATATTCCATAATCAGTGTTGCCTGTAAAGGTATTTGAGGAAATATTGCTTGTTTTTGCATATTGTGTATAGATACCATCCTTGTTATTCGAAAATGTATTAAACGTTATGATATTATTTTTGATATTATCACCAAGATATAGACCATAATTTTTATTTGATGAAATATTGCACTCCGAAATCGTGTTATAATTTGATCGTATATCTATGCCTGCACCTATCTGTCCTCCTGATTGATATCCACCGTTTTTTATTGTAAAACCACTTATGGTCACATAATCTGCTGAAACATAAATGACATCACCGGATTTATTGCCATCAATGATGGTTGTTTCTTTATCTTCGCCGATGAGTGTTAGAGATTTTTTAATTTCAATATGTTCAAAATAAATACCATTGTTTACAACAATGGTATCATTCTCAGAGGCTGCATCAATTGCCTCCTGAATCGATACGTAATCTCCTTTTCCTTCAATTGAAATCACATTACTATTCTTAACATTTTGCATATTTGTATCAGATATACAGCCACCTAAAATAGTAATAATTATTATGATTGATATGGATATTGGAATAATTTTCATCGTATCGTTCTCTTTATATTTTTATTTCTAATTTTTATATAGATAGAATAAAATAATAAGCATACTGATTAAAGCAGAAATAAATTCAAAACCTGGTGTCTGATTTTTCTCTGGGTTAATGATATTTTCATTGGAGTTTTTAGCCATGGGGATAAAACTCGTATTATACATGTACCATGTCCCATTGCTTAGTATCTCCAGATGATACTTTATCTGAGTAGCATCTTCACGTGTAAGTTGTAATTGTGTCTCGTAAAAATCCATGCAACAGCTGTAGCTGTAATTCATGGAAATGTTCGAGCTGTCAATGAAGCATACGTCTTCCATACATTCCTGGGCAATTAATCGTACTTCATCTATGCTTTCGTTACTGCTGTTAATACCTGCGATGAACGTAACATTTGAAAGGGGCACCGGCTTGAATGGAATGCAATCTATTTCTTCAACAACGGGTTGTGCAATGGGAAAATCGATGGCACGTATAACCATAATTATAAGAAAAATAAGAATCATTATTCCTAAATGTTTTCGTTTATGGTTTACCAGAATTTAATCCCCCAAAATCTGATTGCCATAATTATTCCTATGGCTATAATAATGATTCCGAAGATTCTCTGCATCCATTTTCCAGCAGATACATACTTATTACCCAGTTTGCCACGAATACTACTAGTGGCTGCACATAACGGGATAATTGGTACACCATGACCCAACCCAAAGACAAACAAGAGAAGCCCACCCATCACGATGGATATTTTCTGAGTCAGAGTAAGAATAAAGACAGGCATCATCAGCGACAATGCACATGGCGCCCACCCTATAGAGAAAAGAATACCTAAAAAGAACGCACCAAGGTAAATCGATTTTTTACTCAGTTTAAAAAAGATACCTTGTCCCGTTTCAATAATACTTAAACTTGTTCCTTTTTCAGAGTTCCTATGAAGAAGCTCACCAAACGGTTTGAAGATGTTGATGCCTAGAATAATAAGAATAATCCCTGCAATAAGGAAAAACACTGCAGATGCGTGAATAAAGGCACCGATAGAGGTGAGTATCATCCCAAACACAAAAAAGACTAGCGACATGCCAAGTGTAAAGATAATCCCTATCCATAATCCTTGGAGAGAGTATTTCTTTGACTTTGTGTCAGAATCTTTTTGCATAGAACCAACATATGAAATCATTGCAATCAAGAGCGCAAGCGAACAAGGGGTGACTGAGGTCAAGATGCCTAAGATGAAAATGCCAGTAAAGGTCAGGCTTTCATCCTCAAAATCTTCATTAAATCCTTCCCATGTTCCATCGGTAATAGCTATCGCATCTTCTTCAAGTGATTCAGCAGATTGAATCCCATCAATCACCCCTTTCCCCATACAGTACCCATGGTATACTCCGACAATACTTTGATTCGTATCGATGAGAACAAGGGATGGATTAGAAAATGCTCCATCAATAGTCCAATACTTTTGATACAACCCTGCAATCTGAAAAGGGCTAAAATCCTCAATCCAATGCCAACTTATATTCACCCCCCATCCATTTTCCGCCATCTCCAAACCTGTTGTATTAAAATAAGGATTCTTCCTGATATTAATGGTTATAATAGTCATATTTTGATTGGAATTTGAGAGCTTTTCAAGTTCAACAATCTGTCCTTTCATCTCCTCAAGACATTCAATGCATAATGGATTTTCCACACCCGTAATATGAAGAATTATTACTTTTCCCGTATAATCACTTAAATTGAATGTTATTCCATTTTCATCGGTTGTTGTGAAATCAGGTGCTTTTATAATATCGTTAGCATCTGCAGTTTCCAAAAAAGTTGGAAATAAAAATGCAAGTATTAGCAAGATAAATATTAAACGTTTCATTATTAATCATCACCGTTTACATGGTAATAATATATAGCATCTTTTATCCAGTTTTCCATAGCGGTATCATCAACATTGCCTTCCCAGCTATGCCAACCAGTTTTTACCTCTCCCCCATCATTTATTAAGGTAAAGATACCTGTTAATGCTATATAGTGGTCTCCGCCATTTGGATCATAATAGAACGCTTGATTATATTTTTCTAAAATGCCTTCTTTAATAGTCCCAAACCCTTCAAAAGGACTGTCAAGATCATAAAATACGATATCATCTCCATATGCTTCTATAAGAGCTTTAACACGATCTGCCTGTGGTGTACAAGGACCACATCCTGTCCTATGACACACAAAGATTACAGATTTTTCTTCCAAGTCATCTGTAATCCAGATTTTATGTTGAACACTTTGACCAACAGAGGGGTTACCAACAGGAAAATCAATCCAAAAATCATTAGAGCCTGTGCCAATACTATAAACAGGTGTATAGTTATCAAGCCACGTGCCAGTATTCGGTTTATTATTTCCGTTACCATTCGTAGATGTATTAGTCAATAACCCCGAAAATACAAAAAACGCAACACCGATAACAATAGCGAAAATAACTATAATAATTGCAATACTACCTCTAGAAACATGTCTAACTTTTTTTTGTTTTAGTTCTGTTTTTGAGAGAACTTTTACTGAGGATTCATCAACATCCTCAATTTTTTTATTATGAACTAACTTCATGTGCGTTAATAAATGATCCTGCTTCAGTTTATTTTTGCATTCAGGGCAAATCACCCATGTGCCTTCTTCTGTTTTCTTACTCATTGGTGGTCATCTCACCTAAATTTATCTTATTTATAATTCCTTTCCATCAATTTATTTAGGGCAACATTGAATGTTGCTCTTCATGAGTTCCTTGTAGTCAGCAAGAACATCATGCACCCAGCAATCGTCATTTCCCGCACTTTCACGGAACACGAGAGCCATGATATAGGCCAATTCTTTCAATGTTGCACCGGCCTCAAGAGCACCTTTAAAATGTTTCCGGACACAAGGTGCTGAACGTCCTTTAATCGCCATCGCAAAACAGATGAACTGGTATGTTTTTTCATCGATAGAACGTTTATTTTTATACATATCATCAATTTTATCGAGTTCTTTGGAGAACTCTGGGAACCATATCTCTAAAAGTCTCATCTACTTTCATCTCCTTACTTCAACAGTTTTCTTATTTCATCTGCACTGGGGACATGCCCAACGATTTTCACGTCACCATCAATCACAACCGCAGGAGTCATCATCACGCCACGATCAACGATCTGCTGTAAATCTTCCACTTTCACAACTTCTGCATCTTTCCCTGTTTCCTCAACTATTTTTCTAACAAGTTTCTCAGTTGCTTTACACTTAGGACAACCTGTCCCTAAAATTTCAATTTTCATTCATCAACCTCCTTATTAGGTTTTAATTGTTTCATGATAAATTCATGCATGCCCTTATCGCCTGCTTCGCTGATATTTCGAGCAAACTCAATCACTTCAGTAATGTCCTCCATTGGCATCCCCAATGCCTTTGCATGTTTAAAGTGATACAGAAAACATGGCCGACAATGACCTGAAATCGAGGCAGCTATACCCACTAATTCCTTTGTCCTTTCATCCATTTTTACATCATCTCATGATCAACCATTTCAGCATTTTCCATACGGACAAATAACTCTTTTTTCATATCAATTTCAACCTGCAATCATACCATAGGTAAACCCTACTAGGGCAGCAATGACAATAACCAACGCAAAATACACCAATGCTTTTTTCACACCCATTACTTTTGTAATAACTACCATACTGGGAAGGCTTAGTGAAGGACCGGCAATCAACAGTGCAAGAGCTGGGCCACCACCCATTAATCCCGTACTATATCCAAACATATTCCCAACAATTGCCACCTCTAGTAGAGTTGGCATGTACAGTATTGCTCCAATCACAGATGCAAGTAAACATGAAACAATATCATTCCCACCAATATAGGGTGCAACAGCGACTCCTATGGCATTACTTGGATCAGTACCGGGGACAAAATATGCAGCAACACCTCCGAGTATTCCAACAATAAAAACTCCAATGAGTAATATTGGAACGATCTTCTTCGCAAGACACCAGGTTTCCTTACCCCAGTTTTTCACCTCATCGCGAGTATAATAGAAAATAAGAATTACTGCAATAACAAGGGTTAATACATATATGATTGAAAGTTTGGGAACCCAAGGGATAAAACTGCTACTTGCGGCTCCAATGACAAGGATTAAGACAAGCGAAACAAACAATAAAGGCGATGCCCACATAGGGCGACTACTTTTTTGTTCTTCTGCTTGACTTGCAAATATATCAGTTGTATCCTTTTTTTCAGACGCTTCTTTTCTAAAAACAAACGCCATGATCAGCCCAATGACAATAGCCATTAAAATGGTAGAAACCGCTCGTGCAAGTCCAATATCATAACCAAGGACCTGTGCGGTAAGGACTATTGCAAGTATATTAATAGCAGGGCCTGAAAACAAAAAGGCGGAGGCCGGCCCAATTCCAGCACCCCGTTTATTAATACTGGTAAACAACGGTAGAATCGTGCAACTACACACAGCAAGGATCGTCCCCGAAACGGCAGCAACTGGATACGAAATATATTTTTTAGTGTGAGCCCCAAAATATTTCAAAACTCCTTTTTGTGATACGAATACTACAATTGCTCCTGCAATAAAAAAGGCAGGTATGAGACAGGTGAGTACATGTGCGGAAAGATATTCTGCGAGTGTATCAAATCCTGCAATAATGATATCAAGGGGAGTCATAGTCACTTCATCTCCTTGACCATGTCCATGATCTTAAAAACATCTTTATTGGCAGGTTGTATCAAAATATTTGTTCCATTTTTTTTCTCATAAATTAATCCAGCGTTCTTCAAGACTTTCAGATGTTGTGACACGTTCGGTTGTGATTTTTTTGTATAAGGGATAATCTCACAAATGCATTTCTCACCATTTTTCACGCATTCAAGAATTTTCAATCTGGTTTGGTCACCCAATGCCTTGAAAATATCCACCTCATTCATTATTACATATAAGAATAATTGAATATTTAAATATTACTATTATACATTAATTTAAGCCAATAAAATGATAATGAACAAAAAAGTATTTTTTAGCTCAGTTACATTTTCTTGACCTGTTCAATAATTTTGTAAATCTCCTCATTTGAAGCCAGTATCATTATTTTTGTGCCTTCTTTGCGTTCAACTACAATGTGAGCATTTTTCAGAACCTTCAGATGCTGAGACACGTTCGGCTGTGATTTTTTTGGATAAGGGATAATCTCACAAATACATTTCTCACCATTTTTCACGCATTCAAGAATTTTCAATCTTGTTTCATCACCTAATGCTTTGAAAACTTCTACTTCATCCATTATTGAAGGATAAGGGATTTTTGATGTTTAAACATTTCTAAATTCTTTTTATAAAAGTAAATCTTCGTAAAACTTCAAATTGTTTTTTCAATGATTGGTATTAAAAAAATAAAATCTTTTCCAAATAAAGCTTGTATGAATAAAAAGCTAAATAAAATCAATCGAGTAGGAAATCGTATTGATTTGATAAATATGGGACATGAAAATGATTTTAAATGCAAAAATATCTTTGATAAATTTTTTTTTAAAAGAAAATTAATGATGGAAAAATATATAAAATAACAATTGTTAACGCTATTATACATATAAAATAAAAATGGGGACAATAAAATTATGAAAAAAATATTGATAGTAGGAATTTTGGTTTCTATGGCCATTGTATCCATAGGTGCAGTGACAGCAAGTAATATATTTGGAACAAGCAATGTAACAGATGAAAGTGATAATATTTACTGTGGAGAAGGTAATTGTATTTGTGCTGGAGACGGTAATTGCATCCGTGGCGGAGACAATTTCATCTGTGATGGAAGTAATTGTATCTGCGATGGACAATGTAATAGCGAACAGCGTTGTAATCAAAATACAAATGGCAATTGTTTAAAAAATAGTAATTCCAATGGTTGTTGTAAAATAAATTAAAGTATTCTCTTTCTTCTTTTTGTTATTATGATTTACATGATAAAAATGAAATAATTAGAGACGGACAACAGGCTCCATTAGTGGATAATTATCCTTCTTTGTTCCATCGTTTACTATATAATATGGGGCATCACCGAGGCTATCACTCCCAACAATATTCTGAGCATACCCTTGATACTCATCTTTGCCCGTGTAATCATTCCAATAATTACCGCCTGTTGGATAGCCCCCATCCCAATTGTTTCCGCTAGCTGTATCATCGGCATTCCATACTGTGTTGTTCATAAAAGTGTTATGATACACGGTGTTTAATCGTGCTCCGCAACAGAAATACATGCCCTTTCCATTATGTAAAAACATATTTTTTGTTATATTGTTATGTGTTGATCCTTTAATACGGAGTCCACAGTCATTATTCGTAAAAACATTCTCTTCTATGAGCGTATAATCACACGATGAGTAGAGATACATTCCATAGCTACTACTAGTATCAAAAATATTTTGTTTGATGCTATTGTAATCTGCATCACTTGCATATATTCCATACGAGTTATTATAAAAGATATTATCTATGATAATATTTTTATTTGATGTGATTTCAATCCCTGCATCAGTGCTTGTGACTTGATTTGTTGCTGAATTGCGGATGGTAAAACCACTAACGGTTATTGGACCACATTTTCCAATATATATTACATCACCCGTATGGTTTCCATCGATGACTGTGTTCTCCTTATCTTCACCCTTCAATATAATTGAGGTATTTATTACAAGGTTCTCATAATAGGTACCGGGATACACATATACAGTAACATTTTCATGGGCATTGTCAATTGCTTCTTGAATACTTGTATATTGTTTGGTCCCCTTGCAGTCAACATATATGATGTTTTTATCTTGTGTTTCCTTGGTGGTACAACCTGAAAAAAGGCACGATGCAAGGATGCATCCAACAATAAAAACTAGGATGATGCGATTCATATGGATCATTTAAGTGCAAAGTATGAAAGGAATATTTAAAAATTTGTATATGTAGGCTATTCTAAAATAAATCACACTGGTTTTCTTTGAAATTAATCCGATTACTCTTACTTCAAAATGTATTATTTAAGTTTAGGGATTTATAATTAAAACATTTTTTTCGGCTCTGGCAAAGTTTCCAACGTTATCATATGCTATTGCCTCTATTGTAGATGTTCCAATAACTGTTTCATCCCAAAGCCACCTGTATGGTGAACTTGTTATCTCCTGTTTTAGATCTCCATCTATTCTGATGAGCACTTTTGATATTCCTGAAGCATCGTATGCATTTACATTGATTGTTATTTCACCAATGATAAATGGCTGCGAAAAAAATAAAAGTTGTTTGTCAAAAAGGTACAATGCATTTGAAGGTTTTACGATACTTATTGTTGGTGGAGTGGCATCACTTAATTCCTCTATGAATTCAAGTTCTACAACATATTTAGCCCATAAGGCGGAAAAGGTAATGGGTCCAGGTTCATCCTGATTGATAAATGCAATTCTGTACGAACCATCATATCCTGTTTGTCCATTCTCCATCGTAGCAAGTATCATAGTAACACCTCCGACACCTATCTCGCTTCCATCGTTGTCGTAGACCATGACATTTCCAAGTATTTCATCATAGATGTAGTGATTAGTGTAACCATCATCGGCTTTTGCAATAACACTGTACTGAGAAGGCATGGAAGCAAATGCTTGAGCTAATGTTGTAATCAACACTCCAGTGTATTCATATGGTGATAGTATTTCTCCAATTGAATTTATTCTGCCGCCATTGCCAGTGATTGAATCAAACGATAGCAAATCAACAAGAGAATAGTATTTATGTTCTCCATTATGCGTTAAAGTCAATACATAATTTGTAGAGGTTAGTTCCTTATTCGTTTCTGTTGTGTTTGTGTAATAATTTGTCATAGCACTAGTAAAAGGAACAAACATGAACAATATGATAATACATAGGATATATGATATTGTCTTCATAGGGACAGAATAAGAGATAGACTCATATAAAGATTACTTTCTTGAATAATAAAAAAGTACCAATTGCAAAGAATGTTTGCTTTTTTATCTATTTTTATATGATTATAGACAGTTTTACCCATGTGCAATTATAATATTTGCCATGAAAAATAGAAAACTACATTCTGTAAATATAGAAAGACAAACAATATAGTCAAGATATACGTATTATATCTGAAATGGTGATAAAATCGTATAGATAAGTTTAAACCAGGTTGAGATATATAAAAATCAAATAGATTGTGTGGGGTTGAACATTATGCATATACTACTATGGCTTTTAATTGCAGCGTTAGTCTTTGCTTTTGCCGTATTCTTTTTTGTAGGGCTAGCAAACATACGGGATGATGAAGTTGGTATCTGTATCAGAAAACTCTTTGGCAGGAAGATGCCACAAGGACAAATTATCGCAAGACAGCCTGGTGATGTTGGAATTCAAGCTGACGTATTAATGCCTAAGTTATACTGGAGAAACCCAATAACCTGGAGAATTGAAAAAGCAAAAATGACAGAAATAAAACCAGGGCAACTCGGTATAGCAGAAGCAATTGATGGAGAACCGCTTCCACACGGTAGATTACTAGGTGATTCAGTGGAATGCAACAGTTATCAAGATGCTAGAAAATTTCTCGAAAATGGAGGAAAAAGAGGCCCTCAGGTAGAAGTATTGCGACCAGGATTTTATCGTATCAATACCGAATTATTCAAAGTACAATCGGTAAATATCACAAAAGTCCGCGAAGAGGAGATAGGTGTTGTTGTTGCTGAAGATGGCATTCCATTACCACCAGGACTTATTATTGCGCCAAGACCAAAAGATCTTGAACATAAATCTTTCCAAGATGGTCAGTCTTTCATTAATAATGGTGGTTACAGAGGACCACAACTTGATACGTTGCAGCCTGGGGAATATTATGTCAATCCGTTGCTATTTAAAGTCATACCTTATAAAATCGCTGAGGTACCCCCAGGGTATGTTGCAGTACTTCGGTCCAACATAGGATCTGAGCTAGCAAAGACTGATGAGAGGCCAAAGGGTGCGGCCAAAATACCAGATTACTCTCAGCCTATCCATGAAACAGAAGAAGTAGTGTTAACCACCGATAAGAACCAGCGAGGTATCTGGATTGAGCCAGTAGCACCAGGAAAATACAACCTCAACATGTTAGCTTTTACTGTGTATCTTGTCCCCACGAGTGCTGTGACAATTGACTGGGCAGCAGGTAGTGAAATCAGAGCTGAGCACAGTGTTGCAGGAAAAATCATTAAAGAAGAAATCGATAGTGATAAAGCTAAGGAGTTCTTCAAGTTTAGTCAACTAAGAGTCACCTCAAAAGACGGTTTCCAAATGGATGTTGATGTCCGAATGATTATCCGTATTCGCCCTCAACATGCTAGTTTCGTAATCGCACGTTTTGGTTCAGTATCAAATCTTATCGAACAGATCGTTCATCCCTTGATTGATAGTTCTTTTCGAAATAAAGCAGGTGAAAAGAAAGCCATCGACTTCGTTATGAGCAGAACAGACTTACAAAAAGAAGCGCTTGAACGGGCAAAAGAGGAATTTGAGAAGTATCATGTCGAAGCACAGAATTTGCTTATTGCCTATATTTCTCTGGATGAAAACTTGCTGAGAACCCAAACAGATAAAGAAATAGCCATACAGCAACAGGTTCAATTTGTTGAACAGGCTAAGGCACAAGAACAAAGAATTGCTGTGAAAGAAAAAGAAGCACGTGCAGAGAAGCAAAAAGATGTTATTGATGCAAAGCTGTCGATTGAAATTGCAAAAGACAAAGCAGATGCATTACGTAGAGAAGCAGAAGGGATAAGAGACAAGACCAAATCTATCGCAGACGGAGATGCATATCAGAACATCGAAGTTGGTAAAGCGGTAGCAAAGGCATATCAAGCACAATCTGAGGTCATCGGTCCAAATATTCTAGGTATCATTAAATCGCTTGAGAAAGTTTCTGAGGGAAAAATTAAGATTACACCTGATGTGCTCGTTCAGGGTAACGATCAAGGTGGGCATCTCTTCAGTGCGTGGCTTGCAACCGTTTTAAACGAACAACTATCCAAACCTCCTAAAAAGATTGGCGAAAGCAAAGAAGGAAAAAAAGAGTAGGAAATTCAGTATAGTAACTACCCGATTCTAATTTATCTTCTATAGTTAATTAGTGTTATAAGGAAGGCGAGAAAGGGTCATAGAAATAAAAGAAAGGATGTATGTTGTCCCCCTTTCTCCAATTAGTTATTGGAACATATGTTATATTTATAATATTTGTATTTATATAATGATAATACGTATAAAATCCAACAATTTTTGCTTTACTACTGCAAATTTTTTTCTGTTAAATTGTTTAATAAAGTTTTTGTAATTCATTATTCTTTTCTTTAAAAATCAGAAAAATAGCAGTCAAAAAAAATATAAGTAAAAAAAATTTAAAAAAAGAGATGATTTTAAGAATTTCAATTAAAATCAAATGGATTGATTTATAATTGAGAAAAATCTAAAATCTTCTTGGCTTACGTTTTTGAAAACAGTCCCTGCAATAAACAGGTCTGGTTCCATCTGGTTTAAAAGGAACTTCTGTTTCTTTTCCGCATTCTGCACAAGTTGTTTTGTGCATTTCTCTATTTTCTTTATACATTTTCTAATTTCCTATCCAGATTATCGAAAATCTGGTTAAAACTGACATTATGAATTAGTATTTATAAGTATCCAACAGATAGTTATACGATCCATGTTCTTTTATTTCCTAAAAATCGTTTCACGACTTCAGATATTCTTTTTTTCTTGTTTCTATCGTCTTTGCGTTTCTAACTCACCCACTATTCGCAAAATGTTGAAAATTATAACATGCTTTTCTTTTTGCTATAAGAGCTTGTTTGAAATCTGATGGTAGACGATCCTTAACTAAATTAGTATGGGCGCTGTTCCATATTCCCTGTTGTTTTGCTACCTTAATTTTTTCAAACCCATCATGTGTCATTTTCCCCAAAGAGATCATTTTTTCAGCAGTGTCTTTATTAATCTTTGACTAGACACTATTTGATTTGCGGGGTGAATATTTCAAAATGAATCGTTCTTCATCAATTTTTTTAAGATTGCTATCTATCCAGCCAAAACAGAGTGCCTCTTCTACGGTTTCAAAATGATTCACACTCTGTTTACTTAATAGTTTTTTATAATGTATTAGCCATTATTCGTCAACTGTTGCATGATTTTTTCTAGTAAAAAACGTCAATAAATGCAGGGGAAGGGATTTGAAAACCGTTTTACTAGTAAAATTATTCTATTATATCATATCATTGTATAATAAATATAGAATGAAAATAAAGAGGGGATGGGTTAGTACCCATAGGTTTTGAATTATGTACCTTAATTTAATTTGTATAAAAGATATTGAAGGAACGGAAAACGTTCCACTATTTTTATGAGAGGTTGAATAATTGGAATAGCGGTGTGAATTTTTGGCATACTGATAGTAAGAGAATCTGACCATTCGCTTTCAGTGCCGTAAATATCCTTTGTTTTAACTTTGATCTCATAATTGCCTTGTTCCGACCACTCATGAGATGCTGTGCAAGTTTCACCAGATCGATAATATCCAATCCACCCACTGTTCGTTCCATCCCCCCAATCGAAATAATAAAACAACAAATCATTATCATCATCAGTACCAATCGTAGAATACTCATATTCATGTTTTATTCTACCTGATTCTTGCCCAGTGATAGTTTCAGGTTTGTTAGGAGTATGACTTGTATTAGTTATATACAGTGAAGGCAGATCATATTGTTGGTACCCATAATCAAATATCTCAGGAATTTTTATCTCCATACCATGAGCATAGTCATGAAAAAAATATAGATACATAATACCATTGGATAAATCACAGATATCAGAATAGATCGTATCTAACATAAAAGTTGAAAGAGGTATCTCATCAAAATGGACAGCGTCACAGATTTCCTTAAAATAATCAAGAGAAAAATCAGTCATATGCTCAAGCATGTCTGTAGCCGTTTCATACCGCCAACATGGATACCCCCCTAGCTCAGGTTGGCTCTGTAAAAAATTGGTCACAACCTGAAAATCTCCCTGTTTATAAATCATCTCATCGCCTTCAATGATCACAGAGTTTCCTGCCTTATCGACAAAGAATCCTTGAATCTCATTCATATAGGGAATATAATAACGACTGAAAACTTCAACGACTTCGTCTACTGTTGCACAGGTACGGATACAGTAGGCAAAAATATCCTGATTATATGTTGGTTTGTTATTGGGATTGGTTAGATGATGATACGGGGTTGAATAAATATCAAAAAACAGCCCTTGATCGTTCAAACCGCCAAATATCGTATAGGTGCCAGTGTCAAAGGGATATGGCCATTTACAATAGAATACAACTCTCCCGTAGCTATCAGTCGAAGGGGGAATGATTTTTAAGAGCGGATCTGTGAGTAATGAAAGGTCTTCATTATTCCCTACTAAAGTGGTACCATTATTTGAGGACATGAACCCGGTGCAAGCAGAGGTATGGGTCTGGAAAACAATGGCACATATTACCAAGAGGATCACAACAGATCTCATATTCCGTCTCTCTTTTGGGCAGATATTCCCTTATTTTAGAATAATAATTATTAATAATTACGGAATAGATTATATAAATACTCGTATCGCATAATTGTACAAATGACAAAATATAGGATATAAATAATTGATTTATTCTACATCGTATTAAGAAATATTTATATAAAAAACAACTCTTCTTTTATAGAGAACGTATGAGAAAAACCGCACAAATCATACCAATTGCTATTGCATTGATAGTTTTTCAAACTTCCACTCTTGCCTGTACGCTTTTCAGCGCAGATGACGGAGTTATGTCTCTTGCAGGAAACAATGGCGATTATTCTGATTCAGATACGTACATCGTCTTTTATCAAGCGGAAAACGGAAAACACGGACGGATGTACGCAGGGTGGAAACAATTCTGGTGGCAAACTGGTCTAAACGATCAAGGTCTTTTCTACGCTTCAGCTTCTGCCCCCTTTCTTGAAGCACAAAACTCAACACAGAAACCATACCCCTCACAATATCTTATGTACACTTGTATGGAAGAATGTTCAACAGTCGAAGACGTATTGAATGTCTTTTCTCAATACAACCTTGATTTTCTAACCACGATGCAACTGATGGTTGCTGATGCAACCGGTGCATCAGTCATTATCGAAGGTGATCCTATTCACATGAAACAACACTATTACCAGGTTGTCACCAACTTTAGATTGTCACAAACATACCCACCGTATCCCTGTCAGCGGTACAACACTGCAGTTGCAATGTTTGAAAACACCTCTGTCATATCCCCTGATTTTTTCACTTCTGTCTGTAACGCGACACACAACGAAATATATACGCAATTCTCAACGGTCTATGATCTCCAAAAACAAACCATTTACCTTTTCTGGCAACACAACTACAGTAGAGTAAGAATATTCAACTTAACAGAAGAACTCAAGTTAGGTTATCACATCTATGCAATCCCCTCATTATTCACTCTCTCCAATGCACCAACTCCACCGATTATCACTGGTACCACCAGTGGAAAAATAGGTACAGAATATGAATATACATTTGTATCCACTGACCCAGAAGGAGATGCAATCTCATATTACATTGATTGGGAAGATAATTCAAATAGTAGTTGGACACGATTAAAACCGTCTGGGGAGGAGCTCCATACTTCCCATAGTTGGTCCGAAAAAGGTACGTATATAATTAAAGCCAAGGCTAAAGATTCATTTGGGGCTGAGAGCGATTGGGCAACCCTTGTAATTAGCATGCCTAAGGTACATACCTATAATCCAATCTTGCAGTTCATTCTCAAAGTGAGTGAACGGTTCCCGTTCCTCTAATTTTAAATTCTTCACCTTATATCTATTTAGACTCGAATATCCTAGTAAGTGTCTTTAAAAACGTCCCTTTTGTATCGATTTTATTTGTAACTGACGCAAGTTAGGCTCCCCTTTTTTATTGAAAAATCTTACCAATTACAATTTTATTCGTTTCTATGAAAAAGACACCAGCGACTTTTGCGCAACCGAGACAAAGCAATAATCTATTATACAAAGGCATTAATAAAATTTTTATAGGACCTGTTGCATGTGGCTCTCAAGAAAGGGAAAATCCTTTTTTCCCTCCCTTAATGCTCCCTTTCTCCCTCCCTTTTATTAAAGAACGTACACCAAAAGTCATTTATAAAGACATTGCTATGGCATGTCAAGTGGTAAGAGGCGTTTTAATTTTCTATTAATATTCATCCCATCCTAACCGTCCTCTCTCGAAAAATTGCCTCCCTCTTACCTCACAAGATTAATTTATATTGCTATGAGTTTGTTATTCATATATTCCCCTCTTTTATTCTTCACCATTATCATTGTATTTTTTCTTAGACTTTATTTTTTCATCCTAAATTTTAAAAATTCTCTCACAGGTTCGTATTGTTGTCTACCTTTTGCAAGAAGATATCCTTCTCTAATTTTTGCTTTTTCATATTTTGCTTTTTCTTCTGTGGCGGTCCACCAGTTGGCTCTAAAACAAATAAAATAAAAAGCCCCCCGGCAATAACAACAAAAGCATTCAATGCAATAGTTGCCCAGTAACGTCCATAAACAAAAAAGATATAGCCATATGCGATTGCTGAAATAATAACAAACCAAAACCATTTACTCCTTAATAAATTACTGATTTTCAACATATCCTTGATTTCGTTTGTTAAACTAATTTCTTCTACGTTATCTTCTTTTCTATTTGAACGCCTCACTATTAGTGCCATAACTGTTAAAAGAAACCTGCAAAGCAAATAAAAATACCAATAAATACACCGAGTATCGTTAATAGAAATCCCCCCAATAGAAAAGCAAGTCCCATTATAATTCGATTCGTCTCCATTTTTTCTCTCCCCGTTAGATATCAACTATTGCTTCAATCCTCTTAAATGTTATGAATCAATAATTCCGATTTATTAAATTCAACTATTGCCGATAACGACAACGACAATAATATATAAAACAACCTACAAAGTATATGACAAGGTAAGAGGTGAGCAGTACGTTTTATTTTTTTGTATTATTCCTCCTTAACAAATTACAACCACCTCTTACTACCTCCCTTTGAATACATATAAAAAGAAAAAAGCTTAGAGTAACGGGACCCGTTCAAAGATTGTTAGAACAAACTTGATTTTTTATTCTAAAATTGATAGTAAGATGCTATAAATCAGCGGATGATGGTTTTCAAGGAAAGAAGGAAAAGGTTTTGATTTCATGGTTGTGAGAGATACTTTTATGATTTCATAATCTTGCATGTTATCTAGATTTACGATTTTTATTTCTCCTATGAAGTTTGTATTTTTCTCGTTTGGTGTGATTAGAGTGATATGAATTATTTTCATACCATCCTCTGGCGAAAGATCATGCCCGTTGTCCATCGAGAATTTCCAATCTCCCCATGTTTTTGGGTACTCCTCGATATACCATGATAAGAATGAATGTGGGCTTCCTGAATTAGAAATCGAAATATTTTCTGTGAGAGTTATCCCTGAAGTGACATTGGTCCATGAAAGAACGCCCTGACACTCTAAATCCGAAAAAGCATCAATGCTGGTAGTGCCATAGGTACGAAACGTAAAATCCAGATCACCTCCCCAATAAGAAGAAAAAGTATTCCAATGACTTCCTTGATCCGAGGACTCATAGGGATCTCCATTCTTATAGATATCTTCATTAAAAAAACTCCAATAGTAGCAATGCGACTCGTCTCCTTCGTTTGAACGTAACACAATATAGTATATTAGCCCGGGTTGGACAACAATGTCTTCGAAATCAAATTCAATCCAAGTGTCAAACCCTTCTCGAACATCACTGATCATTGGAGAAAGCGTTACAGACGTCAAATCATCACGCTCAAGTGCACGTCTTATTGAGCATGTAAGAGTCTGTTCTCTAAAACCGATATAAAAAATCTTTAAAACAATCCTTGTCAAAATTTGTACGCTAGGCGTAAAGGTTTGAGCGATCCAATGACCTTGATTTACACTAGACCCAATGTTTGCATCTTTTTCTTGACTTTGGTCTAACTCATCCAGATAAGTTATTGATTGTGCGCTAATTATTGAATTGTCATCGCAACTGTTCCCTATAAAAAACATTGGTTGCAATCGGTTTTGTGACAGTACCGTTGGACAAATCATCAGCATCATAATAAACATGCAAAGAATGGCTTTATTCATCTAATTACCCTCTTTATGCCTCCCGTACTTAGGCATATATTGAATCTTTCTCAAATTAATATATTTTTGCTGAAAATAGAATAAAAAAGAAAGGAAAATGGATTAAAAGAAAGAAAACCGTTCTAACAATTTTAGAACAAGCTGTATGAATGGATTGTACGTATGCACTTTGGGCATGCTCACTTCGAGGGTTGCCCAGTCGCTTTCTCTACCTATGATGTCTCTAGCTTTTACTCTGATATTATAATTTTCTTTATTTTCCCATATATGTTTTATTTCTACCGATTCACCTGATTCATACGGTCCAATCCATTCTTCTAATGAACCATCTCCCCAGTCAATATAATAGTATAGGTCATCATCCCCATCTGGATCTCTAGATTTGAATTTATATTCATATTCCTCTCCAGGTGCTCCGCCTTTTGGACCGTTTATCTCTGGTGCAATTGGCCCCCAATTAAAGCTTTCAGGATCATAGTCAACCCAGGCAATAAACCCTCCTAAATTCAAACAATCATACTCAATATTAAAAAAACCATTGTATCCCCATTCAGGTCCCCATGTATTTTTACATATCCAATATCCACCATTACTGATAGATGGATTATCTTTCCAACCAACAACAGTGATACCATGATTCACAAAATTTGGACACTCTTCATGGTAATCTGGATAATATTGTGATGGGAGCTTATGAAGCGTTCCCCAATGTATAAATCGCTCTGAAGCCCAAAAATATACCATGATAGGTCCCTTCTGGTACACAAGTGATTTTATCGTATCTCGTAACTCATGTTGATTTTCATACGTCCAACTTTCTCCATAATCTGATATCGGAATAAGAAAATCCTCCCAATTATCAGATTTTTCGGAGCAAGAAGGTATAGATTTAAAGTTAGATTGATACTTAAAACATTCCTCTGTAATAACACCATTATGGTAATTCCCATCTGTGGAGGTGCTATTGATAAAATAAAATACACATTTTGTTGTATTTCCTCCATTACAACTACCTGCGGCCGGTAAACACGAGAGCACGTATTGCTCAGAAAGATCAGGGTCTAGATCTGCACATCCTTCTCTAATATTAATAACGCTTTCAAGGGCACCCATTGCAGAAAAAAGCCAGCAACTTCCACAATTTCCTTGATTCTTTGCAGGAGTTGTCCAATCCTTCCCGTCAATATTTTTCCAGTTAAATTCTCCGGGAGTATTAATGAGATTAATATGAAAAAAATTTGGTTCTCTACCTGATACATCGAGAGGAATAGGAGACATAGTTGGATATTCTTCATATTCGGTAGGAAGTTGTAACATCATTGGATCACTCATTACAAGATATAAATATTCAAGATTTTCGTTTGCTTGTTCATCTCTGTTTTGAACCGAATCACTTGCAACAGGAATAATTGTTGCCATCATTAATCCCAAACATAAAATGACAACTACTTTCAATGTCATAGCATAACCTCAGTAAACCAAGCTATACAAGCCTACATAAGTGTTTTTTCAATCATATTGAACAAATAGATAAAAAATTAGATAATTATTATGAAAATGACCAATTTTTTTTAAAATTATCATTTAATTTGTCTATATCGTACTATTTTTTTATACAAAAAAAGAATTTACATTAACAGGGCATAAATCCCCAAAAAATCATTTTTTAAACAAATCATCATTATTTTTATATATTATCTAATTTTTGTACAAAAACGTAGGAGAAAGTCTTTAGTTATTTTTCATTGTACTACTACAATGGAGATAGAAATATGAGAAAAATTAAGATATTTTTAATACTAGGGATTTTAGTTTTAAGTGGAATTGTGGCAGTAGCCATACCAAACAATGAAGATGAACAAGTATTGGAAAACATTACAGTGCCAATTTCAAATCCATCCTTTGAAAAGAATGGAGAATATTTGACTATCCATGTTGAAGAATCAACTTCGAATTTAATAGAATCAGGAAAGCCAATATTACCTATGATCTCAAAGGTTTTTACTTTTCCTTTTGGGACACGAATCTCAAATGTTCAGGTTAATATGGATATCATGGAAACTATCATATCAAATAGAATACAGCCATCTCCTCACCCTGTACCTTTATTAAATCCTTTACCTGATGAAACAAACCCTGAAACAATGCCAGATACAGAAACGTATTCTAGTTCAGATTTTTACCCCTCAGAACCTTACTCTGTAACGTTTGGTGCGGGTTTAAAGGATGGGGAGCATCTCATGTATCTCACTATTATGCTTTATGTTCAATATTCTCCTGCAACGGATGTGGTAAAAGTCCCAAGAAATATTGAGATATCGATTGAATATGTTCCATCAGATTCTTCCTTTACGTCAGCAGACGAGTATGATATGTTGATCATTACCGATCAAAGGTTTGCTTCACAGTTACAACCCTTAGCGGATCATAAAAATAACCACGAAGTAAAAACAATTTTGGAAACAGTGCAAAATATTTATCCTGCATACAATGGCAGGGATGAGGCTGAGGATATTAAACTTCGAATAAAAGATGCTGTGGAAGAATGGGGTATTCAGTATGTCCTACTTGCAGGAGGACGTAAAGGTCAAACATTTGATTGGTATATCCCCGAGAGAAGAACCAACAACGGCGATGATTTTGAAGGAGGGTATGCTAGTGATTTATATTATGCTGATTTATACAAAATCGTAGACAATGAGTATGTTTTTGATGATTGGGATTCTAATAAAAATGGTATTTTTGCCGAATATTCTGGTTTTATTAAAAGAGATACCATTGACTACATTCCTGATGTGACGATTGGGAGACTTCCCTTTCGATATGTATCGGAAATAAAAACTGTTGTGGATAAAATCATTAATTATGAAAATAATATCGATGATTCTTGGTTTAAAAAAGCTGTCGTTATTGGGGGAGACGGTGGTTCGCCTGCTAGGGGTTATCCTCCAGGAATATATGAAGATGAACTCGAATGCGATTTTGTAGCTAGTATGCTAGAAAATGCTGGGTTTAATATTGAAAAATTGTATACCTCGCTAGGAAGTTTTTCATCAAAAGAAGACGTCATAACTGCTATCAGCAATGGCGCTGGTTTTGTTCATATGTCTGGCCATGGGAATCCTGCATATTGGGGCAATTTCCTCCCCGATGCTCAAACTGAGGACGAAATGATCGATGGTCTACAATTAAAGGATATGAACAAATTAACAAACAATGAGAAACTGCCAATAATCACTGTTGGTGGATGTCATAATGCACAATTTAATGTGACAATGATGAATATACCCCGAGGTATTTTGGACTATGGTATTGGTGGATACTTTTTCCATGATCCTTATCATTTTTATTATATGGACTGGGTTCCCCGATGTTTCTGTTCATGGCTTGTCTTTAAAAATGATGGCGGAGCTATTGCTAGTATAGGCAATACTGGATTAGGAATAGGGTATGTAAATGAATACTGGAATGAGGGACTAAGTGGTTGGATATTACCTCGTTTCTATGATAGTTATGTAAATCAAAGTAAAAGTATACTTGGGGAGGCGCATGATCAGGCTATAACTGACTATATTACTATGATCGGACATGTGAATAGCGACTCGGCTGATAGAAAAACAATAGAGGAATGGATGCTAATTGGTGACCCTAGTCTTAAAATCGGTGGATATTCCGCATAATCGAGGGATTCATTTTTTTGTAAAATGAAATTAAAATAAAACCTATTATTTTCATTCTTATATGACAATTATTAGCATTGTTTTTATATACATCTATATATATTGCAATCTATAAGAGGTGGAGGTAATAATATGAAGAAAATATTTGGAATTATTATTTGTATGTTGTTCGTTTTAATTTCAACATCTCTTGCATTTATACCATTCATTAGAGATGCAAGAGTTAAACTTGAATTTTAAATCCTTTCACCTTGCACTTAAATAGTTTAAACAGTAATGAAAATTATTTTTTACTGGTAAATTCGTGTTCCCTTCCTTGATGTGTGAGTTCTCCTTCAGGACATATGGGTACTAACCCGTCTTTTTTTCTTTTATTTTATAATAAAATAAATTAATGTTTAAACAGATATAATTATAGATATATACCGGTAAATTGAAGTTGAATACACCCTCTCACTTCTGTAATATTGGAAGATTAATAATCAAATCCTTTCAAAGGTAAAGTGATTTAAACTTGAGGTTTATATCGCTTTTACTGGATTAATTAATATAAATTTACTGGCAAATTCGTGCTCCCTTCCCGATGTGGGCATGCTAATTATTAGCAAGTAATTTATTGGAAAAATCAACTTCAAATCTTGTTATCTATTGTAATGGCAAAAATTTACCAAATATGTTTGATGCAGTCGTTAGAATTATCCAAGATCGGTGGAGAACTGTGTAGTGTCCTTCCAACGTTGAACGAAATCTGCTCCAGGACGTAAGGGTACTTGTAAAACAACGTCTGAACTTAGAGAAAATTTTTGCTACGATACGAATCAATTACAAAGGTCATGCTAGATGTTTCATCGTCTTAAACGATACATAAAGTATCGTAGATTCCAACCTATCAACCATCGATAGGTACCATCGGACGATGAATGGAGCTCTGCATTGGTTCTTGGCTGTATAGTATCACCATTTCACATTGTATCATAAGCGGCCGCTATAGTATAGTATTTTAGAGCGATTGTATGGTCGCTCACTAGCGACCGCTCCATCGGCCGATACACGGCCGCTCTTCCGACCGCTACACGACCGCTCCCCCGGCCGCTGAGAATAATATAAAAAAAATAATAGATAAATGAAGGTTAATGTATAAAATAATAATAATTTAAACAAATGATTGGTCGTCATGCCTCTCATCACAACACCAATAGAAACAAAAAAATGTGTCTGATGTCGTCACCACCATGTTGATCGTACCATTTCTCACAAGAACTCATAACACCTCTTTTCTATGATACTTCATGAATCCTAGGCACGTGTTCTTGCGTGGGATTCTAGTGTTTCTCTCGTATTTTTCAATGACCTTTATCAATCACCTCGAATTGAACGGTATTGAATGATGGTGAGTATCGTTATGACGACACTCTTCTATACTGAAAAAGACCCATCCGTCTAAGGAAAGAGACTGGTTCCTAATGTTCAATTCTAAAAACATATGGTTTGTGTTACAGGGAAGACTGCACGTCTTCTATGAGCGAGACAATAGTCGTGCGAACAGGATCAGCCTTTCCGAAGCGCTGTTTCCGGATGTCAAGCAGGTCAAAGAGGCGGCGTTTGCAGGCCGATGGATACCGATGGGCGTAGCTTCGTATCTGCGACCGTATCATCGGTTCGAAGAACGTTGCCTCCTTCATGATCGACTCGGAGAACGGGGAGAACGGTATCGTTCTTTTCGGATCGATCATCATAAGCAGGGTGAAGACCGCCTCGTCAGCCTTCTGCGATTGCATCAGGACGAGGCAGTGGAAGGCGATGAACCGCTCAACCCCATACGGACGAGTCGAATCCAAAAAGACCTTGGAAAAGAGCCCATCAAGAGGAACGAGTTTCTCCACGATCTCTTTGTCGGCGTATCGCAGCTTGTGATAGAGGCGCGCCAGGCACTCCCAGACATCAAGAGTGATCTCATGGCCTGCCTGGTACCGGCAGGACGTCTCACGAGCAAGTTTTAGGAGAAAATCGACAAAAGCCTCCTGCCCGGCACTTTCCTTTTCGCAGAGGAGGAGCAGTTCCTTATGCAGGAGGTACACCTTTGCCTCGTCCTGTTCCTTGAGGGCACGATCATAGGTCTCAATGAACCAGCGGAGGTACTGGGCGTTTGTCTGCTCCTCCTCTGTTCTCCTTACGAATATGTATTTCCTGCCTGTTTCTGTCAGCGTGACCTGGCAGGTCATCGTGTCATCATGACCTTTCCGGATCCTGTCGATGTGATGGTAGATGGTACGCAGTGCGACCTCCTTTGTATGCGTCTCACGTATGAACTGAACTGCCTCAGAGGGGGTTCGCTCGACCTGGAACGCCTCATAAATGAACGGTTTGACCGATCCCTTCCGCGTCTTTCTCATGTTATATGCCTCTTCCCTGAACTTCAGGGAACTTATATCATTTCAATGTTAATTTGTATAACATTGCAATATACTGTATGAGCAATATTGAAATAGAAGAAACTGAATATATACGTTTCGAGTGCTTCACTGAAGCCCTGGGAACAGGTGGGCATGATGGACCAACCATTGATCGATCAAGGATTGAATGATAAAGCGCTTGTGCCAGGCGAGAGGGAAAAGACATCAAGATTATTAAAATCATATGAGGAGTCCAGGGGGACCCTGCATGCGTTCCGGCGGAGAGGCGACAGCCTGCTGATCACCTTTGTCACCGAGTGGGTGGTCGAGCTGCCCGCCGAGGCGATCCCCTATGAACAACTTAAACAGCTCATGGGACAGCAGATCGCTCTCTTCCACTGCGATGGCACCTATCACCTTCAAACAACAGGTGTAGAAGGGAAGAGAGAGCCTTGAGGAGCGATGAGGTATCACAGGCCCTTGCACAGAAGATCATGAGATTCACTAAGGTCTTTCTGCCTGCATGCTACAATAAACAATAGGTGGCATATCACCAATAGTTCTGTGTTTCCAAGCGTGGTTTGATATGCAAAATCATCAGTCCCTCATTTTTTTCGGATGATTTGATTTATCTTCGATGATTTAATGATGGCACCATCGTTTTAGACTAGACGGTAGTCTACGCGTAGACTACGCCCTAGACTAGCGCGCCGTCAATAAATCAGGGCGTTTTTCCCCCTATAGGCAACCTATCGTTTTTGGAGGATCATCCTTTCAGTACCAGTGACTTGAATCTAATACAAAGGAAAACGAAAGAAAGAGCGTACAAAGAGACAAGGATACCAACGCGCAGGTGAAATGGTATCGCATAGCGAGAGGCAGCTATTGGTCCATATATCATTAGCCTCACTATTTTCAGATGATCCCAAGCTGCGGGATGCAGCTCAGGTAGGCTCGCCTGAGCTCCTCATGGTCGATATGGTAATAGGCATCCATGGCCGAGGTCCTCTTGTCACCCCGGAGTTCCATGATGAACTCCCGGGGCATGCCTGCCCTGCGAAGATGCGTGGTGAACCAGTGGCGGCAGCAATGCGGCGTAAAAGCATCCTTTAGCTTCTCAGAGGTGGTATCGTGAAGCCCGGCGAGGACCGCCCATTTGGTAAAGATGACTCCAACCCCGTTGCGGTTCAGCCGGGCCTTCTTGTCGTTATAGGTAACGAAAAACGCGTTGTTCTCAGGGTCTGCATGGTAGGTCCTCTTCTCAATCCATTTCCGGAGAACAACGGCGGTCTCATAGTCAAAATAGACGATGAGGTTGCTGCGCTTGTTGGTCGGCTTGAGATGGATGCTCATCTCCTGCCAGTTGATATCGTCAATGTCAATAACGACGAGTTCCCGTCTGCGTATCCCCGTTTTTGCAAAAAGAAGGGCGATGGCCCTGTCCCTGGCGTCGGGGATGAGATGGATGAAGCGCGCCATCTCCTCCACGCTGACAAGCTTGCGTTGTTCCCCATTGTCCTCCTTGTATTTTGTCAGGTAGTGCTTCCGGAACTCCCTCACAGGATGATGTGCTAGGTATCCTTCATAGACAAGGTAATCGTAAAACGTGTTGTAGGTCGAAAAGCGGTTCTGTATCGTTTTATAGCCTATGCTCTGTTGCTGCAGATAGTGCACATACTCCCGGAGGTCGTCCCGAGTGATTATATAAAATGTTTTATTTTTCTTTTTCAAGAATATTTGGAAAAGGTGAAGCGACGAGCGGTAGCTTTCGATGCTATGGGGGCTGAAATGGCGCAAGGCGATGTCCTTGAGGAATTGATCGATCAAATCATCCTCGTTCACTTGGTCCATCGCCACTTCCCCCCGATGTCCTTGATGAGGCCGTATCGCTCAAGCTGTTCGATCTGATGCAGGATCGCTGTGGTCGACTCTGTGTCCATCGGGTCGATATGGAGCTTGCTGTATAGATCCTCCTTTCGTATGTCGTTATAGGTCTTGAACACCTTGATCAGGTCAGCCTCGTAGGCCCTGATGCCGATGAAATCTTTTTGCTGGAATGGCTGCATTGTCTGTTTCCTGAGATCGTGTTCCAATCGTCCGCAGAGGTTTTCCAGGAGCTTCATCTTTTTATGAAGGTCGTTGTTTTCCGCCTGCAGTTCCTTATTGCTCTTGATGAGATTCACTCTTGTTTCCACACTTGGTTGATCTTTCTCACTCTGCATTGAGTTGGTGACATGTTCGATGATGAACTTGGAGATGGAGGTGCCTGCCTGCTTGGCCCTGCGCTTCCATTCCTTTGCCATTTCCTCATGCGGTAGGTAGACGTATAATGAGCGTTCCTTGATGGTGTCAGTTTTTGGTTTCCCTTCCGTTTTCTTTGTCATGCGCTTAGTACAACAGTATGCACCATGAGCTTTTATAATTTACTAGTAAAATAATGCAGGGGAAGGGATTTGAACCCTTGGACTCCTGCGAGACAGGATACCTCATCGAACCCTTCTTGAGTGTAGTATCAGATCTTAAGTCCTGCGCCGTTGGCCAGGCTTGGCTACCCCTGCGAATGAAAAAACCAAGAGATGAATATCTAATGGTTAATGCGGACGCCGGGACTCGAACCCGGGCAAAGGGCTTGGAAGGCCCTAATCATAACCGCTAGATCACATCCGCAATATGGTTTGGATAGGACATCGAATTATAATTCATAACTTTTTCCATTTCATGTGTTCAATACTAAAAATAATGGAAATAGTTATTTTCATTTGAATATATTATTACATTATTTTTTATATACAACTTTATTACTAAAATGAGATAAGGGCTCCGCCCTTATAATCCCATTCCGCCTTCGTTCCTCGGCAAGCCCTTCGGGCGTTGCC
>JAEAMF010000636.1_pt1 | contig 38171 bp, 30 predicted proteins | sample 8958721 | NCBI WGS metagenome assembly JAEAMF01 (sample SAMN16933255, study PRJNA681124) | bioreactor sludge metagenome | isolation source: anaerobic bioreactor treating anionic surfactant - SDBS | place: India: Bengaluru | collected 2019-02-28 | reverse complement strand
TACGGCCGTCTACTGTTCTTGCCCCTGAGTTTCGGCTGCCTGATGCAAGCCTCGGCTGCGGCCTGGGAGGAGAAACACTATAACCCCATGCCCGACACCGACGATGTAGTGCTACCCATGCCCTGCGAAGGGTCGATGGTGTTTCGCAAGGTGCTGATCCCTCTGGCCGGACCATTAGACGACTACCCAATCAACATTGGCCAGGACAGTGCCGAGTGGGGTTATGTCGAGCAGACCCGACCCGCCTTTATCGCCGGTAGTTTCACCAGCGCGAAAGGTGAGAAATCGCGCTACTACCTGATGGCCAAGTATGAAATGACGCAGTTGCAATACCGTGCATTGACGGACGAAACCTGCCCGACGCCGTCGAACAAGCTGCGCCTGCCGGAGGTGTCGCTGAGCTGGCTCGATGCACTGCAAGCAACCGATAAATACAACCGCTGGTTGCGCGCCAACGCTGCCGCAAAACTGCCCAAGGAGGATGGCGCCCAGGGCTTTCTGCGCTTGCCCACCGAGGTCGAATGGGAGTACGCAGCGCGCGGTGGGCTGCAGGTCGGTACCGCTGAGTTTCGCGATGCTCGCTACCCGATGCCCGAGGGTTTGAATGCCTACGAATGGTTTGCTGGCGCCCAGTCGTCGAACGGCAAGCTGCAGCTCAGCGGGCTGCTCAAAGCAAACCCCCTGGGCCTGCACGACATGCTTGGCAACGCCAGCGAGATGATGTTTGAACCCTTTCACTTGAACAAACTGGATCGCCAGCACGGGCAGGCCGGTGGCTATGTGGTGCGCGGAGGCAACTACCTGACTGCCGAGGGCGAGCTACGCACGGCGCTGCGTGAAGAAGAGCCGTACTACAACGCCGAAGGCCCGGTGACCAGCAAAACCACAGGCATGCGCTTGGTGCTAGTGTCGCCCACGATGACCTCTCGCGAACGCGTCAGCAGTATTGAGAGTAGCTGGAAGAAGCTGGGCGGCGATGAACCCACCGGACACGCCAAGGACAAAGGCACCGTGAAAGCCCTGGAAGACCTCGCCTCGAAGGTTGATGACCAAGGCCTGAAAGACCAGCTCAAGACCGTAGAAAACCAGCTGCGTGCGAGCAACCAGCAACAGCAGGAAGCTCGCGATCAGGCGATCCGCGCCAGCCTCAACCTCGGCGCTTTCCTCTGTACCAAGATGCTCGACGACGGCCAGTACCTCGACTTCCTGCAGAAGAACTATGCCAGCAACTGCAAGGCCGGCGAAGAAGACCCCACCTGCGGCATGCGCAAAACCAAGCTCGAAGAACAGAGCACGCGCTTGCACAAGCTGAGCCGTTACTACGCCAGCTCTTTGGTGGAGTCCGGGTCGCTCTATGGCAAGCCCCTGCTGGAAGCGCAAGTGCCGGTGCTGGAGGGCACGCTCAAGGCCAACAAGAACCTGAAGGAGCTAATGCCTTACCTACGTACCCACTGGGCTAACCAGGCCGAATTCCTCAAAACCCAGAAAATCGACACTGCAGCCTGGCTCAACAGCTGCAAGGCCGTAACCCTCTGATCAACAACGAGTCAAGGAACGCGAACGTGAATACCAATAAAGCAGGCATCTCCCGGATTTGGGTCAGTGTGATGGTAGTAGTCAGCCTGGTGCTGAGCGGTTGTGCTGGTACCGGTAGCTCAATGTTGGGTGGAAGCAGCAACGCAGACCCACGGCTGACCTCCGGCAACGATGCCAAGTTTTTCACCACCTCGGGCTATCAGGCCTGTGCTGTCGCCGCAGCCGGTGGCGTGCTCGCCTGCACCCTGTCGAACTCGAGCAACAAAGCTACCTGCGCCATCGTCGCCGGCCTTGCCGCGTGTGGCGTGGCCATGGGCGCCAACTACTACCTGGATCAGCGTCGTGCCCAGTACTCCGACACCAACCAGCGCCTGACGATGATGACCACCGATGTTCAACAGGAAACAGCCAAGGTTGCCGAGCGGACCAACACTCTGCAGCGCGTGATCAACGACGACAAGCAACAAATCGCCGCCCTGCAACGCGATATTCAAGCCAAGACGGTTAACAAGGCCAAGGCTCAGCAAGACGTTGCCGCCATCGACAGCAACATTGCCTTGATGCGCAAAGACGTAAACAACATGAAAGCCCGTGTCACCGAATTTGAGAAGGTCGCCAAGCTTGAGCGAGAAGGCGGCGCCAACCAGGCTGAGGTGCAGAAGGTCGAGGCAGAAATTGCCAAGATGAACAACAAGGTCGTTGCCCTGCAGCAGGAGGTCGACGGCCTCTACAGCCAGCGCTCGGCAATTACCCTGGGCTAAGGAGCACGCTATGTACCTACGCCTCAGCCTTTGCATTCTGGCCCTGCTCTCAGTGGCCGGGTGCGCTACTACTGCGTCACAGTGCAATGCCTCCGACAGCGACGTCAGCATGATCAAGAAGCTCAACTGCGACTACGGCGGTGGTTACAGTGAGCAGGTACGCAACAGCGAGCAGGCCTTGGTCGATGCCCGTGAGCAGAACCGTCAGTTCAACGACGTGTATGCTCAGCTCAGCGCGCAGCAGACGTCGACCCGCCAGGACCTGGCAACCGTACAACGTCAGCAGGCTAGCCTGGAAAAGTCGCTTAATGGTCTATTGGCAACGCTCAAGGCCCGGCATGCCAACAAGCGCGACGTGCAACAGCAGATAGCGGGCCTTGAACAGCGGATGAAAGCCTCGCAGAACGCCCCTGCCAACACGGCCAACGCCGCCCAGGTCGAGGCCCGCAAGCAAGAGCTGAAAGCTCTGCAGCAGCAGGTCAGTCGCCTCCAGCTAAGCCTCGGTTACGAGTAAGCCTATAACCGGCAGCTTCGGCTGCCGGTCCTTTTCAGGACATCCTCATGCAACGGGTTATCCGTGATGCCAGCACGAGCCAGGACGGCTTAGCCTCGCTCGAACACACCGTAGCGATTATCGCCAAGCATTTTCCACCCAGCGTTGCTCACCTCTATGCGGTGCCACGAAAAGGCGCCGATGGCGCCCGTGAATGGTGGTCGGAACTGACCGGACAGCCACGCCAGTACCGCGAACTCAACGCCGATGAGCAACAGGCGTTGCTGGAGATCTATGCGCAGCGCCAAGACGCGGTCACGCAATTGGCCAACGAACTGGAACGTCGCGGCCAGGGCACAGAAGCTAGCGCACTGCGGCGACTGGTAGGGCCACCGAACCTCGACAACCTTTACAGCATCAATGGCTACCCGCTGTTGGTGCGCTGGGGTGACCCTGAACCCAGGCCTGCACAAGGCCCTACTCCGCAAGCAGCCGCACCAATTGTGCGTCGGCGAACGTGGATCTGGTTGCCTTGGTTCCTGCTGCCATTACTCTTGCTGCTTACGCTACTGCTCGCGCTGTGGATTGGCTGGCCTTACCTGCAACGTTGGCTGAATACACCCCAGCCGCAGCACTTCGCCTGCGTTAAAGACCCACAGGTACAACCCCCTGAGTTTTCCGTAGTCCTCGATACCTCCGGCTCAATGCAACTGAGCGTGGATGCCACGCTCGAGGACGAGCAATGGTTTTTCACCCTTGGTCAAGAGGACGGAGCCGACCCTGAGCGCCTGGCCCGGATAACCCAAGGCCCAATACGCATGGACGTGGCCAAGAGCGCGTTGAGCCAGATGGTGAACGACCTGCACCCGGCCATCGACATGCGCATCGTGACCTTTGATGGCTGCCGCGCGCCAATCGACCATGGCCAGTTCAGTCTTACCCAACGCCCGGCCTTGATCCAAGGCATTAAAGGCCTCGTGGCCAACGATGGCACTGCACTCACGGCAAGCCTGGAAAGCGCAGCGCGCACGATGAATGGTCGTGACCGCGACGGGGTAATCGTAATGTTCGTCGATGGTGCAGACGGTTGTGGCCAAAACGCTTGCGACGTGGCGCAACGTATTGCCCGAGAACAACCACGGTTGCGGGTCAACCTGGTCAACATCAGCAACAACAGCCTGGCCAGTTGCATCGCTGACAGCACCGGTGGCCGGGTGTATTCAGCAAACAATGCCGTGGAAATGGCGAAGGCCCTGCAAGACGCCAGCCAAGAGGTTTCCGGCAGCGCCAATTGTGACTAATGCCTGTTGATTGTAAGGAATGAACGTATGCAACGGGTAACCCGCGATGCCCATGCAAGCCAGGACAGCGCACAGGCTCTGGATCAGACGGTAGCGTTGATTCGCCAGCACTTTCCGCCAACTATTGCTCACCTCTATGCCATCCCCCGCCAAGGTAAAGATGGCGCGCTGGAGTGGTGGTCAGAGCTTGCCGGGCAGCCACACCTCTACGCCACGTTGAACCGTGAACAGCAGGCGGCGTTGTTGATGCGTTATGAAGAACGCCAGACCGCAGTGGGTCACCTGGCCCTGGAGCTGGAACGGCGGGGTCAGGAGCAGGCGGCCAACGCTCTGCGCGGCCTGATCGGGGCACCCGACCTCGACAATCTCTACAGCGTCAATGGCGAGCCACTGGTGGTGCGCTGGGGTCAGCAACCGGCCCCGCTGCAGGCTCCCTCTGTAGCTCACAAGCCGAAACCGGCTCCAGTCACTGCACCGACCAAACCTGCGGCCCCGAAACCGGCCCCGGCACCACGCACGGTGTCTCCACCTCGACGCTGGCTCATGTGGCCCTGGTTACTGGGATTACTGCTACTGGCAGCGCTCTGGTGGATGTACGCGTGGTGGCCTTCAATCCACCAATGGTGGGTAGCACCAGGACGCCCTACCTTTGCCTGCGTTCCAGGTACCCCTTCACAGGCCGCCGAGTTTTCCGTGGTACTCGATACCTCAGGCTCGATGGACAGCCGTATTCGGGTCAAACAAGAAAGTGACCCGTGGTACATCGACCTGCTGCAAAAAGTCCCGCTGCTGGAGGATTACCTTGCGTCCAAAGGCCCGCAACGGGTCACGCGCATGGAGGTCGCCAAGAACTCACTCGGCACGTTGGTGGAGAACCTGGACAAAGACATCGACATGCGTCTGGTGACGTTCAACGGTTGCCGCGCACCACTGGACCATGGCGTATTCGACCGAGACAAACGTCCACAACTCACAGAGCTGATCCAGAAACTCGATGCCAAGGGCGGTACCGGGTTGGGCATCAGCCTTGAAGCGGCAGCCCGGCAGATGAACGGTCGTGACCGCGACGGGGTGATTGTGATGTTTGTCGACGGCAGCGACAGCTGTGGCCAAAGCGTCTGCAAGGTGTCCCGTCAGATAGCCCAGGCACAGCCGCGACTGCGGATCAATGTCGTCAACATCAGTGCCAGTACGGGCTCGAACTGCGCGGCCGAAAATACCGGCGGCCGTGTCTACACAGCCAATGATGCGACAGCCGTGGCTGCAGCACTGCAAGAAGCCAGCCTGGAAGTGTCGAGTGGCGTACGTTGTGAATGACCGCCCTGCCGACGATCCGAACTTTACGCCAATGACGCTTTTCAATCGGACCGATGCCGCTTTCAACCTTGCCCTGTGGTGATTACTGCACGATTCTTTAGCTATCGATCGTCACTACCACCACTTGGCAGGGCTCCCTATGAAAACCGTGGCACAGCTCCTGAAATTGAAGTCCCAGCAGCATCAGCAGGTTCACACTATTGCCCCTGACCAGATGGTGCTTGATGCGCTGCGGGTGATGGCTGAAAAGAACGTCGGTGCCTTGCCAGTCGTTGAAGGCGGCAAAGTGGTCGGTGTAATCAGCGAACGCGACTATGCGCGCAAGATGGTACTGAAGGGGCGCTCATCGGTGGGCACACCGGTCAGCGCAATCATGAGTGCGCCCGTGATTACGGTAGGGCCGCATCAGAACATCGATACCTGCATGAGCATGATGACCGACGGCCACCTGCGTCACCTGCCGGTAGTGGAGAACGGTGAGCTGCTGGGCCTGTTGTCGATTGGCGACCTGGTCAAGGCAGCCATTGCGGAACAAGCAGACCTCATCCAGCAACTGGAACACTATATTCGCGGAGACTGAAGCCGAGGGCTGATTTCAGATCAGCCCTGCACCGTCGTCTTCATCGTCGACCAACAGGCGGGTCAGGCCTCCCAGGGCGATACGTGCCTGGGAGCGCCCAAGCAGCTTGCCTTGGGCGCCTTCTGGCAAGTCGGTGATGCTGATCAGCCCTTTGCGGGTCAGCACATCGATCAAGTCTTCCAGTACCCGGATCATGTCCAGGTCGCTTTGCTTGAGTTGCTGAAGGCTGCCTTCCAGCACGTCGTCAGCAAACCACTTCTGAATTTCCGCGTTGTCGGCTGGCAAGGTTTCCGTAGCGTCGGCATAAGCGGCAGCTTCTACCCGGAGCAATTGGCCCTGTGCATCGCGTTGCACGTAGAACATGGGGTACCCCTCGTGTGTGTCAGTCCATATCCGCCATCAGCAGCATAGGCCAAGCCCGCCGAGCAGTAGCGCCCGGCGCACCAGTATGCGCCGCGAAGACGGTATAGGGAAAGGCCCGAGGCCAGCAGCAACCCGGGTAGGGCTGCCGCTGGCACAGGCATTAGCTGTTGGAGTGATCGATCTTGATGGTCGGGTCTGCGCCGGAGATCAACGAGTTGATCGTGGTATTCGACCAGTTCACCCCATCGAGCTTGATGGTGACATCAGCGTTGGCCAAGTTACCGGCGTCATTGAGCTTGCCTTCGGAACTGACCTGCAGCGTAGAAACGCCATCGACAGTGGTGATTTTCAGGTAATTGTCGATAGTACTGGCCTTCTCGCCCTGAAGCAGATCGCTCAGGTCAAGACGGTCGCCTTCGACAGGCTTGAAGTCCTTGACCACATCATGGCCCGTCTCGCCGGCTTTCCATACAAAGATATCGGCGCCGCTGCTTCCCATCAGGAGATCATTACCATAGCCTCCGGACACCGTGTGGTTGTCACTCTGGGTGAAGAGGATACTCTCGTTATCACTGCCCAGCAGCGACAGCGTTGCAGCCTGCGACACCGGAGCCCCTGGACCCGTTGCATCAATCGTGATGTTCAAATGCGCCGAATCCGTATCACCATCGGCCTGGGTCAGTTTGTACTCGAACTGATCCGTGTGCCCCACATTGTCCTTGTTGTTAACCGGTGTATAGGTATAGGAGCCATCGCTCTTTATGACCAAATCACCATAGCTACCCGTAACTGTGGTACCCCCTACCGGGACATCTACCCAAGTGCCATTGACCTTGACCGACAAGGTTGAGGTTTCGCCGCTGGCACCCCAAAGGTCGTTTGCCTGCACCGAGCCGGTGACCGGTGTTGCTGACCACTCGATACTCGTAGCACCCGGCACATTGACTTTGAAGTTGTCGAATATCACCGTGGCCAGTTTGCTGAAGGAATTCCCACTACCGTCATGCACGTCAAGGAGTATCCGATACAGGGTGTTGGCATCCAGTGCACCGGTAGTAACCGTTCCCGTCGAGGAGTAGATGGATTGGCTCTGCACGGAGGACCAGTTGTTACCACCATCCGTACTCTTGAAGAGCGTCCATGTTGCAGTATCACCGTTATTGAAGTAGCTGGTGCTGGTCGAGAACGACAACGTTTCTCCAGCAACCGCGCCCGTCTTGTAGGTTGGCGTCAGCGCTTGGGCATCGCCGGGGGCACTGCCGTTAGTATCCGTCAGTGTCAAGTCACTGTAATAGTTGTCGCGTACTGCATCCAGACTAATGTTGCTGTTGATGGACGTGGACTGCCAATTGTTAAGTGACGCCTTCAGAACATCATTGCTCGACAGGTCTGTCAGGTTCTGATCAACAATATTGGTGAACTTCCACTGATTGGATTCGCCACTGGAGAAATTCGCCAACGTTGTGGTCGTATCCGCTGCGGCGACTGTCTTCGATACCAACGTAGCCGTTACATTGTCATCGGTGGCAATCGGATCGCTGCGATCATTGACTGTCAGCGTCAACGTCGAAGAGGCTGTCGCGCCATTGGCATCCTTCAAGGTGACATTCAGTACGGCCTGAAGGGACGTAGGGGTATCGAAATTGTCTTTCCCGCTAAAGGTGTAGGTGCCATCTGCCTTAATGATCACCTTACCGACATTACCAAGGTCAATCGTCTTCACGTCGTTGGCATTGGAGAACGTGTAGGTCACATTATTGAACTCAACGGACACCAGCTTCCAACCATCCGCTGCCCAACCGGCAGTACCACCGGTGTCATTACCGGTGACATCACCCGATGCAACGCTGCCGCCGGCACTGGTCACCAATGCGTTAGTCAAGTCGCTGAGTGTGGTGTCCACCACCAGCACGTGGTTGTCATTCGCCCCACTAGTGATCGTGCCGGTTTTCTCGCCAGGCTGCCAGGCAATCGGTTCCAGATAGTTCTTGTCGCTATTGCTCAAGCCACCAAAGCCCACCGCAAAGGAGTCACTGAACCCTTTGTTTTCAAGGAAGTTGATCCAGGAGGACTCCGGCGCCGCCCCATCGTTGGGCACGCCATCCGACATGAAGATGCTAACCAGCTTGCCGCCACCCGCAGGAGGTGCCGTGAAATTATTGATTACAGTCGTCAGCGCATCGTTATAGTCGGTACTGCCCGTTGCCTGCATCGTGTTGATCGCAGCCATGGCGTCTTCAAGGTTTGTGAACCAGCCGCCATCTTTGCCCGAGCTATGGAACGTCGCGCTACTGGAAAACGAGACAATGAACACCGAGTGCACAGCGCCAGATGCGAAGAGGTTCTGCACCGCAACCTTTAGCATTTCCATACGCGAGGTGAATGGGCCGGAACCGTCAGGGTCGCTGCCATTCTGTCCATTGCGCGCAGGCCCCATACTGCCAGAGCGGTCAAGAACCAGAACCACATCGCTACCGCCAGCCGTTCCGCTTTCCAGGATAGACGCACTATCGCCGGTGACGGTTGGACCCTGGTCATTGTCGAGGATGGTGCCGGTGGCCGTATTCTGACTGCCGACTGCGACGTTCTCAAACACGTTATTAGTGTCCGTCACACCCTTAATGGTGGCGGTCAACGATTCGCTGTTTTCAATCTTGGTGTCGTCAACGGTCTGTACTGGGAACGTAACGCTACTTGAACCACCGCCGATAGTCACACTGGTTGGCAGCGAGCCATTCACATCACCAGCGTCCGCAGTACCGCTCCAATCCAGGCTCACGGAGACCGACTTACCACTTGGAACTGTTACGGCATTACCGTCCTTGTCTACCAGTTCAACCTTATAGGTCAGCACACCGCCCTCGGTGACGGAGCCTGTGCCAGCAAGGCTGATCTTGGCGAAGACTGTATCGATCGTGTCAGCAACGGTGGCTGTTGTGCTAGCACCGGCCAGACTGACGCCCTCGAAGTTACCGCCGTTCACCGCGGTAACGGTCGCGGTCAGGTTGCTGGCGTCGGTGTAGACGTCTTCAACGTTGGTGTTCGGCACGACCAGGGTGCCTTTACCGCTGGCATCCACGTTCACGGTGTACTCGGTACCGCCGACATTGNACAAGGTGCCTTTACCGCTGGCATCCACGTTCACGGTGTACTCGGTACCGCCGACATTGACGGTCAGGGTAGTGGTGCCCTGTGGCGGGTTGCTCAGCTGGAAGTTGAAAGTGACGTTGGCGTCGCCTTCCTTCGCAGCATCAGCGGTCACCGCCACGGTAGTGGTCTGGATCGTGTCGGCAATCGTTGCGGTGCCGGTGGCACTGCTCAGGTCGGTCGCTTCGTAGTTGCCGCCGTTCACCGCCGTAACGGTTGCGGTCAGGTTGCTGGCGTCGGTGTAGACGTCTTCAACGTTGGTGTTCGGAACAGACAAGGTGCCTTTACCGCTGGCATCCACGTTCACGGTGTACTCGGTACCGCCGACGTTGACGGTCAGGGTAGTGGCACCTTGCGGCGGGTTGCTCAGCTGGAAGTTGAAGGTGACGTTGGCGTCGCCTTCTTTCGCCGGATCCGCAGTGACCGCCACGGTGGTGGTGTCGACGGTGTCCTGGACCTCAGCGGTGCCGGTGGCACCGCTCAGGTCGGTCGCTTCGTAGTTGCCGCCGTTCACTGCGGTGACGGTCGCGGTCAGATCACTGGCGTTGTAGACGTCGTCAACGTTGGTGTTCGGAACAGACAAGGTGCCTTTACCGCTGGCATCCACGTTCACGGTGTACTCGGTACCGCCGACGTTGACGGTCAGGGTAGTGGCACCTTGCGGCGGGTTGCTCAGCTGGAAGTTGAAAGTGACGTTGGCGTCGCCTTCCTTCGCAGCATCAGCGGTCACCGCCACGGTGGTGGTGTCGATGGTGTCGGTGATCTGGGTGACTGCAGGTGCTGTGCTCGGGGTAACCACTAGGCCACCGCCACCACTGGTGCCGGTGATGGTGGCAGAAATTTCACTCGCGTCGATGTACACCGTGTCATTCGGCGGAATTTCTACGTTGACGCTGCCGGTCAGCTGGCCGGCGCTGATAACAATCACCTGGCCGTTGGACAAGGTAATAGTCAGGTCGGTCAGTGGCGCTTGAGTCAGGGTCGCCGTGTAGGTCAACACACCACCCGCTTCAGTGATGCTCGGGGTAGCGGTAAGGGTCAGGTCGGCGGCACGCAACGGCGTGGTGGCATCAGCAGCCGTATTCAGAACCAGCGGGCCTTGCTCTTGCTGGACAGCGGCCGTCTGGAAGGCCAAGCCTTCGGTAGGGAAGCCAATGGTCGGGTCGACTGAAGCAGCGGTCTCATCGAGCATAACGAAGCTGTGGCCACCACCGACTGCACCGCCACCACCGCCAGCTGCAGTTGGACCTGCCGCCGTGGCTTCCAGCTCAGTGGTCGGGTCAGCACCGGCCGCGATCGCTTGTTGCAACTCGTCAACCGACGGAGCTTGTTGCGCCGTAGCCTCAGCCAGATCGGTGGTGCTGTCTGGAGCATCGGCACTCCACTGCATGTCGCGCCCGAGATCGAGCGTGCGGCCATCAGCCAGTTCCAGGGTTACGGCACCGGCCAGACCGGTCAGTACCTGCTCGCCGACGAACAAACGGTCGCCTTCGATGAGTACACGTTGAATCCCCTCTGGGGAAACCGCGATTACTTGACCAACAATGCTTTTGACAACGGCAACAACACTGCTCATAAGACTCTCCGGACTAACCGTTCAAATTGGCTTCCATGCCCGAGCGACGCTGACTTGCCGCAATCAGATGGAATGTTCTGTGAGGCGTTTTTGACACTGCAACTGTCAAAATAATGACTAAAAGGTTTAGCAATTAACTTCATGCCAAACTATTGACCTTCTGATCGCCATCCTAAACAATCGGATACGTAATGTCACATTGATATTTGAACGGTCACCAGTCTTCCTTCGTACGATCCTAGTAGCATCTCGGAAATTTCCGACGTAAGGTCCGCACGGTTGCCATTATTAAATGCGGCAAGGCCACTTGCTGTGATTTGGGACAAGATGTCCCCGGGAAAAAGTAAATGCGATCGCTCCTTCTGACTGCTCTTCCTTTCACCCTTGCCGCCAGTTTTGTTCAAGCGCAAAGCCTGCCGGAAGCTATGCAGCGCGCTATCGAAGTCCACCCGGAAGTTCAAGCTGGGGTTAACAGCAGAACCGCCGCCGACTATCAATTGCGCGCAGCCCAGGGCGGCTATTTGCCGCGGGTTGATGTATTGGCAGGTTACGGCCGCGAAGGCACCGACAGCCCGAGCACTCGCATCGGTAACCGTAGCAACGATTGGGAAACACTCAACCGTGGCGAAGCCAGTGTGCGTCTTCGACAAATGGTCTTCGACGGCTTCGCCACATCCAGTGAAGTCGGTCGTCAACAAGCCACCGTCAACTCACGCGCCTATGCCCTGATGGGCACGTCCGAGCGCACGGCGCTCAACGTTGCCCAGGTGTATCTGGACGTGCTGACCCGTCGCGACATGGTGCGTCTGGCCGAAGACAACCTGCGCAGCCATGAACGCATCTTCGATCAAATCAAGCTGCGGACCGCACGGGGTGTTGGTCGCCTGGCCGATATGGATCAGGCCGAAGCGCGCCTGGCGCAGGCCCGCAACAACCTGATCACTGAACAAACCAACCTGGCTGACGCACAAACCAACTACCTGAGCGTAGTTGGTCAAATGCCAGACGAAATCAGCACGCCGCCGGCCTTCATCGACATGCTGCCAGCCAGCCTGGATGAAGCACGCCAGCAAATGCTGGAAAGCAGCCCGATCCTGCGATCGGCGGAGTCCGATATCGCCGCTGCAGAGAAGCAGTACGATGCTGCAAAATCGTCGTTCTACCCGCGTTTCGATGCTGAACTGGGGCGCAGTGCCGACAACAACATCGATGGTGTCAGCGGTCATAACAATGACTGGCAGGCCATGCTGCGCATGAGTTTCAACCTGTATGCCGGTGGCAGCAACAAAGCGGACCTGGAGTCCAAGTCCTATCAGGCAAACCAAGCGCTGGATATTCGTAACAATGCCTTGCGCCAGCTCAATGAAGAATTGGGCCTGGCATGGAATGCTATGAACAACGCCAATGCCCAAGTGCCGATTGCGCAGAAGTACGTTGATTACAGCAGCAGTGTTCGCACCGCTTACCAGAAACAGTTCAGCTTGGGCGAGCGTACATTGCTTGACCTGCTCGATAGCGAGAACGAGTTGTTCACCGCCCAGCGCCGCCTGGCAGAGGTGAAGAACAGTCAGCTGTTTACTCAGTATCGAATCAAGGCGACCATTGGCCAGCTCCTCAAGAGCCAGGGCGTTGTGGCGCCAATGGCAACTGTCGTGCAGAACGACATGAAGCCTCAGGTAAACCTGCCCGGCATGAACTGAGGCCAGCCCTCATGTCCAACCGTATTTGCTAAGAGATTGCCGCGTGGAATCAGAAGTCAGTCGAGTCCAGCTCACCCATGATCCACGCAGCCAGCACGACGACCCGTTGCTGGACAGCCTGCTGTCGCTCTGTGTGTTGCACCAGAAACCTGCCAGCCGGGCGATGCTCACCACCGGTTTACCGCTGCCCTCGCAGCGGTTGAGCCCGGAGCTACTGCCTCGCGCCGCTGCCCGGGCAGGCTTGCAAGGTCGCTTGCTGCAACGCAAGCTGGAGCAGATACCCAACATCGCCATGCCGGCGATGTTGCTGCTCAAGGATGGCCGCAGCACGATCCTGCTCGGCTGGGAAAACGAAGGTACTGCACGTCTATTGCTCAGCGAGAGCGACGGCGGTGAGGTACATGTCAGCCGCGAAGCGCTGCTGGCCGATTACAGTGGCCGGGTTTTCTTTGCCCAGCCGCAGCATAAGTTCGACGTCAACCATGGCAACCTGATCCCCAGGGCGCGCTCATGGTTCCGTGACACCCTCAAGCGCTCGCGCTGGCTTTATGCCGACGCCATCGCCGCCAGCCTGGTCATCAACCTGATCGCCATGGCCGCACCGCTGTTCGTGATGAACGTCTACGACCGCGTAGTTCCCAACCAGGCCACCTCGACCCTTTGGGTGCTGGCCATCGGTATTACCGGGGCCTACCTCTTCGACCTGATCCTCAAGGGCCTGCGCAGCCTTTGCCTGGACCTGGCCGGGAAGAAAACCGACCTGATCATCTCCGCCACGCTGTTCGAGCGTATTGTCGGCATGGCAATGAAGTACCGCCCGGCCCGGGTCGGTAGCTTCGCCCAGAACATCCATGAATTTCAGGGCCTGCGCGACTTCCTTGCGTCGCTGACCCTGACCAGCCTGATCGACCTGCCATTCACCCTGCTGATCCTCTTGGTGATCGCCATCATCGGCGGCCATCTGGTCTGGATTCCCATCGTTGCCTTCCCGCTGGCTCTGGGCATTGGCCATGCATTGCAAAAACCGCTGGTCGCAACGCTGGAACGCACCATGGCGCTGGGTTCCGAGCGCCAGTCGAGCCTGATCGAAACCCTCGCAGGGCTGGATGCAGTCAAGGTCAACAACGCCGAAAGCGAACGCCAGTACATGTGGGAGCAGACCATCGGTACGCTTAGCCGCCTGGAGCTGCGCGTAAAGGTGCTGTCGGGCCTGGCCATGAACATCACCTTGCTGATCCAGCAGTTGGCCGGCGTGGCGCTGATCTGCTTCGGCGTCTACCAGATCATGGACGGCCACCTCAGCATGGGCGGCCTGATCGCCTGCTACATGCTCAATGGACGCGCCATGGCCCCCCTGAGCCAACTGGCCGGGTTGCTGACCCGTTACCAGCAGGCCAAGGTCACCATGGTCTCGGTTGACCAGATGATGGAGCTGCCGCAAGAGCGCAACTTCGAAGAGCGCCCACTGAGCCGCCAGGTACTGCAAGGTGCCATTGAGTTCCGCGGGGTTGATTTCACCTATCCGAACCAGCAGAACGTTGCGCTCAAGGGCATCAACCTGGTGATCCGGCCGGGCGAGAAGATCGGCATCATCGGCCGTAGCGGCTCAGGCAAGAGCTCGCTGGCCAAGTTGATTGTCGGCCTCTACGAAGCAGACGCCGGCTCGTTGCTGGTCGATGGCGTGGACATCCGTCAGATCGATGTGAGCGAGCTGCGCCACAATATCGGCTATGTCCCTCAGGACATCCAGTTGTTGTCCGGCACATTACGCGACAACCTGGTCAGCGGTGCCCGCTATATCGAGGACGAAATGGTCCTGCAAGCGGCCGAGCTCTCTGGCGTGCATGAGTTTGCCAGGCTGCACCCGCAGGGCTACGAGCTGCAGGTCGGCGAGCGCGGCCAGAACCTCTCCGGCGGCCAACGACAGAACGTTGCATTGGGCCGGGCCTTGCTGCTGAACCCACAGATCCTGTTGCTGGACGAGCCGACCAGCGCCATGGACAACACCGGTGAAGAGCGCCTCAAGCAGCGCCTGCAAGCGGTTATCGAGAACAAGACCGTCGTACTGGTCACGCACCGTGCTTCGCTGTTGTCGCTGGTCGACCGGCTGATCGTGATTGATCGCGGGCAGATTGTCGCGGATGGCCCGAAAGCCGCCGTAATGGATGCGCTGAAAAAGGGGCAGATCAGTGTTGCTTAAGTCTGGAGCAGGTCGCATCAAGGACGTACTGAGTAACTACTTCAAAGGCTCGGAGTCGCTCCATGGGCAACCCTTGCCTGAGGTCAACAAAGCCCTGATCGAGGATGCACCGCGCATTGTGCGGCTGACCATCTGGGGCGTAATCGGTTTTTTCCTGTTCATGGGGCTCTGGGCCAACTTCGCGATCATTGATGAAGTGACACGCGGCGATGGCAAGGCCATTCCGTCCTCAAAACTGCAGAAAATCCAGAACCTGGAAGGCGGTATCGTTGCCGAGATCTATGCCCACGAAGGCGAGATTGTCGAAGCTGGCGCGCCACTGCTGCGCCTGGACGATACTCGGTTCGTGTCCAACGTTGGCGAGACAGAAGCCGACCGTTTGGCCATGGCCCTGCGCGTCGAACGCTTGAGCGCCGAGGTCGAGGATCGCCCATTGCATATCGCCGATGAAATCCGCAAAGCCGCGCCCAATCAGGCCAACAACGAGGAATCGTTGTACCAGAGTCGGCGCCAGCAGTTGCAGAACGAGATCGGCGGTTTGCAGGAGCAACTGGTACAGCGCCAGCAGGAACTGCGCGAATTCAGCTCCAAGCAGGCGCAGTACCGCAACAGCCTTCAGCTGCTGCGTCAGGAAATCAACATGTCCGAGCCATTGGTATCCCAGGGCGCGATTTCTCCGGTTGAGGTGCTACGCCTCAAGCGGGCCGAAGTGGAAAACCGAGGCCAACTGGATGCAACCTCTCTGGCCATCCCACGCGCCGAGTCCGCCATCAAGGAAGTCGAACGCAAGATCGACGAAACCCGTGGCAAGTTCCGCAGCGAGGCCCTGACCCAACTGAACGAAGCCCGCACGGACCTGAGCAAGGCCCAGGCAACTGGCAAGGCGCTGGAGGATCGGGTCAGCCGTACGCTGGTTACTTCGCCGGTGCGCGGTATCGTCAAACAACTGCTGGTCAACACGATTGGTGGCGTCATTCAACCCGGTAGTGATCTTGTCGAGATCGTGCCGCTGGATGACACACTGCTGGTGGAGGCGCGGATCCGTCCACAGGACATCGCCTTCCTCCACCCTGGCCAGGACGCCATGGTGAAGTTCACCGCCTATGACTTCACCATCTATGGCGGGCTGAAAGCCCGGCTGGAGCAGATCGGCGCCGACACTATCACCGACGAAGACGGCAACACGTTCTATGTGATCAAACTGCGTACTGATCGTAGCCACTTGGGCACTGACGAAAAACCGCTGCTGATTATCCCCGGCATGGTCGCATCAGTGGATATCATTACCGGCAAGAAAAGCGTGTTGAGCTACCTGCTCAAGCCGATCATCCGGGCACGGGCCGAGGCCTTGCGCGAGCGTTGATTGGGCTGCGCTGTCCCTGAGCAATTACTGCATGAGCGTGCATCAGGTCAGCGACCTCAATGGCGTTGCCAGCACCGAAGGGCTCATACTGCTGGAGAGCCTGGAACGGATCACCATCAAGGGCAAGGGCACCAGCGCTGATTCACACCGTGTGATATTGGGCGGCGGCCTTGCTCAGGGTTTCAGCAATCTGCTGGCGCAGGCCGATCGGCTGCTCGACGATCAAGCCATCGCCCTGGCTCAACAACCACCAGCGCAACTGCCAGCTATTGCTGACCGTCGCCCTCAGAAGATGCCCATGTGCCAACGGGGCCAGGCTCATGTCCGCCGACAGCGGCGTTTCACGCACCAAGCGCGCCAAACTGTCGCTCACCCAGGCTTGCAGCTCGATTTTATCGGTCTGCCCGAATTGCAGGGCATCGCTGCGCAGGTAAACCTGCAGGTCGAAATCCTCGAGGCCTTCGGTGGCACTGCTGAGAATACTGACCTTGCGAAAGCGATGAACCGCAAACTGGCGAATATCACTATAGGGATCCGCTCGGGCAATCAGGTAGCTGACCTGACCGCGCTGAATCAACGCCAACGGGTTGAGAGTCATCTCGCTGAGTTTGTCGTTATGTGCCGAGTAGTACTGGCACTTCAACTGATACTCCTCCAGCAATGCCTTCTGCACCGTTTCCAGAATGCTGTCGGGCACCTCGGGCGCTTGCATGTTCATGTCGGGGCGAACGCTGGCGACTTTGTCCAGCCAGCGCGCAGCCTTGTTCGCACCGGACAAGTGCTCAAGTTTTTGCCGAGCATGACTGAAGCGCGCATCAAGCACCTTGAGCATGCTCCCCGGTAGCAGTGGCCGTACCGCTTCCTCGACCAACGCCAGGCTCAAGGCTTCGCTGATGCTCAAGCCGCGCAGTTCGACACAGGCGTTTGCCGCCCAATGCCACCCATAGGGAATACTCTTGTCGTTGCGCTCCAGTGGAAAGATCAACGACAGTTCGTTGAGGTCTCGCTCGATACTGCGCTTGCTGATGGTGAAGCCTGCGTCCTGCAATCGGGCGACCAACTCTGCGCTAGTGATGCCGGGGGAACGGCTGGGTAGCTGGCGCAAAAGTTCCCATTGGCGGCTGAGTGTGGCGCGGGTGGTAGCAGAGGGCAAAAGGGTGCGTCCTTGTCTAGACTTGCGCACTAGCATGGCGCCCGCCAACGGATATGGCAAATGGCCATTTATTCAACCAGATCAAGGAAGAGCTGTTGAATCGCTTCACGATGATTGTTCGCGACAGGTTTTGTCGTTGCCTTGCGCAGAATCACATCCCATCACCCCCGCTCTCGGTACTGCGGGTGGTTCAATGAGGATGAACATGTCTGCTGTCAGCAATATCTATCCCTTGCTAGAACGCCTGTTGCCCACGCGCATCACGCCAGCCCCCGGACGTACCGGCCACTTGTCGCGCCTCTATGCCGGGGTTGGCATGCCCAGCCAACGTGCCGCGCTGGGTGACAGTTTCAGCCTGATAAACAGCCTTGATGAGGCCGCCGACCTGCAGGCGGTGTATACCGACCTGCGCAACCAGGCGCTGGAGGGCAGCATCTCGGCACTCAATGACCTCGGCTGGATCTGGCTCAATGGCAAGTACTGGCGAGCGGATCCGACACTGGCCGGCCACCTGTTGCGCATGGCCGCTTTGCAGGGCAATGCGACAGCATGGTTCAACCTGGCCCAGCAACATTACTTCGGCAAAGGCGTGATGGTGAGCTACGCCTGTGCAGCCGAGTACTACCAGCATGCCTTCGAGCGTGGTTTGGACCATGCTGCAGCGGCACTCGGCGACCTTTACGAGGAAGAGGTCTGCGATACCCATGTGCAGGAGTGGCAAGTCGACCTGCAGCGCGCCTACAAGTGGTTCATGCGCGGAGCCGAACGCGGCGATGCACGCTGCCGTTTTGAAATCGGTTATCGGTTGCTGCATGGCCAACAGGTCGAGACTGACACCAAGGCTGCCTTGTACTGGCTGGAACTCGCCGCAGTCGCCAAGGTGGTACAGGCTGCGGAGGAACTGGCCGTCCATTTCAGCCTGTCGAACGACACCTTGCGCTACCTGTTCTGGCGCGATCAGGCCATTGGCCTGGGCAGCCCCTTGGCGTTGAGCATGAAGCTGGAGGACCAGGTGCGCTCCTGAAACCATTGAGCAAGCGCCTCTTGACGTCGGGGGTGGTGGTCGAAGTATATTGATAGTTAGCAAACTATGAATATCCGCGTGACCGCCCTCCAATGAATCTCGACGCACTGCAACTCAACATCAGCAGCGGTATGGTGGCAGCCGGCCGGCACTGGCGACGGATCTGCCAGGCCACTCTGGCTGGTTACGGTATCTCCGAAGCCTGCGCGGTGCCGCTGCTATTGATCGTGCGCCTGGGCGACGGCGTTCATCAGGTCAAGGTCGCCCAGGCGGCCGGACTGGAAAGCCCCTCCCTGGTGAGGCTGCTCGACCAACTGTGCAGCGCGGGCTTCGTCTGCCGTAGCGAAGATCCCCTCGACCGCCGCGCCAAAGCCTTGAGCCTGACCACCAGTGGCCGAGCCTTGGCCGAAGCCATCGAGGGAGAACTGGTTCGCTTGCGCCGGGAGGTACTGGCGGATCTTCCGGCAGCGGATCTTGAAGCGACTCTGCGGGTATTAAGGGCCTTTGAAGAGGCGGCACAGCGCGCCTCGGGGCAAACCACATGAGTACTTTTTTCAACTCAATGCCGCCTGCGCGCGACTGGTTCTACGGGGTACGAACCTTCGCCGCCTCGATGATCGCACTGTATATCGCCCTGCTCATGCAATTGCCACGGCCCTACTGGGCCATGGCAACGGTTTATATCGTATCCAGCCCATTCGTCGGGCCAACCAGCTCAAAAGCCCTGTACCGGGCCATGGGTACTCTGCTCGGCGCGGCCGGGGCCGTCTTTCTGGTACCCCTGTTGGTACAGGCGCCGGTGCTGCTGACGATCGCCATCGCGCTGTGGACCGGAACCCTGCTCTTCCTTTCCATGCACCTGCGCACCGCTAACAGCTACACCCTGATGCTGGCCGGCTACACCCTGCCAATGATTGCCCTGCCTGTGGTCGACAACCCGCTGGCCGTATTCGATATCGCGTCCTCACGGGCCCAGGAGATTTGCCTGGGCATAGTCTGCGCGGCGGTGGTCGGGGCAGTGTTCTGGCCGCGCCGACTGGCCCCTGTAGTGGTGGGCACGACCAGCAACTGGTTCAATGAAGCCCGTCGGTACAGTGACACGTTCCTCGCCCGGCAGGCCTCGACCGAAACCGTCAGCACCTTGCGCGCCTCGATGGTCGCGACCTTCAACTCGCTGGAAATGATGATCGGCCAACTGGCCCATGAGGGCGCACGCCCACAAACCGTAAAGAACGCCCGCGAGCTGCGTGGTCGCATGATTCACCTGCTACCAGTACTCGACGCACTGGACGACGCACTGCTGGCACTTGAGAAACGCGCCCCGGCGCAGGCTGAACACCTTCAAGCCGTGCTGTTGGAGGCCCGCGACTGGCTGCAAGCCACCGCCGAATCAGCCTCACCAGCACGCTGGTCAGCCTTGCGCACCCGGCTGGAAAACCTGCAACCCGACGCCGCAGCGCTGGACGAGCGGCCCATGCTACTGCTTTCCAATGCCTTGTATCGTCTCACCGAATGGGTCGATCTGTGGCAAGACTGCTGCACGCTGCAACAGGCCATTCGGACCGAGGACCTCTCGCCTTGGCACGCCGTTTATCGACACTGGCGGTTGGGCCGGCTGACACCGTTTTTTGACCGCGGCCTGATGCTCTACTCGGTGTTCTCGACCGTGACCGCGATCATTGCCGCCACGACGTTGTGGATCCTGCTGGGCTGGAACGATGGCGCCAGCGCAGTCATTCTGGCAGCGGTTGCCTGCAGCTTCTTCGCCGCCATGGACGACCCGGCACCACAGATTTATCGGTTTTTCTTCTGGACCACCCTGTCGGTGGTGTTTGCCAGCCTTTACCTGTTTCTGGTGCTGCCCAACCTGCATGACTTCCCGATGCTGGTACTGGCCTTCGCGATCCCGTTCATTTGCGTCGGCACCCTGACCGTCCAGCCGCGCTTCTACCTGGGCACCTTGCTGACCATCGTCAACACGGCCTCGTTCATCAGCATCCAAGGGGCCTACGACGCCGACTTTCTGACCTTCATCAATGCCAACCTTGCGGGCCCCGCTGGCCTGTTGTTCGCCTTCATCTGGACCCTGGTGATGCGCCCGTTCGGTGTCGAGCACGCCGCCCGGCGGCTAACGCGGTTTAGCTGGCACGACATCGTCGGCATGACCCTTCCGGCCACCTTGGCCGAGCACCGCAGGCTGGGCGTGCAAATGCTCGACCGCCTGATGCAGCACCTGCCACGCCTCGGCCAGACCGGACAGGACACCAGCGGTGCCCTGCGTGACTTGCGGGTTGGCCTGAACCTGCTCGACCTGCTGGCCTATATGCCCCGTGCTTCAGCCCAGGCTCGAGCGCAACTTGAACAGGTCGTCACCGAAGTGGGCGCGCATTTCCAGGCCTGCCTGGACGCTCGCCGTCGCCTGCACCCGCCTGAACTGTTGCTGACCAGCATGGAGCGCGCTCGCCAGGCGCTTAACGTGCAGAGCATGGCCGAACACGCCGATGCCCGTCTGCATTTGCTGCATGCCTTGAGCGGTTTGCGTCTGGCCTTGCTGCCAGGCGTGGAAGTCATGCTTGATCCCGCTGCAAACCCACCTCAATTGCCCTATGGCATCGACGGAGCGCCCCTGTGATCGGTGACCTGGATATCAGCGGGGTTTTCCTGCCCACGCTGCTCGTGATGATGCTGGGAACATACCTGCTGTTTCTCGGCCTGCATGCCGTGCTGACACGCATGCATTTCTATCGCCTGGTCTGGCACCGGGCGTTGTTTAACGTCGCCCTCTACGCCGTACTGCTCGGTACGGTAGATCATTTTTTTCGAAGCCTGATGCTGCCATGAAGAAACCTCTATTGACCCTGGGACGCATGGTCCTGACGCTGTTGGTTGTGACGCTGGCGACCGTACTGGTCTGGCAGATGGTGCTGTATTACATGTTCGCGCCCTGGACCCGTGACGGGCACATCCGCGCCGATGTGATCCAGATCGCGCCTGACGTGTCCGGGCTGATCCAGGAGGTCAGCGTGCGTGACAACCAGGTGATCAAACGTGGCGATGTGCTATTCACCATTGATCAGGACCGCTTCCGCCTGGCCTTGCGCCAGGCCCAGGCCACCCTGGCAGAGCGCAAGGAAACCCTGGCCCAGGCGCAACGTGAGGCCAAGCGTAATCGAGGGTTGGGCAACCTGGTCGCCCAAGAGCAACTGGAAGAGAGCCAGTCACGCGAGGCACGGGCGCAGTCGGCTCTGGCCGAGGCCCAGGTGGCAGTCGATGCGGCGCAGCTCAACCTCGACCGCTCGGTACTGCGCAGCCCGGTGGACGGCTACCTCAACGACCGAGCCCCGCGCGTACACGAGTTCGTCAGTGCCGGGCGCCCTGTACTGTCGGTTGTGGACAGCAATTCTTACCACGTCGACGGCTACTTCGAGGAAACCAAGCTTTCCGGCATCAAGGTTGGCCAGGCAGTGGACATTCGCGTCATGGGTGACAACACACGGCTGCGTGGCCATGTACTGAGCATCGCCGCCGGTATCGAAGACCGCGACCGCAGCAGTGGTGCGAACCTGCTGCCCAACGTCAACCCTGCATTCAGTTGGGTACGCCTGGCCCAGCGCATCCCCGTACGCATCGCCTTCGATCAGGTGCCGGATGATTTCCGCATGATTGCCGGGCGCACGGCCACAGTGTCCATCATCGAGGGCAGCGGTCAATGAAGCGGTTGGCATTGCTGAGCATCAGCCTGGTGCTATCGGCCTGCCAGATGGTCGGCCCGGATTACCGTCTGCCCAAGGACGCAGCGGTCAACCGCAGTGACCTGCAAGGCGCGTTGCGCAACGATGCGAACAGCGTGGTCTCCGCACCAGTGCCCGGCAACTGGTGGCAGCTGTATCGCGATGATCGCCTTGACCACCTGGTGCGCGACGCCCTGGCTGCCAACACCGAGCTGCGCGTAGCTGCCGCGAACATCGCCCGGGCCCGCGCCCAGGTCGAGGAAGCACAGGCTCAGGGCGGCTTTCACGCCGGAACGAAACTCGGCGCCCAGCGCCTGCAAGAATCCGGCGAGGCGTTCCTGCTGCCGGAAAAAGTGCCCGTGGCCAATATTGGCGAAGCGATCCTTAGTGCGTCCTACCAGTTCGACCTATGGGGCACCCTCAAGCGCGGTGTAGAAGCAGCCCAGGCCAATGCCGACGCGACCCAGGCCGCCGCTGATACGGCACGAATCACGGTGGTCGCCGACGTCGTGCGCGCCTATACCCAAGTGTGTGCCGCCAACGAAGAGCTGCACATCGCCCAGACCTCACTGGACCTGCAGGAGCAAAGCCTGAGCCTGACCCAACGCCTGCGCGATGCCGGGCGTGGCGACGAAACCCAGGTCACGCGCTCGCAGACCCAGTTCAAATCCCTGCGCGCCGAACTGCCGCGCTATCAGGCAGCACGCGAAGCCGGTCTGTTTACCCTGTCGATGCTGCTGGCCAAGCCTGTCGACCAGCTACCGGCCGGCACCGCAACCTGTGCCGAACTGCCCCACATCGCCCAGTTGTTGCCCGTAGGTGATGGGGCCGCGCTGCTCAAGCGACGCCCTGATGTACGCCAGGCCGAGCGTGGCCTCGCGGCCGCCACCGCCACCATCGGGATCGCCACCGGCCAGCTGTATCCGGACATCAGCATTGGCGCTCAAGTTGGCACCATCGGTATTCTGGAAAACCTCGGTACGCCGGCAACCAACCGCTGGGGTTTTGGTCCGCTGTTGACCTGGAACGTACCGACCAACGGTACTCGGGCACGTATCCGCGAAGCCGAGGCCTCGACCCAAGCGGCCCTGGCACGCTTTGACGGCGTGGTGCTCAACGCCATCCGCGAAACCCAGACCAGCCTTGCCCAGTACAGCGCCCTGCTGGAGCGGCGTGATGCCTTGGCAGAGGCCGAACGCTCGGCGCAATTGGCTGCAGATCAAACGCATCGTTTCTATCAGGCCGGTCGCGCGTCGTTCCTTGCCGACCTGCAGGCGACCCGCACTTACACGGATATGCGCGCCCAACTGGCGGCTGCCAACACTCAGGTCGCCTTGGGGCAGATCGGGTTGTTCCTCGCGCTGGGTGGGGGCTGGGAAGGCACTGGCGATGCACGCGCCGCGCAACCCTCGGCAGCACACTGATGCCCTCAGGTTTTATCCATCATTCCCTTGAACAGCTCCAACGGCAGCGGGAAGACGATGGTCGATGACTTGTCCCCGGCAATGCTGCCCAGGGTCTGCATATAGCGCAGTTGCATGGCGCCGGACTGGCGCCCCAGCATTTCGGCAGCCTGCATGAGTTTCTCTGACGCCTGCAACTCGCCTTCAGCATGAATCACCTTGGCCCGTCGCTCACGCTCGGCTTCGGCTTGACGGGCTATGGCGCGAATCATCGACTCATTCAGGTCGACATGCTTGATCTCGACGTTTGCCACCTTGATGCCCCAGGCATCGGTCTGGGCATCAAGCACCTGACGGATGTCCAGGTTGAGTCGCTCGCGTTCAGCCAGCAGTTCGTCCAGTTCATGCTTGCCCAGTACCGCACGCAAGGTGGTCTGGGCCAGTTGGCTGGTAGCGGCGAAGTAGTCCTCGACCTGAATGATTGCCTTTTGAGCATCCAGCACACGGAAGTAGAGCACCGCATTGACCTTGACCGAGACGTTGTCGCGGGTGATCACATCCTGGGGCGGTACGTCGTGAACCACGGTTCGCAAATCGACCCTGACCATCTGTTGCACGCCCGGAATCAGCAGAATCAGCCCCGGCCCTTTGACCTGCCAGAACCGGCCCAACTGAAACACGACGCCGCGTTCGTACTCGCGCAGAATGCGAAAGGCTGAAAACAACAGCAGCATGATCAACCCAAACAGCGCAGCAAAACCCAGTTGCAGGAACATGCTCACTCTCCTTGCGCCGGTTGTTCGGCGGCAGCACTAACCTCCAGCAGCACGCCGTTGCGTGCCACCACCCGAACCCGCTGCCCGGCGTGCAAAGGCGTCTGACACTGTGCCTGCCACTGCTCGCCCTGGGCCTGTACACAGCCCATACAAGGGTCTGTGGCCTGCACGTCGGTGACCCTCACCACGCTACCCACAAGGCCGGCATCTCCACTGACCAGTGCACGCCTTCTGGCCCTGAGCGCCATACCGATCAACCCGCTCAACAACAACGCTGCGAGCAGGGCCAACCCCAGTATCAGAGGCAAGGGAATGCCAAAGCCGGGCACATCGGTGTCCATCAGAATGACAGCGCCCGCCACAAACGCGGCAATACCCCCAAAGCCGATGACCCCAAAGCTGGGCAAGAACGCCTCTGCAATCATGAATGCCAGCCCCAGCATGATCAGGCCAACGCCGGCATAGTTCACCGGCAACAACTGCAACGCGTACAAACCCAACAACAGGCAGATGCCACCCACCACGCCGCCTACACCGGAACCCGGGTTCATGAACTCGAACATCAGCCCGTAGACACCGACGGTGATCAGCACCAGCGCCACACTGGGGCTGGTGATGACCGCCAGCAGTCGGGTACGCCAGTCGGGTTGGCGCTCAATCAGCGGCGCCTGGGTGGTCTGCAACACGACGGCCTGGCCTGCAGCCTCAAGGCTCTTGCCATCGAGTTGGCGCAACAGGTCTGGCACATCAGTGGCCACACGATCGATCACCTTTAGCTGCAACGCTTCGCTGGCGGGCAGACTGACCGCATCACGGACGGCCTTTTCCGCCCACTCGACATTCCGCCCGCGCAATTGCGCCAGGCTGCGAATGTAAGCGGCGGCATCATTGATCTGTTTGTGGAGCAGGGTGTCGCCAGGATCTAAGGGCGCCTTCTTGTCGCTACTGGGGGCAGCGGGCGGCGCGCCCGGTGCACCGCCAATCTGCACCGGTGTGGCCGCACCAAGATTGGTTCCCGGGGCCATCGCCGCGACATGACTGGCGTAGAGAATATAGGTACCCGCGCTGGCCGCCCGAGCCCCACTGGGCGAAACAAAGGTGGCCACCGGTACCGGGCTGGCGAGAATCGCCTTGATAATGGTACGCATCGAGCTGTCCAGGCCGCCCGGGGTGTCCAGCTCAATCACAACCAGTTGAGCACTCAATGCCTGAGCCTGGGCCAGCCCCCTCACCAGATAGTCGGCAGAAGCCGGACCAATGGCATCGTCTACACGCAAGAGCAGCACCGGGCTACCAGGCGCACCCTGCCCCCTCGACATAACGACGAGCATCAGCAGCAGAAGCATGCGCCACCAGCGGCGAGCGTTCACCCGGTCACACCTGGCTTGTATGTGTGAATTAAGTTTAGTCCGGCAACCCACAACAGCACCGCCTAAACTTTCCACAGGGGGACAAACTAACCGAGGCCTGTAATGGCATAACGCCTGGACTGGGCCTGGAGGTGCATCATGCGTATGGCAAGAACCGTGCAGCAGCGCCTGGACACGGCCGGCTGCGATTACGACATCGTTCCTCACCCACACTCAGCGACCAGCCTTGAGTCCGCACGCACTGCAGGTGTCCCCGCCGAGCGGGTCGCCAAATCAGTCATGCTCGACGACCGTCACGGGCACTACCTGATGGCTGTACTACCGGCCAACCGTCATCTGGACATGAGCAAGGTGCGCGCCACCGGCCCTTGGCAACTGACCCGAGAAAGTGGCCTGCCACACCTGTTCGGCGACTGTGAGCGCGGCGCCATTCCAGCGTTGGGCGATGCCTACGAAATCAAAATGCTGCTCGACCCGACGTTGACCCGTCAGGGCGATATCTACCTGGAAGCAGGCAACCACGATTATCTGGTTCACATGAGCATGGATCAGTACCTGAAACTGGTGCCAAAGGCCGAAGTGCGCGAGGTCTGCTGATGATCTCCAACCCACCGCCAGGCGGGCACTGTCATTAGTCTGCCTGGCCCAAGGAGCGAACCATGGAATCAACTACCCATAGCCTTCCCTCACTGTTCAAACAATTGGGCTTGGCTGACGATGCGCTGAGCATTGACCAGTTCATTACCAGCCACTCCCCCCTGAAATCCGATATAGCGCTCGCAGATGCGCTGTTCTGGACAGCGTCGCAACGCGATTTTTTGCGCGATGAAATCCTTGAGGACGCCGACTGGGCCGAAGTGATCGACCAGCTCAGTCTGGCACTGCGAAAAATGCGCTGAGCGGCAACGGATATCGGCGAGTGGCGTTGCTATGCTCAAAACAACAACACGGGGACAGCGCCAATGAAAGATCCCTATGCACCCGGCTTCTGGTGCGCGGTAACCGCCTTGGTATTGCTCACCGCCGGTTATTTCTATGGCATACGCGACGCTTACGAACTGGCAGAGGCCGAACTGTTCCTGTTCGGCGCCGCTGCCGTGATCGCGGCAATGGCACTGACGTCATTGGCCTGGACCTCCTGGCAGCAGTTGAAAACGCGCAAGCGCCAATTGGCTCAGGGCCGCACACTGGTTGCCATCTGGAACACCAAGGTGGCGCTGCGCCGCGTCGAGACCGTCTTTGACCGCTATTTCTGGGGCAGCTATTGGCAACCCGGACGGACCTTTCAGGAGGTCATGGGCGAACTGGAGGGCACGCCACTGGAGCAAAGCCTGGAAGCCTTGAAACGCCAGTGCCGCGAGCTTGACCAGGAAATCCAGGACTCCCGTTGGCACTGGCTGAACAATGCTCGGGAGCTCTCCAGTGTGGCCACCGCGATGGCCCGCGAGCGCTATCAACTGGACCTGTGCGATTCACAGCAAAGTGCGGGACGGGGTGCGGCAGTACTCAACCGCGACCTGGAAGTGCTGGTGTACACCTGGTCAGCGCGCCTGCGCAGCTTTGATCACCAACTCGATGAGCTGGAAGGCGAGTACCGTTAGCGTACTCGCCCCGCCGCGGTACTACTTCCAGGGTGCCGGTTCGCCGACCAATTGCCCCTGAATACCCTGAATGCCCATTTCACGCAGCACATTGAGCTCACCTTCGGTTTCAACGCGCTCGGCAATCAACGGCAAGTCGATACTGTGTGCTGCGCGCTGGATCGCCTCGATGAACAGGCGCTTGTGCTGTTCCTGATCAATGGCGCGAATATAGCTGCCGTCGATTTTCAGGTAGGCCAACCCCAGATTCGCAAGGTTGCCGATCATGCTGAAGCGCCCGCCAAAGCGCTGCAGGCTCAGGCTGAAACCCAGACTGCGAAGGCGTCGGGTCAATTGCTCCAGCACGGACTGCTCGGGAAGCTGCTCTTCCCCGATTTCTAGCGTCAGACGTTGGCCCAGTGCCGGATACTGCCCCAACAATTCATAGACCCGCTGCAAGGCCTTTGGATCAGCCAGGGTTGCCGCCGACAGGTTCAGCGCCAAGGCGTAGCCGTGGTCGCCCATTTGCTTGAGCACGAGCTCCAACATCAACAGGTCGAGCCTCGCCGACCAGCCAAAGCGCTCCAGCCAGGGCAAAAAGCGACCGGCAGCGATGGTTTGACCCTGAGCGTCGAGCAAGCGCGACAACACTTTGTAGTGCAGTACACGCTCAAGGTCTTCCGACGCCACAACCGGTTGGAAGAACAACTGGAAACGCCCCTGACTCAAAGCATCATCCAGCAAGGTATGCCAACCATGATGGGTATCACCTGTTTGCGGCGCAGTACCCTGCTCAAGGCACACCCAACTCGGCTCAACCTGGGCCTCGGCGCGAGCCAGGGCCTCATCAGCCAATTTCAACAGTGCCTGCGGGTCATCACCCGGGCTGTAAGGCGCAAGGCCGATACAGGCCACCGTGCTCACGTCGGTCGCACCGGTCGCACTAAGGCTCTGCAACGTGACCTCAAGCGCCTGCGCCAACTGCACGGCCTCTTCATGCACCATGCCCGGCGCCAGCACGGCGAACTCGCCGCCGCGGCTGCGGGTAATCAGGTTGTTGGTTTCCGGGTAATTGGCACAGGCACGTTTCAGCTGCTGCCCGACCGCTTGCAGCAACTGATCAGTCCGTTGCCCACCCAAACGCTGGTTGAGCCCCGCCAGATCCTTGACCCTCAGCAACAGCAGGTAGCCCGCTCGCGCCTCTTCCAGGTTACTGACCTTGGCGTTGAGTTGCATCTCGAAATAGCGGCGGTTGGCCAGCCCGGTGAGACTGTCCTGGTATGACTCAATCCGCAGTTTCTCGCTGCGCTCGGTCTGCTCCAGAAACAGCGCCTTGAGCTTATCGACCATCTGGTTCATTGCCTGGACAACGCGACGCAGTTCAGGTGTACGCGGCAGTTCGGGCAAGCTCAGGAACTCTCGCCGTGCAATGGCTTGGGACTGGGCAACCATATAGTCCAACGGCTTGAGTTGGCGACGTAACAACATCGCGCCCAACAATGCACTCAGCGCACCACAGAGCAGCAGCCAACCCAGGCTACCCAATGCACTCTGCCAGAGCTTGGCCAGGGCAAACATCGGGTGACTGACCACCTCGACACGCGCCGCCTGCTGCCAACCCCGGCTGACGATCGCATCGCCGCCCGCAGCCTCCAGGCCTATGAGACGGATGAACCAGCGTGGCACGCTGCCAGCTTCCGGCTCGGCATGGCGCTCAACCAACAGGGCGTCAGAGGTCAGGTCTACTACCCGGATGCTGGAATAGTAACCACTGTCGAATATCGAGCTGACCATCAACTCGACCATTGCCGGGTCATCAATGTTCGGTGTCAGCGACAATGCCAACGCCGTCGCCGCATCCTGGGCATGCGAGCGCAGTTGGTTGACGTACTGACTGCGCGAGCTTTCCAGACTAACCATGAAACTGCCGGTGAAGGCGACCACCAGGAACAGGCAGATGGCAAGCAACAATTGTTTGAACAGTGACATCTACGCTCCTTAGTAAACCGGCTCGGCCGGGAAACCTTCGGCCTGCATCTTCTTCAATAGATCCTGCCAACGGGACAAACGCTTGGTATCGCCCACCTTCTTGTTACCCTTGGCCCCCGCCAGCCAGAGCCCCTCGCCGTTGAATGCATAGACCGGCAACAGATCGGCACGCTGGCTGGCGGGCTTGATCGCATCGATCAGGCTATCCAGTACCAGCGGCATGGCGTCTGGGTTCGAATAATAGGTCAAAACCATATGCGCGCGGTTCTGGCGCAGCGCCTTGACGTAGGTAATACGCAGCTTTTCGCTGGGAACCCCAAGCCGGCGCAAGCTGAAATACTTGGCAATCGCATAGTCCTCGCAATCACCGGCACCCTTGATCAGCGACTGGATTGGGGTAGCCCAATAATCCACTTCACGCCAAAGGTCGATATCTTCCTCATAGCGCAGCTGACGGTTGAAGAACTGATTGACCACATTGAGGCGCTCGACCTCACTCAGTTGCTTCTGCGTAGCCAACAACTGTTGCCAGGCATCGATACGCCCTTGGCCTGCCCCCAGTGGGCCATACAAGGCCTGAGCTCGTCGACTGATCTGGGAGAAATCCCAGTCCGCACGCAAGCCGCCCAGCAACATGCAGCCAAGCAGCAAGGCCAGACCAAACCGGCGCATGATCAGATGAAAAGCCCAACGTTTCGCCAATGCGAATAACCCGTGCAGACCTGAGGGAACCGGATGGTGCGACTTGCTCGATGAAAAAACAATGGCCGACTGAGATCACACTGCTATTACTGTGCAACTACCCAGAAAATACCGGCATTCTGTCCGCTTCCCTTGGGCAAAAACTTCATTCACGATAGTCGTTGAATCGGCAACAGCGCACTTGTTGCAGGGCCGCATAAAGTGTTGTCGCTGTGGTTCACAGCCGGTTTGACAAGTAAATTTTCAATCACTAGTGTAGATTGGATCCAAGATCCAAAAAAGCACACCGACATCAGGGTAGAGTCCGCGTGGCCGAAAAGTCCAAACTCTTGAGTGAAATACTCGGTGGCGAGCAGGTTCCGCCGCATCTCGCTCGCAGTGTGATCGAAGAACGGCTGCGCAGCGCCATCATCGAAGGGCGACTCGCACCCGGAGTGGCCTTGCGCCAACAGGAACTGGCAACGTTGTTCGGCGTCAGCCGCATGCCCGTTCGCGAGGCATTACGCCAATTGGAAGCACAGTCATTGTTGCAGGTGGTAGCCCATAAGGGGGCCGTGGTTGCACCGTTGATCGGTGAGGATGCGGTGGACACCTATGCGCTACGGGTCATTCTGGAAGCTGAAGCGTTACGCCAGTCGATCCCACTGCTTGATGCCGACGATATCGCGCAGGCACGTCACTACATCGAACTGTTGGAGACCGAAACCCGATATGCAGAGATCGGTCGTCTGAACCGCCTGTTTCACATGTCTCTCTACCACAAGGCACCCAACCAGAAACTGCTGCGCCTGATTGAAAACGAACTCAATGAAGAAGAACGCTTCCTGCGTTTCCATCTTTCGTCCATGGGGCTGGGCAAACTGACCCAGGACGATCACCGCGGGTTAGTGGAAGCGGCCAATGACAAAGCCGTTGAAGAGGCCGTCAGTATTCTGCAGAAGCACTTGAACAAAGCCGCCGTAACAATGAAAAACTACCTGAGCAAGCAACGAAACGATTGATCCCGCAGCGTGCGCCTTACAGAGACTGGCGCGGGGCTGCAGTACTGCTTCAGGGAAGTCTTGAGCGCAAGGAAATGCAGTGCACGCCCATACGCCACAACAGCTTACGCCCCTACCGTGCGCACAGCCCGGCTCAATTGTGCTGATCTGCTTCGCCAACAGCGCGAGTAGCCTGGTGCACTATCAGCGCTGGCAGAACGACCTGAACGATCACATTGAGCTGGCGCCAATAGATGTATCAGGCTACGGTGCGACCGCAGGTGGCTCTGGCACTGAGGACCTTTGCGAGCAATTGTTTGAGCGTTTGCAGGCCTATCTACGCCGACCTCATGCGCTGTTTGGTCATAATGACGGCGCGCACCTGGCCTTCGAGATCGCCAAGCGAATGCAACACGTCAGTCCGCGCTTGACCCGTCATCTGTTCGTTTCAATGTGCGATAGCCCAGCAACCTCGCCATGCCAGACCGCGCATAGCCTTCAAGTACCCGTCACTGCGCTTTATCCGCCAGGCAGTCTGAAACGCATACTGGGCTGGCGAGACTACATTTGCCGTGAGCTGGAACTGATCGAGTTGCCCAGCACGCAACTCGACGATCCGAAGCTGCAGCAGCGTCTGATGCAAATCATCAATACCCACTTGGGGCTGCTCAGCCTCTAATCCTGCTTCGCTGTCACCCATCAACGACATCCCCTCTTACACCTCCTTTTCCTCCAGGCCGGCAGCCAGACATGGCAGTGCCGCCATTTTGAGCACACTCTTAGCAGCAGACGGCCGCTGATCGCCAAGGGTGGACCTGGTCGTCTGTGCGTTATGGATCAACAGAAGGAGTTCGACCACGGGCAAGGACCGATACCGATCAGCCGCCCCTCATAGTTCATATGTAACTTCCCCACCACATCAGTGCGCCGAGCGAAACAATCGCTCAATAACTTTATTTCGATCCAACTGCATCGAAAGGATCGCACTCACCCAAATAAAACTTAACTTAAAAGTTTTATAGAAGACCTTATTTGCAAATAATAAGCGCGCCATTAATTAATTTAAAAAATACTTGCAGACAACTTTGAAGTTGCTTTAGTTTTTTCCCTGCCAACTGCATAAGCGTTGGCACTGTGGGCCCACAAGGGCCTGAATAAAGCCACGACGGGCTTATATACAGCGATCGCCATTATCGAACTTTTCGTTCGACGGCCTCACTCGGCCTGAAGAAAACAATTCATGCCCCACTCACAACATTGTCCAATTAAGGAACCATCATGACCCCACTCAAATGTTTACTCAGTGAAAAGAAGGCCGTGCTTGCCGCGCACCCCATCTTCGCCGAAATAGACTCATTACCCGTGTTACAACGGTTCATGGAAACCCATGTCTTTGCCGTCTGGGACTTCATGTCACTCACCAAGCGGCTACAACAAGAACTGACCTGTGTACAACTACCCTGGTTACCACCCGCTGACCCCAAGGCGGCTCGCCTGATCAATGAAATCGTTTTAGGCGAGGAGTCCGATAACCGGCTGGTGCACGGTCATTACAGCCACTTTGAGCTGTATCTGGACGCCATGCGCGAAGTCGGCGCCAGCACGCTCGCTATCGAGCAGTTCGTGCGCCTGCAGCGCGAGGGCATGGGTTATGCCAGTGCCTTGGGCCGTGTCGCTGCCAGCGATGCCGCCAAGCAGTTCGTCTGCAACACCCTCGAAACCGCCATGAATGCCCCCGCCCATGCAGTCGCAGCAGCGTTCCTGCATGGCCGCGAAAGCGTGATTCCAGGCATGTTCCAGCGAATTCTGGATGATTGGGGAATTACTGCAGAACAGGCCCCGACCTTCCGTTACTACCTGCAACGGCATATCGAAGTGGACTCGGAAGACCACGGGCCAGCAGCCGAGCAGTTGCTCGCGCGGTTAGTAAACAACGACCCCCGACATGAGAGCGAGATGTATGAAGCTGCCATTGCTGCAGTGGAGAGTCGCATTGCCCTCTGGGACCGCCTGCGTGACGCGATGCACGCTGAAACTGCCGAGGCCAGCGTATGAATGCTATCGACTACCAGTCGTTCGCTACGGTCTGGGAAGACCGAGCAACGATACGCACCCGCCCACGGCGAATACTGGAGAACGACGACCGACTGATTTATCCGTTGAGCCGTCAGCCACTGGTGCTGGGTGCCACGTTCATGCGCGAGTGCTCGCAATGGCGCGACTTCGTGCTGGTGCAAAGTCTCTACAAGTTCATCAACGATGTAGTGATCTTCGAAACCGAGATCGTCGACCGCACAGCACGCGCCATTGCCAAGAACCGCTTCGCGATCCGCTTTCCTTTTGCCTGCCGCTACGACGCCATGACGGTGGTCGTTGATGAGGACTACCACGCTCTGGTGGCAATGGATTTCATGCAACAGACCGTGGCGCTGACCGGCATTGAGCCGATCGATCTACCCAACGAAATTGAACTGAGCCGCGCTATTCCGGCGGCCCTGACCCTGGTGCCAGAACACCTGCGAGATGCGCTTGAACTGATTTGCGTGGCCATCGCCGAGAACACGCTGACCAACGATGTGGCGGCCTTTGCCCGCGAAGACACGGTCAAGCCATCAATCAAGGGCCTGATGGCGGATCACCTGCTCGACGAAGGCCGTCATTCGACGTTCTGGGCGCGGCTGGTACGCCTCTACTGGCAGAGCGCACCGGAAGAGGACCGTAACTGTATCGCCCAGATACTGCCGGTGTTCATTCGCCAGTACCTCACCAACGAGATCCAAAAGGCCTTCGACTTCAACGTGATTAAACACCTTCAGGTGTCTGAAAGCGTGCGCACAGCGCTTAACGAGGAGGTGCTGAGCATGGTTTATCCGATCAATCAGCAACACCCACTACTGGGCAACATCCTGCGCTTTTTCCGCAGCAGCTCAATGCTCGACTCGCCGTGCGTGCAACACGCGCTGGCCGATTACCACGTCGAGACAAGGAGACCGTCATGAAACGCCTCGATATTTTACTGGTAGGCACCAGCCCGGCACTGGCTACACTGCACGCTGAGCTGGAGCAACATGGTCACGTCCTTTACCTGGCGACAGATCTGTCTACACCAGAGCAGCCGTTACAGGTGGCTCCACAATTGGTCATCGAAGATGGCAGCTTGCCCCTTCCGTATGCTGCAGAAACAGGTGTTTCCGGTTGCACCTTCCTGAGCCTGCGGCTGGGTAGCAGCACTGACACACAGGACCTGCTACCGGGCCTGGAGCTGCGCTGCTGGACAGGCAGCCGCAAAGCCCAACGGCTGATTGCACACGAAGTGCTGCCGATGGAGCCTTCAGGCAATGGTCAGCAACTGCGTCTGCAAGCCATTGCCCGCCTTCAGTCACTGGTTGCGCTGCAGGTCGGGCGCCTCTCGCGCAACCCCGACTACTTGCTTGAAACGCCCACCATCAGTGGTGCTCAGTTCGCCCATGAACACGGCCTGATGTGGCTGGAACAACTGGCATTTGTTCATCTCTTCAATAGCACCCGAAATGAACAGTTACTCAAGCGCGCGGATGTGCCTGTCATCGAACGGCTGGAGCGCAGTTTTCAGGTCTTTGCCGATAACCCGGCGCTGAACCTGAATGGTCATCGTCTCAGTTATGCCCAGTTGCACGCTCAGGCATTGGCCATTCAACAGCAGTTGATCCCTCACCTGCCAGCGCACTGGGCTCAACCACCAGTGATCGCCATCTGCTTGCCCAAGTCACTGGCGCTCTACGCCAGTTTGCTCGCCGTATTGGGCTGCGCAGCGGTGTACCTGCCAATGGACCCCAACCACCCTGCCGAGCGTCTTCAGTACATTCTCGACAATGCCGGCGCAGCACTGCTGATTCACGATGCCAGCTTCAGTCCCAACCGGGCGGGCCTACCCACACTGGATCTGAGCCAATTACCCGCGGCACCGCAAACGCCCCTGTCCAGCCTGATACGCATACGCGCACAGAGCGAAGCACCCAGTGTGGCCATTTACACCTCAGGTACCACCGGCCACCCAAAAGGGGTTCTACTCAGCCAACGCAACCTGAGCCACTTCCAGCATTGGTATGCCGAGCATGTGCAACTCGCGGCACACAGCCGAGTGCTGCAATTTTCGACCATCAACTTCGATGCATCGTTACTGGACATCCTGCCTACGTGGGCCTGTGGCGCCGAATTGGTCATCCCTGATGAAGACCAGCGGCGTGACCCACAACGCCTGCTTGAGCTGTTACAGCGAGAAGCTGTCACTCATGCCTTTCTGCCACCGGCTTTACTGAGCATCCTGCCGCTGAAGCAGATGAGGGGCGTGAACCACCTGATAACCGGTGGCGATGTCTGCGAACCAGAAGTAATCGAGCACCTGGCCGAACAGTGCTGTTTCCACAACATCTACGGGCCAACCGAAACCACCGTACTGGCAACTACGCGTGTATTCGCCTGCCGGGACAACAACCGCAACTTGGGTCGCCCCATCGCCAACTGCGAAGTTTTCATTCTCGACGAACACCTGCAACCCGTGGTCGAGCAAACACCAGGTGAGTTGTACATCGCAGGACCGGGCGTGGGCCTAGGTTACTTGGGTAATCCGCAGTTAAACGCCGAACGCTTTCTGCTGCTGGACCTGCCCGACGGTAGACAGCTGCGCGTCTATCGCACGGGCGATGTGGGCAAGTGGACGGAGCACGGTATCGAAATCTGCGGTCGCCGGGATAATCAGGTAAAGATCCGCGGCTTCCGCGTTGAGCCGGAAGAGGTCGAGCATTGCCTGCGTGCCAGCAAGCTCTACCGTCAGGTTGCCGTCGTGGTCGATCAGCAACGCCGCTTGCTGGCTTTTGCTGCCCAGCCACGGCAGGCAGACGCCAAGGTGGCGTTGCGCAGATACGCCGAGCAGCAACTACCTGATTACATGTGTCCAGCGTTCTATCAGGAACTGCCAAACATGCCCTATACGGCCAACGGCAAAATAGACCGTCAGGCCCTGCGTGCGCGCCCTGTTCAACTGGGGCCGCAAAACACCCATGTGGCACCGCGAAACGATTGTGAACAGCGTGTACTCAGGATCTGGAGCGCGCTACTGGAGTTGCCCGCAGACCATATCTCCTGCACCGACAGTTTCTTCAACCTGGGTGGTCATTCGATTCTGTTGTCGCGCCTGCTATTGGAAGTTCGCGAAACGTTTGGTCGCAGTATCCCAATCAACCGTTTTATCGAAATGCCAACCTTGCAACGCATGGCAATGCTGCTGGGCGACGAAGATAACGAGACCAGCACGCTTGACCCTCAAGCACGGTCCGATGCTGAACGTGCGCTAGACCTTCAGGTGCAACCAATAGACTGCCTTGGCGATGTACACAAGGTCATCGTCACCGGTGCCAACAGCTTCCTTGGTGTGCATATCGTCGAGGCCCTCCTGGACTGGGGCGCTAGCGAAGTGGCCTGCCTTGTGAGACGTAACGCAACCCACTCAGCGGAGGAACGTTTTACTCAGGCCGTGACCGAGAACCAGCTACAAGGCTTGGACCTGAACCGCGTGAGGGTTTTTGAAGCCGACCTGCGCCAACCGAAGCTTGGACTTAATGAGGCGGACTACGACTACCTTGACCGCCATTACGGGGCTTTGATCCACAACGGCGCGCACGTCAACCATGTGCTTGATTATCAGGCGCTGGCCGCAGACAACGTCGAACCCTTGTTTGCCTGCCTGCGCTTGTGCGAAGGGCAACGAAAAAAGATCTTCAACTTTGTCTCAACGCTCTCAGCGTGCAGTGCCATCGACGATGACGGGAAGGTGCTTGAGCAACCACCTGCACAAACGCCACCGATCTACATCCGCAACGGCTACAACCTGAGCAAGTGGGTCGGCGAGCGGATCCTGGAACGGGCACGGGCGCAGGGTGTCTGGGTCAATCTGTACCGGCCGGGCAACATCACCTTCGACAGCCGTAACGGTGTCTGCCAGCCACACAAGAATCGCTTGATGCTGATGCTCAAGGGGTCGTTGCAACTGGGCCAGGTGCCAGCACTGGAGCTCAACTTCGACCTGATGCCAGTGGACTTCCTCTCTCGCTTTATCGCCTTCCACACCAGCCGCTACCGACCCGAACAGGCGGTGTTCAACCTGCACAACCCCGAGCCACTGAGCTGGCAAGCCTATGTCGCGTCGTTCCGTGACATTGGGCGGCCCTTTGAGCTGGTCGAGGTCGAGCAGTGGCAGCAGCAACTGCAGCGGGTCGACTGCGACAACGCGCTGTTCGAGGTGCTCGGCTTCTACCTGAACGGTTTTGAGGAAGACATCGGCGATACCTCACGCATCGACCATGACAACGCCCGCGAAGGGGTGTGGCGCATGGGCGAGCGCTACCCAGCAAAAAACCCGGCGCTGCTGCAACGCGGCTGCCGCTATCTCCAGAACATCCAGTTCATCTGAATCACCCAAGCCAAACAGGAGTACACAACCATGCAACTGCAACCTGACACCCTGATCCACAATCCCGATGGCTGCCGCGTTGTTTCTAGCGTCGAGATCCCCGCCGCCGCCACCAGCGTCTGGAACATCGTTGGTAACTTCGCCGGCTTCCCGGTGTTCATCCCTGCCCTGGCACATATCGATATGACCGGCAGTGGTGTGCGATCCGTACGCAAGAAGCTGTTCAAGGACGGTAATGTGGTCATCGAGCAACTCAACTCACACGACGACCAAGCAATGTGCATGACCTGGAGCCTGATCTACACCAGCCTGAACATTGGTAACCTCTGGGCAGCCATGCAGGTGGAGGCCCTGGGAGAGCAGCACAGTCGCGCGACCTGGACTATCCAGGCAGAGCCTCATGAAGGTGGTGCCGAAGCGCTACCAGCGTTCCAGGCCTTTCTACAGGGCTTTGCCGATAACGCCATGAGCAATGTCCGCAACCTGCTCACCTGAGCACCAGCCCCGGGCGGGGCGTGACCGTATGTCATGCCTCTACCGCAACCAATCTCTGTAGCTTGTCTGCAGCAAAGTACAGACCCAGAAAAGACAAAACCCCAGTCTGCCGCGCAGACTGGGGTTTTGGAATTTAATCTTGACGATGACCTACTCTCACATGGGGAAACCCCACACTACCAT
>JAEAMF010000639.1_pt1 | contig 38214 bp, 30 predicted proteins | sample 8958721 | NCBI WGS metagenome assembly JAEAMF01 (sample SAMN16933255, study PRJNA681124) | bioreactor sludge metagenome | isolation source: anaerobic bioreactor treating anionic surfactant - SDBS | place: India: Bengaluru | collected 2019-02-28 | reverse complement strand
GACTCTTGCGTGCGGTGTGCCAGGTTGCGGACTTCATCAGCAACCACCGCAAAACCACGACCGGCCTCGCCGGCTCGCGCAGCTTCGATCGCTGCGTTGAGTGCCAGCAGGTTGGTTTGCTGCGAGATGCTGGTGATGACTTCAAGGATTTGGCCAATGTTGACCGTCTTGTTGTTGAGCGTCTCGATGTGGGCGCTGGACGTGCAGATCAGGTCAGACAGGCGATTCATGGCCTGGATATTGCGGTCGACCACCTGCTGACCTTCTTCGGCCAGGTGCCGTGCAGAACTGGCCTGTTGTGAGGCCTGCGCAGCGTTATGGGCGATTTCCTGGGCGGCGGCACCCAACTGATTGATTGCTGCGGCAACGCTGTTGGTGCGGTTGGACTGTTCGTCAGAGTTGACCATCGACGAGTTTGAGGCGCTGATTACACGCAATGCCACTTCGTTGACCTGTTGGGTCGCCGAAGACACTTCGCGAATAGAGCCGTGGATGCGCTCGACGAAACGGTTGAATGCCTTGCCCAGGGTGCCGAACTCATCGTGGTTGTGAATGTTCAGGCGTTTTGTCAGGTCACCTTCACCTTCAGCAATGTCTTCCATTGCCTTGGTCATGATGTTCAAGGGTTGCAACAGCATGCGAATCAGCAGGCCCAGCAGGGCGATGATGATAACGATGGCGACCAGGGTGGCGATGATCGCCGAGGTGCGGAATTTGCTGAGCATGGCATAGGCTTTCTCCTTGTCGATGGACAGGCCGATGTACCAGTTGGCTGACGGCAGGCCTTTGACTGGCGCAAAGCTCAGTACGCGGGTGCGGCCGTTAAGCTCGACTTCGCTCATTTCCTTGGTGAGGCTTGGGGTGTTCTGCGGGAACAGGTCCGACAGTGACTTCATCACCAGGTTTTTGTCGGGGTGCACCAGGATTTTGCCCTGATCGTTCACCAGGAAGGCATAGCCCATGCCGCCAAAGTTCAGCGAATTGATAATCTCTGTCAGGCCGTCGAGGGCCAGGTCACCGCCGACCACGCCGATATTACGGGCTGCCGTAACCACCACGGAAATCACCATCTTGCCGGTGCTGGCGTCGATGTAAGGTTCGGTCAGGATCGGGCCATTGGCTGCCAGGCCATCCTTGTACCAAGGGCGAACACGTGGGTCGTAACCGTCGGGCATCTTGGTCAGCGGACGAATGGTGAAGCCACCATTGATGTCGCCCAGGTAAACCGTCAGGAAGCTTGAAACAAGCGATTGTTGGCCGAGTATCGTGCCGATGGCTTCTTGATTGGGGAAGGCGGCGATGTTCTGGGCCGCGTTTTGTACCAGCAGAATACGACCGTCAAACAGGTTCTTGATGTTGGTCGATGTGGATTCGCCCATTTCCTCAAGATAGTTTTTCAGATCATCGCGAATCGCATTACGCTGCAGGTAATCGTTGTACAAGGTAAAGAGGGCGAAGGCGATCATGACGATCAATGAAGCGGCCATTAGGATCTTATGGCTGAAACGGAGGCTTTTGTTCATAACGTATATGTCCGCTAAGGTCTTCTAATCCGGGTCTGTCGCACAAAGAACAGCTTCAAAGCAGTGCAGGGGCCGATGTCCTTGTCGGGTCTTTTTCTGGCTTTTGGTGCGGTGCATCACACCTAGCTATCGACCGCTTTCATGCAAAGCTTGAATAGAGGAAGAAAAAATAATGACTGACTCCGCACACGTCGTACTGGGCGCAGATGTTGATGGTCAGCCCGTCGTTCAGGCGCTGCGTCTGACCAACCGTCACGGGCTGGTGGCGGGTGCCACGGGTACCGGAAAGACCGTGACGTTACAGCACTTGGCCGAGGCTTTTAGCGACGCGGGTGTGGCGGTGTTTGCCGCCGATGTCAAAGGTGACTTGTGTGGCCTCGGCGCAGAGGGCGATCCGCAGGGGAAAGTCGCCGAGCGCATCGCCTCGATGCCGTGGCTTGAGCATCGCCCGCAGGCCTACCCGGTTACCTTGTGGGATGTTCACGGCCAGTCGGGCCACCCCTTGCGCACGACGCTCAGCGAGATGGGGCCGCTACTGTTGGGTAACTTGCTGGAGCTGACAGACAGCCAGCAAGCCGCGCTGTATGCCGCGTTCAAGGTGGCGGATCGAGAAGGGTTACTGCTTCTTGACCTCAAGGACCTCAAGGCACTGCTTGCGCACTTGAAAGACAATCCGCAGGTATTGGGCGACGATGCGGCATTGATGACCAGCGGCTCCAGCCAGGCGCTCTTGCGTCGTCTGGCCAGTCTTGAGCAGCAGGGCGCCGAGGCGCTGTTTGGTGAGCCTGCGCTGCAACTGGAAGACCTTTTGCCGCCGGCTGCCGATGGGCGCGGGCGTATCCACCTGCTGGATGCCAGTCATCTGGTGCATGAGGCGCCAAAGGTGTATGCAACCTTCCTGCTCTGGCTCCTGGCCGAACTGTTTGAGCAGTTACCTGAGCGTGGCGACGCAGACAAACCCCTGTTGGCATTGTTCTTTGATGAGGCGCACCTGTTGTTCAGCGGAACGCCAAAGGCATTGCAAGAACGCTTGGAGCAGGTGGTTCGGTTGATCCGCTCCAAAGGCGTTGGGGTCTACTTTGTTACCCAGTCGCCGGGAGATCTGCCTGACGATGTTCTGGCTCAGTTGGGGTTGCGTATCCAGCATGGCTTGCGTGCATTTACCACCAAAGAGCAGAAATCACTCAAGGCCGTAGCGGATGGCTTTCGGCCTAATCCGGCGTTTGACACGCTTTCAGTGCTCACGGAGCTTGAGATCGGGGAAGCATTGGTGGGAACCCTGCAGGAGAAGGGAACCCCCGGGATGGTTCAGCGCGTGCGGATTGCGCCACCGCAGTCACGTATCGGGCCATTGAGTGACGCGCAGCGAGCACATCTGATTGCAACTTCGCCGCTGGCCGGTCGTTACGATAAGCCGATAGACCGCGAATCGGCTTATGAAATGTTGTCGGCACGTAAAGGTACTGCGCCAGTGCCGGAGCAGGTGTCTGCAGCCAGTGAGGACAGTTTTGCCGATAAAGCCGGTGAGTTTTTACAGAGTGCTGCAGGGCAGGCCATCAAGTCGGCAGTGCGCCAGGCGGCCGGTCAGTTGGGGCGGCAGTTGGTAAGGGGGCTGATGGGGTCGTTGCTGGGGAGTAAGCGCCGCTAGTGCTGGGGAGCTTTCAAGCATAAGAAAGGCGCCGTGAGGCGCCTTTCTTTTCTGTACGGCTGCGGGTCAGACGATGGCTTTGGATGCCAGCCAGAACAGCCCGGCTGCCAGCGACATCGATGCTGGCAGGGTCAATACCCAGGCCAGAAGGATGGTGCGGACAGTGCCGCCTTGCAGGCCGCTCTTGTTCGCCACCATGGTGCCGGCAACGCCAGAGGACAGTACATGGGTGGTCGACACGGGCAGGCTGAACACGTTGGCCATGCCGATGGCGCAGGCTGCGGTGATCTGTGCCGACATGCCCTGGGCGTAGGTCATGCCTTGCTTGCCGATTTTTTCGCCAATGGTCAGTACAACCCGTTTCCAGCCAACCATGGTCCCGACACCCAGTGCCAGGGCGACAGCCAGGATTACCCAGAACGGCGCGTACTCGGTGGTGGCGGTGAGGTCTTTACGCAGCTTCTCCAGGTCGGCTTTTTCACGCGCTTGCAGGTTCGGCAGCTTGCCGACCTTCTTCGCGGTGTCGTCCAGGCAAAGCAGGTAGCGTCGCACTTCGACGCGCTTTTCAGGCGACAGCGAGTGGTAGTCGGAGACGCCCGCGAGCGATTGTGTCAGGGCATTGATGGTCGGTTCGGTCTGCTGCGGGTTGCAACTGAACTGCTCCGGCAGGTCGCCATTCTTTGCCTTGCCCAGTGCGAGGAACTCGCCAAGGGTAGCGTTGTTGCGCTGATAGAACTGGCTCAGGTGCAGGGTTGCGTCACGGGTGCGTTCGATCTGGTAGGTGGTGCTGTTCAGGTCGAGGACGAACTGCGCCGGGACGATGCCGATCAGTACCAGCATGATCAGGCCGATACCTTTTTGGCCGTCGTTGGAGCCATGTACAAAGCTGACGCCCATGGCTGAAATGACCAGTACCAGGCGGTTCCAGAACGGAGGGTGTTTCTTGTCGTCGACCTGACGGCGTGTTTCCGGGGTCTTGTGCATCTTCGACAGCGGGCGCCACCATTTCAGGGCAAGCAGCACCAGTGCAGCGACCAGGAAACCGGCCATTGGCGACAATACCAGCGACATGGCGATATCGATTGCTTTCTGCCAGTTGACGCCATCACCCAGCGGAATGTCGTTGAGCATCGCGTTGGCCAGGCCCACGCCCAGGATCGAGCCGATCAGGGTATGGGAGCTGGATGCCGGAATCCCGAAATACCAGGTGCCCAGGTTCCAGGTGATCGCCGCCGCCAGCAGCGAAAAGACCATGGCCAGGCCGTGGCCGGTGTTCACATTGATCAGCAGTTCTACCGGCAGCAGGTGGACGATGGCGTAGGCCACCCCGACGCCGCCGAGCAGAACACCGAGAAAGTTGAACACGCCGGAAAAGAACACGGCCAGGTGCGGTGGCATGGCTTTGGTATAGATGACTGTGGCAACCGCGTTGGCGGTGTCATGAAAGCCATTGATGAACTCGAATGCGAGCACGAAGGTCAAGGCAAGCAGCAGGCTTACCAGGACCCAGGCATCAAGTCCGCTGAATAATTCGATCATGAAGGTTTTCTGACCCGGTCATAAGGGGGCGCGATTATGCCAGAAATCATCGGTAATCGATGCACTAGCTGCTGGTCGGTAAGTACCTGTCCAGCGATGGATCGCGACGGTGAAAAAAGAGGGTTTGCGGGTTCAGGCGGATAAATTTCGGTGAAATTGCGGTTAAATTCCGCGAATTCAAGGATTTTAAACGAGCTCAAAAAAATCATACGTTTGTATGAAATTTGTGAGATTACGTAACCGTTAACTGATCCAGCGCAAGACTCCTCCAGCTATGGCGCTGCACGCATACCCGATAAGAGCCCTCAGGGCAAGGCGGGTAGGCGGTTTGAAAACGATGCTAAGGCTCCTCGGCCTTGAGCTCCTTTTCCATTTTCTGCAGTTCCTGGGCAAATGCCTGGTCAAGAACGCTGGCGCGTTTGCGCCACGGTTTGCGTTCCGGGTCGGGCTGGGCCGCGTAGGTGGTTACTTCACCACCGTAAACTTCCTTGTAACGTTGTTCCTGGCGCTCAAGTTCCGCGCGCAGTTCATCTTTCGTCACAGTTGTTACCTGATAGTTGAAATGACACTCTGGTGTTAAGGCGGATGCTGTCCCGCAGGCAGGCTTCATACGCGACAATTGTGTATGAAACACCGTGGGCAGTCCGGGGTATTTCCGGGTAAACGGATGACCACGGGTATTTTGAAGCTTTCAAGGCGCTGTCGTCGAGCCGTTGAGCACATTTGCATGAGGCTCGAGTGACGGCGTGCACTACCGTGTCATCCAAACGTAAGTTGGATTATAGCAAGTGAGTTGAATAACTCTATCGTTCGGTACTGCCTCGGCTGCAACAACAAAGTTCTGTTGCGCATTCATGAACGTAAATGATGATCGTCCATACATGCGCTGAACGGGTTGTTGAGTCGCTGCAAAAAATAAAAAACGGCCTCGCTTCGAGAGCAAGGCCGTGCCTGGGACTTCTACGGTGGGTACCTGACCAGTCTCTCCAAGAAGCCACATGGTGGCTGGAGAAAGGTATAAGCAATTGTGGGGTGCGGTCAATTGCGATTATCGGTCGATGGTTCGATAATCGCACTCGTGAGCGTTTTGCCGAGGTAAGCCATGAACGACGAACTACAGCCTAAAGGGCCAGGACTCAACGACCAGCTGCGAAGCTCCTTTGCTTCGTTGGCACCCCCGATCGTGGCTTCGCCGGCCAAGCGCATCCAGGCATTTACTGGCGACCCGGACTTTATGACTTCGTTGGCCAGGGGGCTGGCGGTCGTGCAGGCTTTTCAGGAGCGCAAGCGCCATCTGACCATTGCCCAGATCAGTCACCGTACCGAGATCCCCCGTGCTGCGGTGCGCCGCTGCCTGCATACCTTGATCAAACTAGGGTATGCGACCACGGACGGCCGTACCTATTCGCTGCTTCCCAAAGTGCTGACCCTGGGGCATGCCTACCTGTCGTCCACGCCGTTGGCGGTGTCGGCCCAGCCCTATCTGGACCGTATGAGTGACCAGTTGCATGAAGCCTGCAACATGGCCACGCTGGAAGGCGACGATATCCTGTACATCGCGCGTTCGGCCACGGTACAGCGGCTGATTTCAGTGGACCTGTCGGTGGGCGGGCGGCTACCGGCTTATTGCACCTCGATGGGCAGGATCCTGCTGGCGGCACTTGACGATGCCACCTTGCATGAGTACCTGGAACACGCGGATTTACAGGCCAAGACCAGTCGAACCATTCGTGATCCAGAGGCGCTGCTTGAATGCTTGCAGCAGGTTCGCCAGCAAGGCTGGTGTATTGTCGATCAGGAGTTGGAGCAGGGCCTGCGCTCGATCGCTGTACCGGTCTACGATTCGTCGGGCCAGGTGCTGGCAGCCTTGAATGTCAGTACACATGCCGGGCGTGTCAGTCGCAGCGAACTGGAACAGCGGTTCCTGCCCATCATGTTGGCGGCCAGTCGTGATCTGAGTGCGCAACTGTTCGCTTGAGTGGGCTGTTCAATGTTGTTCGATAAACGCACAGAGTTGCGTTTGTCGAATTGCGCGGTATCGGGTGCCTGATTAATGTCCCTCGCATCGAGTAGCCCGACTGCTCGAACATAATAATGAGCGAGAGGCCAAGCCCCATGAATACTATCCTTCCTGTTCCCGCACGCCTGTCCGACCGCGTCCTGCGCGGAAGCTGAGCCCCCGAAAAGACTGCGTCCTCCAACCGTCTGTGCGTTTTACGCGCGCATGCGTACTTTCACGCATTTTTTCTGGATAACAATAATGAACAGTCCTCAAGCTTCAGTTGGAAACTGCCTTGATGTGCAGTCCTTCATCAATGCACAACCCCTCTCACGCTACCAATGGCGTGTGGTTGTTCTGTGTTTCTTGATCGTTTTCCTGGATGGTTTGGATACCGCCGCCATGGGCTTTATCGCGCCCGCGTTATCCCAGGATTGGGGTATCGACCGTGCCAGCCTGGGGCCGGTCATGAGTGCCGCGTTGATCGGCATGGTTTTCGGTGCCTTGGGTTCTGGCCCGCTGGCTGATCGTTTTGGGCGCAAGGTAGTGCTGGTGGGGGCAGTGATTCTGTTTGGTGCCTTCAGCCTTGCTTCGGCTTACAGCAGCAATGTCGATCAGTTGCTGGTGCTGCGCTTCCTGACTGGCCTGGGGCTTGGTGCCGGTATGCCTAATGCCACAACGCTGCTGTCTGAGTACACCCCTGAGCGGCACAAGTCGCTGCTGGTCACCAGCATGTTCTGTGGTTTCAACCTGGGCATGGCCGGTGGTGGTTTTATTTCTGCCAAGCTGATTCCCGTGTTTGGCTGGCATAGCCTGCTGCTGATTGGGGGTGTTCTGCCCTTGCTGTTGGCGTTGGTGCTGCTGGCCTGGTTACCGGAGTCAGCGCGTTACCTGGTAGTTCGCAACCGTGGTAACGACAAAGTACGCAAGACCCTTTCCCCCATTGACCCGGTTACGGTCGCCCAGGCCGCAAGCTTCAGTGTTCCTGAGCAGAAAACGGTCAAGGCGCGCAATGTGTTCGCGGTGATTTTCTCCGGAACCTACAGCATTGGCACCCTGCTGTTGTGGCTCACTTACTTCATGTGCCTGGTGATCGTGTACCTGCTGACCAGTTGGTTGCCGACCCTGATGCGCGAAAGTGGCGCCAGCATGGAGCAGGCAGCGTTCATTGGTGCGCTGTTCCAGTTTGGTGGTGTGCTGAGCGCCGTCGCGGTGGGTTGGGCGATGGACCGTTTCAACCCGCACAAGGTCATCGGCGTGTTCTACCTGCTGGCAGGCGTCTTTGCCTACGCAGTAGGGCAGAGCCTTGGCGATATCACCCTGTTGGCGACGCTGGTATTGATTGCGGGCATGTGCGTCAACGGTGCGCAATCGGCCATGCCGTCGTTGGCAGCGCGTTTCTACCCAACCCAGGGGCGTGCCACAGGCGTGTCGTGGATGCTGGGTATCGGTCGGTTCGGCGCGATCCTCGGTGCCTGGATGGGTGCAACGCTGCTAGGGCTTGGCTGGAACTTCGAGCAGGTACTGACCGCATTGGTGATCCCTGCTGGCCTGGCCACGGTGGCGGTGATCATGAAGGGCCTGGTTAGCCACGCTGACGCGACCTGATAGCGCATTGCGGCCGATCCTCGACAGGGTCGGCCGCTGATTGACCCCCTCCATTTCTGGCCCTGCAGGCGTTGCCTGCAGGAGAGCGCGCAGGCAGTGATCGGAGTAGGAACAATCGGTTCGATTATCGAACGCTTAGTCGATTATCGGATTGAACCGCGTTCTGGACGGCCTTAATCTGAGGTCAATCCTCCCTCGACTTCAGCGACTACCAGGAGTCTGTAATGGCTGAAATCCTCTCGCTCCACGACGCCGTGAAGCAGTTCGTCAACGATGGCGACAGCGTCGCTCTCGAAGGCTTCACACATTTGATCCCGACCGCGGCCGGTCATGAAATCATTCGTCAGGGCAAGAAGAATCTGAGCCTGGTTCGTATGACGCCTGACTTGATCTACGATCAATTGATCGGTGCCGGTTGTGCCAAGAAACTGATCTTCTCCTGGGGCGGTAACCCAGGTGTAGGTTCCTTGCACCGCCTGCGCGATGCAGTGGAAAAACAATGGCCGCACGCCATGGAAATCGAAGAGCACAGCCACGCCGACCTGGCCAACGCCTATGTTGCAGGTGCTTCCGGTCTGCCATTTGCAGTGTTGCGTGCTTACGCCGGCTCTGACCTGCCGAAGGTCAACCCGCTGATCAAGAGTGTCACCTGCCCGTTCACCGGTGAAGTGCTGGCTGCGGTGCCGTCGGTACGCCCCGATGTCACGGTGATTCACGCGCAGAAAGCCGACCGCAAGGGCAACGTGCTGCTGTGGGGCATCCTCGGTGTACAGAAAGAGGCCGCCCTGGCTGCCAAGCGCTGCATCGTCACCGTCGAAGAGATCGTCGACGACCTGAATGCGCCGATGAACGCTTGCGTTCTGCCGACCTGGGCTCTGTCTGCTGTCTGCCTGGTTCCTGGGGGCGCGCACCCGTCCTATGCCCATGGCTACTACGAGCGTGACAACCGTTTCTACCAGGCCTGGGACCCTATCGCCCGCAGCCGTGAGACCTTCACCGCCTGGATCGATGAATACATCCGCGGCACTGCTGATTTCAACGCGTTCAAGGCAAAACTGGCCAGCGCTTCGGAGGCTGAATAATGAGCTACTCCACCAATGAAATGATGACCGTCGCCGCAGCCCGTCGTCTGCGCAATGGTGCCGTATGCTTCGTTGGCATTGGCCTGCCATCCAAGGCCGCCAACCTGGCGCGGCTGACCTCGTCCCCGGACGTGGTACTGATTTATGAGTCGGGCCCGATTGGTGCCAAGCCGACTGTCCTGCCGCTGTCCATCGGTGACGGTGAACTCGCCGAGACCGCTGATACCGTTGTGCCGACCGGCGAAATTTTCCGCTACTGGCTGCAGGGCGGGCGTATTGACGTGGGCTTCCTCGGTGCTGCCCAAGTCGACCGCTTCGGCAACATCAACACCACGGTGGTGGGTGATTACCATCAACCCAAGGTTCGCCTGCCAGGTGCAGGTGGCGCACCAGAAATTGCCGGCTCTGCCAAACAAGTGCTGATCATCCTCAAGCAGTCGTCGCGTGCGTTCGTCGACAAGCTGGACTTCATCACCTCAGTCGGTCATGGCGAAGGCGGCGACTCGCGCAAACGCCTGGGGCTGCCAGGTGAAGGGCCGGTAGGCATCATCACCGACCTGTGCATCATGGAACCGGAAGCGGGTACCAACGAGTTTGTGGTGACCTCGATCCACCCGGGTGTTACCCGTGAACAGATTATCGCCGCGACTGGCTGGCCGATCCGTTTTGCCGAAAACGTAGCGCAGACTGCCGAGCCTAGCGAAGTTGAACTGACTGCCCTGCGTGATCTGGAAGCGCGTACGGCGGCCGCTCATGGCCAAGCCCCAGGAGAAGCCTAATGCGTGACGTCTTTATTTGCGATGCAATTCGTACCCCCATCGGTCGTTTCGGTGGCGGTTTGGCCAGTGTGCGTGCCGATGACCTGGCAGCCGTGCCGCTCAAGGCGCTGATCGAACGCAACCCGTCGGTACAGTGGGACCAGATCGATGAAGTGTTCCTGGGCTGCGCCAACCAGGCCGGCGAAGACAACCGCAACGTTGCCCGTATGGCACTGTTGCTGGCTGGCCTGCCGGACAGTGTGCCGGGTGTAACCCTTAACCGCCTCTGTGCCTCGGGCATGGATGCGGTCGGTACAGCCTTCCGCGCCATTGCCAGCGGCGAGATGGAACTGGCCATCGCCGGTGGCGTCGAGTCGATGTCGCGTGCCCCGTTCGTCATGGGCAAGGCCGATAGCGCCTACTCGCGCAACATGAAGCTGGAAGACACCACCATTGGCTGGCGTTTCATCAACCCGTTGATGAAAGCCCAGTACGGTGTCGATGCCATGCCGCAGACTGCCGACAACGTAGCAGATGACTATCAGGTGTCGCGTGCCGATCAGGACGCCTTTGCCCTGCGCAGTCAGCAGCGTACCGCCCAGGCCCAGGCCGCCGGCTTCTTCGCCGAGGAAATCGTGCCGGTGCGTATTGCGCACAAGAAGGGCGAGACGGTTGTCGAGCAGGACGAACACCCACGTGCCGATACCACGCTGGAAGCACTGACCAGGCTCAAGCCGGTCAATGGTCCGGACAAGACGGTTACCGCAGGCAACGCTTCGGGCGTCAACGATGGTGCTGCGGCGATGATCCTGGCATCAGCCGAAGCAGTGAAAAAACACGGCCTGACGCCGCGTGCGCGCGTGCTGGGCATGGCCAGTGCCGGTGTTGCACCACGTGTCATGGGTATTGGTCCGGTGCCTGCTGTGCGCAAGCTGGTCGAGCGTCTTGGCCTGGCCGTGACCGACTTCGACGTCATCGAGCTCAATGAGGCATTCGCCAGCCAAGGCTTGGCTGTTCTGCGTGAGTTGGGGCTGGCGGATGATGCACCGCAGGTCAACCCCAACGGCGGCGCCATCGCCTTGGGGCATCCATTGGGCATGAGTGGCGCGCGCTTGATTCTGACCGCGCTGCACCAACTGGAAAAAACCGGTGGCCGTAAAGGCCTGGCAACCATGTGTGTAGGGGTTGGCCAAGGCTTGGCGCTGGCGATCGAGCGCGTGTAAACCAATGACCTCATCGCCCGGCCTCCACGCAAGGTCTGGGTGATGGGGTGATTGTTATGTGGAGCTAGGGTGTTGCCAAGCCTGTCTAGACTTTCAGAACCCTCCAAGAGTAAGTAGCCATGACTTCTGTTCGCTACATTGTGCAGTTGCTCACTACTCAGCCCGCGTCTGCCGAATCAGGCGGCCTGTTTGCATAACGATCATTGATCTACTGGCGTACCCTTGGCGGTGCGTTTTGTTGAAGGACCTGCCATGACTCAACGACCGGGCAACCAATTGTTCGATGCCTATTTCACAGCACCTGCCATGCGTGAGGTATTTTCCGACCGTGGTCGAGTGCAGGGCATGCTTGATTTTGAAGCTGCGCTGGCCCGTGCCGAAGCCGCTGTCGGGGTTATCCCGCAGGAGGCGGTAGCGCCCATAGAAGCGGCCTGCCAGGCCGATCATTACGATTTCGGCGCCTTGGCTGAAGCCATCGCCGTGGCCGGTAACTCGGCAATTCCATTGGTAAAGGCATTGGGCAAGGTGATCGCCAGTGACGTGCCGCAAGCCGAGCGTTTCGTTCACCTCGGCGCTACCAGCCAGGACGCGATGGACACCGGCCTGGTGTTGCAACTGCGTGATGCGCTGGGCCTGATCGAAGCAGACCTCGCACGCCTGTGCGAGGCCCTGGCAGGCCAAGCCCTGGCCCATGCCGATACGCCGCTGGCCGGACGCACCTGGCTGCAACATGCCACCCCGGTGACGCTGGGAATGAAAATCGCCGGTACCTTGGGTGCCCTGACGCGGCATCGTCAACGCTTGCAGGAACTCAAGCCTCGGGTCTTCTGCCTGCAGTTCGGCGGGGCTTCTGGCACCTTGGCTGCCTTGGGGGAACAGGGTTTACGGGTTGCCGACGCATTGGCTGAGCAGTTGCACCTGAGCCTGCCCGAGCAGCCCTGGCACACTCAACGGGATCGCCTGGTGGAGTTTGCTTCCGTGCTTGCGCTGATCGCCGGCACCCTGGGCAAGTTGGGCCGGGATGTCAGCCTGTTGATGCAAACCGAAGCGGCCGAAGTGTTTGAGCCTTCTGCTCCGGGCAAGGGCGGCTCCTCGACCATGCCGCACAAGCGCAACCCGGTGGGGGCCGCAGTTTTGATCGGTGCCGCGACGCGCGTGCCAGGCTTGTTATCGACCTTGTTCAGCGCGATGCCTCAGGAGCATGAGCGCAGCCTGGGCCTGTGGCATGCCGAATGGGAAACACTGCCGGAGATCTGCTGCCTGGTGTCCGGTGCCTTGCGTCAGGCGCAGATTCTGGCCGATGGCCTGGAGGTCGATGCCGAACGGATGCGTCGCAATCTGGAGCTTACCCAAGGCCTGGTCTTGGCTGAGGCGGTGAGTATCGTGCTGGCGCAACGCTTGGGGCGTGACCATGCCCACCACCTGCTGGAGAGCTGCTGCAAGCGTGCAGTGGCTGAACAACGCCACCTGCGCGCGGTGCTCGGCGACGATCCGCAGGTGAGCGCCGAACTGTCGGCAGACGAGCTCGATCGTCTGCTGGACCCTGCACACTACCTCGGCCAGGCGCGTGCCTGGGTTGAGCGTGCGGTGGCTGAACATACCCGACTGAGTGCCTGAAGGAGACTTTTGTGGCTAGCGTACAACTTGCCGATGGCGTACTGAACTATCAACTCGATGGCCCGGAAGGGGCGCCGGTACTGGTGTTGTCCAACTCGCTGGGCACCAACCTGCACATGTGGGACACCCAACTGCCAGCGCTTACCGCGCACTTTCGCGTATTGCGTTACGACACCCGTGGTCATGGCCAGTCGTTGGTGACCGAGGGCCCCTACAGCATTGAACAACTGGGGCGGGACGTGTTGGCCTTGCTCGATGCCCTGCAGATCGAGCGTGCACATTTCTGTGGCCTGTCCATGGGCGGCCTGATCGGCCAATGGCTGGGTATAAATGCCGGCCATCGTCTGAACCGATTGATCGTGTGCAACACGGCGGCCAAGATTGCTACGCCAGAGGTTTGGAACCCACGGATCGAAACCGTGCTGCGTGATGGTCAGGCCGCCATGGTTGGCCTGCGTGACGCGTCCATTGAGCGTTGGTTCACCCCGGCCTACGCGGCGTCCCACCCTGATCAGGCCAAACGCATCACCGACATGCTCGCGGCCACCTCGCCGCAGGGCTACGCGGCCAACTGCGCGGCGGTGCGCGATGCCGATTTCCGCGACCAATTGGGCGAGATCAAGGTCCCTATGCTGGTGATTTCCGGCAGTGCCGACGCGGTGACTCCACCGTCTGGAGGCCTGTTTATCCGGGACAACGTGGAGGGTGCCGAATACGCTGAGTTCCATGCTGCGCACCTGTCCAACGTTGAAGTGGGCGAACCGTTCAGTCGTCGTGTCATTGACTTTCTGTTGGCCCGTTGAGGAATTAGGTGTGGACGAGAAACAGCGTTACGAAGAAGGTATGAAGGTACGTCGTGCAGTGCTGGGCGACGCACACGTCGATCGCAGCCTGAACAACCTGACGGCCTTCAACAGCGAGTTCCAGGAAATGATCACCCGTCATGCCTGGGGCGATATCTGGACCCGTCCGGGTTTGCCGCGGCATACCCGTAGCCTGATCACCATTGCGATGTTGATCGGCATGAACCGTAATGACGAGCTGAAGCTGCATTTGCGGGCGGCGGCCAATAATGGCGTCACCCGCGACGAAATCAAGGAAGTGCTGATGCAGAGCGCTATCTATTGCGGGATTCCAGCGGCCAATGCCACCTTCCACCTGGCAGAGTCAGTGTGGGATGAGCTGGGGGTTGAGTCGCGCGAGTGACCTCGACGACCTGAAAAAACGGCGCCTGCATATAGACGTTCCCGCGTCTGTTGCAGGCGCTGGCCTTTACAGCACCATGTCCTTCTAACGCCTGGTCACCGGCCCGGCGCTGCCTTCCACAGCCGCTTTCAGGTCGGGCCGCAGCCCAAGCATGAAAGCCGCTTCTGCGACGATGAACAGCGGTCCGATGATCAGCCCGCTGATGTCATCGACAAACGCCGGTTTGCGCCTTTCGTAATAATGCCCGACGAACTGGATGGCCCAGCCTGCCACGAACAGCCCCAATCCTGCGCTAAACCAGACGGCAGTGCTTTGTGCTGCCAGCCGCTCGCCAGCCCATAGGCACAGACCGAGCAGTGCGCCCATCACCAGGCCAAAGTGTGTGTCCAGTCGCAGGTAAAACCAGGCCGAAGCAGAGGCCACGAGCAGTGCAGGTGACAGCCACATCCCCATCAGCGACAGGCCCGGGCGCGACAGCAGTACCGTCACTGCAACAACAATCAGCGGGATACCAATGAAATGCGTGGCGATGTTGCGTGGATCACGGTGATGCGCAGCGTATTGACTGAGGTATGTGGCGAGGTTTTTCATTGTTGTTCCTCCCGTCGAGCGTCAAATGAATAACCGTCATACCTGGCGTATGCAGCCGATTCAAGGCCACAGGTGTGAGCGGTTGCGCATTTCTGTGCAGGATAGCGTGCTACAGGGGAGGGGGAGCGGCGTGCGGGGATGCAATGGGATCAAGGTTTTCGCCCCGGTTCGCCTCAAACAGCTGGCGAACCGTGGCGGAACCTCGACAGGCTAGACGTTGCGGTGCTTACAGAATACCGATCGGGTAGCTGACGATCAGGCGGTTCTCGTCGAAGGAGTTGGTGTTGAAGTCCCGGCGCATGGTCGAGTTGCGCCATTTGAACGAGAGGTCTTTGAAGGCGCCGGATTGGATGACATAGGCCAGCTCCGATTCTCGTGCCCATTCCTTGCCATTGTCGACACTGCTGGTTTGCACGTTGTCGCCGCTGATGTAGCGGTTCATCAAGGTCAACCCGGGTACACCGAGGCTGGCGAAGTTGAAATCATGGCGCAATTGCCAGGAGCGTTCCTTGGCGTTGTCGAAGCTGGAGTTGTAGCTGTCGTTGGCCAGGGTGCCGCCGCTGGTGCCGTTGACCCGCATCCAGGCGCTATCGCCACTGACGTCCTGCAGACCGACATAGAAGGTGTTGCTGCCGTAGCGTGCCGACAACAGGGCTGACGCGGTCTTGTTATCCAGCTTGCCGGCCCGTTCAGCGCCGTCTTCCTTGCCGATGAAGTAACCAAGGTTGGCACCCAGGGTCCAGTTGCCCAGTGGCTGGCTGTGAACAAGGTTGATGTACTGCTGGTTGTAGATGTCCTTGAGTTCGGCATTCCACAGGCCGATCAATGTTCGCTTTTCGTTGAAGCTGTATTCGCCGCCGGCAAAGTTGAAGCGGTCGGAAGTGAAGGCTGGCTTGCCGTTCATGTACATGTCTTCCATGCTGGCGTCATTGCGTGGGCTGTTGCCACGGAACTGGCCACCATAGAGCGTAAGGCCGGTAATCTCCTGAGAGGTGATCTGGCCACCGCGGAAGGTTTGCGGCAACGAGCGGCCATCGTCCGAACGTAGAATCGGCAGCACCGGCATCCATTCGCCGACTTTCAGCTCGGTCTTGGACACCTTCGCTTTCAATGCCACGCCCAGGCGACCGAAGTTGTCGGCTGGGCGGCCGTCATCATGAACCGGTAGCAATTGAGTGCCTGCGGTGCCTTTACCGCCGTCCAGTTTGACCGAGTACAAGCCCAGTACATCGACGCCGAAGCCGACGGTCCCCTGGGTGAAGCCGGACTTGGCATCAAGGATGAAACTTTGGGTCCATTCCTCAGCCTTGCCTTGTTTGTTTGCCGGGTCGACGAAGTTGCGATTGATGTAGAAGTTGCGCAGGTTGAGCGTGGCTTTGGCATCTTCGACAAAACCGCCTTCGCTGGCCAGTGCAGGCAGCGCGCAGGTGGTCATCAACAAGCCGGAAAACACGTGCCGTGCGGGTTGGAAGGTATTCATTGTGGTGTCTCTTGTTTTTATTGGGCCGAGGCCTTCAACCGTAACGTTCAGCCGTCACGGATCGAGGTGCTGAGCTGAATGATCAGTGTTTCAAAGCGGCGAGAGGATGGTGCTGCGAGCGGTGGGAGTGAATCAATTCGTTGCAAACGGTACTGTGCGATAAACGAACACTAACTAGGTGGTACATAATTTTTTGCGGCATTCACGTGGCTGCGATGGCCGTGCAGGCATCGGTGCTGCCAGGGTAAGCAGGCCAGGTAGCGTTTTTTCGTGGGGGCAAAAAAAAACCACCGCGAGGGTGGTTTTCAACGAGTGGCTTGCCTGGGTCATGAGCCCAGGCAAGGCAGCAGATTGCTGCCGACGCAATCAGTTCTTCGAAGCCTGCGCTGACGCCTGCTGATCCTGAACGGTTTGTTCATGCCAGCCGCCACCGAGTGCCTTGTACAGGTTGACCTCGCTGACCAGTTGCAACAGGCGGTCGGCGATCAGCGCCTGCTGGCTGCTGAACAGCGAGCGCTGGGCATCGAGGAAGGTCAGGTTGCTGTCGATCCCGATACGGTAGCGACGCTCGGCCAGACGGTAGTAGTCCTGGTTGGCAGCGACCAGGTCACGCTGGGCTTGCAGCTGCTCTTTGAAGGTCTGGCGTGCTGCCAGGCCATCGGAGACTTCCTGGAACGCGGTCTGGATTGTTTTCTCGTACTTGGCGACGTTGATGTCTTTCTGGATTTTCGAGTAATCCAGGCTGGCACGCAGGCTACCCGCGTTGAAGATCGGCAGGTTGATCTGCGGCTGGAACAGCCAGGTGCCAGAGCCACCCTTGAACAGGCCGCCCATGTCTGGGCTGAGGGTGCCGGCGTTGGCCGTCAGGCTGATGCTTGGGAAGAATGCAGCCCTTGCCGCACCGATGTTGGCGTTGGCGGCCTTGAGCAGGTGCTCGGCTTCCTGGATGTCCGGACGGCGTTGCAGCAGCTCGGAAGGCAGGCCTGCCGGTACTTCGCTAAGCAGGTCGGCATTGAGTTCCTGGCTGGCCGGGAGGTTGGCCGGCACGCTAGTGCCGAGCAGCACGGTCAGGCTGTTCAGGTCTTGTGCAACCAGGCGTTGGTACTGGGCCAGCTTGACCCTGGCACCCTCCACCGACGTGCGCGCCTGGCTCAAGTCGAGTGCCGACGACACGCCGACTTCATTGCTACGTTTGGTCAGCTGGTAGCTTTCCTCGTAGGTCTTGAGGGTTTCCTCGGTCAGCTTGAGCAGGGCCTGGTCTGCTTGCCAGGTCAGGTAGGCGTTGGCCACGCTGGCCACCAGGCTGATCTGTGTCGAACGGCGTGCTTGCTCGCTGGACAGGTAGGTTTCCAGTGCCTGTTCGCTGAGGCTGCGGACACGGCCAAACAGGTCCAGCTCATAGGCGCTGACGCCGAGTGTGGCCGAGTACTGGCTGTTGATCGTTGCTTCGCCAGTACTGGAGACATCGCCGGGTACACGCTGGCGGCTACCACTGCCATTGGCCGAAACGGCCGGGAACAGGTCGGCGCGCTGAATGCGGTACTGCGCCCGGTAGGCGTCGATGTTCAATGCCGCAACCCGCAGGTCGCGGTTGTTGACCAGCGCCGTCTGAATCAGCTGTTGCAGTGCCGGGTCATGGAAGAACTGACGCCAGCCTTGCTCGGCTGCCGCGACCTCGGCCGACTCGTTTGGCGAGTAGGCCGGGCCTTGCGGCCACTGAGCCGCCGCTGGCGACTCGGGTGTCTGGTAATCGGGAATCAGCGAGCAGCCGCCAAGAATGAAAGCGGTGACCGCCAGGGACAACAGGGACTTACTCATTGCCCAGCCTCATAGCGTGGAGTTTCGGGGGTGGCGTCGGCTTTAGGCTTCTTGCTGGCGAACAGCGACGACACACTGACGAAGAACAGTGGTACCCAGAAAATGGCCAGTACCGTGGCGGTCAGCATCCCGCCGATAACGCCGGTACCGATAGCATGCTGGCTGCCCGAGCCCGCACCGCTTGAGATAGCCAGAGGTACCACGCCGAGAATGAACGCCAGCGACGTCATGATGATCGGGCGCAGACGCATCCGGCAGGCTTCCACTGCGGCGTCGATCAGGCTGCGACCCTGCTCATGCAGCTCTTTGGCGAACTCGACAATCAGGATCGCGTTCTTTGCAGCAAGCCCGATGGTGGTCAGCAGACCGACCTGGAAGTACACGTCGTTGGACAGACCGCGCAGGCTGGTGGCAGCCAGCGCACCGATGATCCCCAGCGGCACGACCAGCATGACGGCAATCGGGATCGACCAGCTTTCATACAGTGCTGCCAGGCAGAGGAACACCATCAGCAGCGACAGCGCGTACAGGGCTGGGGCTTGCGAGCCGGACAACCGCTCCTCGTAGGATAGACCGGTCCATGAATAGCCAATACCGGCGGGCAGTTGCGCTGCCAGGCGCTCGACTTCAGCCATTGCTTCACCGGTACTGTAGCCCGGGGCCGGCGCACCCAGGATCTCCATGGCTTCAACACCGTTGTAGCGCGACAGCTTCGGTGCGCCATAGATCCACTGGCCTTTGGCGAAGGAGGAGAACGGTACCATTTCACCGATCGAGTTGCGCACATACCACTTCTGCAGGTCTTCCGGGTTCATCCGTGAGCCGGGCTCACCCTGGATATAGACCTTCTTGACCCGACCGCGGTCGATGAAGTCGTTGACGTAGCTGGCACCCAAGGCAATCGACAGTGTGTTGTTGATCTCGGCGATGGTCACACCCAGGGCACTGGCGCGCTCGTCGTCGATGGTCAGTTGGTACTGCGGTTCATCGTTCAGGCCGTTCGGTCGTACTGCAGTCAGTACCTTGCTTTGCGCGGCCATACCGAGGAACTGGTTGCGGGCTTCCATCAGCTTGGCATGGCCGACACCGGCGCGGTCCTGGAGGAACACATCGAAGCCGGTGGCGTTGCCCAGTTCCAGTACTGCGGGAGGGGCGAACGCGAACACCATGGCATCACGGAAGGTGAAGAAATGTTGTTGAGCACGTTTGGCCAGGTTGAATACGCTGTTTTCAGCAGAGCGCTGGTCCCATGGCTTGAGCATGATGAAGGCCATGCCCGAGCTCTGACCACGACCGGCAAAGTTGAAGCCGTTGACGGTAAACACCGAACTGACGGTATCCGACTCCTGCTCCAGCAAATAGCTGCGCATTTCGTCGATGACCACCTGTGTACGCTCGGCGCTGGAGCCTGCAGGTGTCTGCACCTGGGCGAAGAGTACACCCTGGTCTTCTTCCGGCAGGAACGCCGTTGGAATGCGGGTGAACAGCCAGACCATACCGACGACGATGATCAGGTAGGCCAGCAGGTAGGGGGCTTTGTGCCGCAGCATGCTGCCCACACCGCGCTCGTAGCTGCGTACGCTGCGGTCGAAGTTGCGGTTGAACCAGCCAAAGAAGCCACGTTTGGCAACGTGATGCTCACCTTTTGGCACCGCCTTGAGCATGGTCGCACACAGTGCCGGGGTGAAGATCAGCGCTACCAGTACCGACAAGGCCATGGCCGAGACGATGGTGATGGAGAACTGTTTGTAGATCACCCCGGTGGAGCCGCCAAAGAACGCCATGGGCAACAGTACTGCCGACAGTACCAGGGCGATACCGACCAGGGCGCCCTGGATCTGGCCCATGGATTTCTTGGTTGCTTCCTTGGGTGACAGGCCCTCTTCGGACATCACCCGCTCGACGTTTTCCACCACAACGATGGCATCGTCCACCAGCAAGCCGATGGCCAGCACCATGCCGAACATGGTCAGCGTGTTGATGCTGAAACCGGCGGCCGCGAGGATGCCGAAGGTACCCAGCAACACCACCGGTACGGTCATGGTGGTGATGACCGTGGCGCGGAAGTTTTGCAGGAACAGGTACATCACCAGAAACACCAGCACGATGGCTTCGATCAGGGTGTGGATAACTCCGCTGATCGATTCGGTGACCACTGGCGTGGTGTCATACGGGAATACCGCCTTCATGCCTTGCGGGAAGAACGGCTCCAGGTCGCTGATGGTCTTGCGCAGCGCCTTGGCGGTATCCAGCGCGTTGGCGCCGGTTGCCAGCTTGATCGCCATGCCCGAGGCTGGTTTGCCGTTGAATTGGGCACTGACTGCGTAGTTTTCGCCGCCCAGACCGATCTTGGCGACATCACCCAGGCGTACCTGCGAGCCGTCGCGATTGACCTTCAGCAGGATCTTCTCGAACTGCTCGGCGGTTTGCAGGCGGGTCTTGCCGATGATGGTTGCGTTCAGTTGCTGGCCGGGCAGGGCGGGCAGACCGCCGAGCTGGCCGGAGGATATCTGGACGTTCTGCGCGGCAACCGCCGTCTTCACATCCACCGGGGTCAGCTGGAAATTGTTCAGCTTGGCCGGGTCGAGCCAGATACGCATCGCGTACTGGGCACCGAATACCTGGAAGTCACCGACACCGGCGGTACGCGAGATCGGGTCCTGCATGTTCGAGACGATGTAGTTGGCCAGGTCGTCCTTGCTCATGCTGCCGTCTTCGGACACCAGGCCGATTACCATGAGGAAGTTTTTCACTGCCTTGGTAACGCGGATACCCTGTTGCTGCACTTCTTGCGGCAGCAGCGGGGTGGCCAGGTTCAGTTTGTTCTGCACCTGGACCTGCGCGGTATCGGGGTTGGTACCCTGCTCGAAGGTCGCCGTGATGGTCATGCTGCCATCGGAGTTACTTTCCGAGGACACATAACGCAGGTTGTCGATCCCGTTGAGCTGCTGCTCGATCACCTGGACCACGGTGTCCTGCACCGTCTGCGCCGAAGCACCTGGGTAGGTCACGGCGATGGCAATGGCCGGTGGAGCGATGCTTGGATACTGGTTGATTGGCAACTTGAGGATCGACAGTGCGCCGACCAGCATGATCACCAAGGCGATCACCCAAGCGAAGATCGGGCGATCGATAAAGAATCTCGACATGGTTTACTCCCCTTTGGCCTCTGCAGTCGCTGCATTGGCCTGGGCTGGCTTGGCTGGCTGGGCCGACTGGACGTTGGTGGCTTCGCGTGCCTTGACCTCGATGCCCGGTTTGACGAACTGCAGGCCTTCGGTGATCAGGCGGTCGCCCGGGTTCAGGCCTTCCTCGATCAGCCACTGGTTGCCGACGGTACGGTTTGCCTTGAGCTGGCGAAGTTCGACCTTGTTGTCCTGATTGACGACCAATGCGGTTGGAGCACCTTTCAGGTCGCGGGTCACGCCCTGTTGAGGAGCCAGGATCGCTGCGTTCTTGACGCCCGCCTTGAGCTGGGCATGCACGAACATGCCTGGCAACAGGTTGTGGTCAGGGTTAGGGAACACCGCGCGCAGTGTCACCGAGCCGGTGGTGGGGTCGACCGAGACTTCGGAGAACTCCAGGCGCCCGGCATGGGCATAGCTGCTGCCATCTTCAAGGGTCAGTTGAACCTTGGCGGCATTGCTGCCGACCTTTTCCAACTGACCGCTTTCCAGTTCGCGGCGCAGCGTGAGCAGCTCGACCGAGGACTGGGTGACGTCAACATAGATCGGATCGAGCTGCTGGATGACGGCCATGGCATCGGCCTGGCCATTGTTCACCAGCGCACCTTCGGTGACTGACGAGCGGCCAATGCGGCCGGAGATCGGTGCCAGTACCTTGGTGTAGCGCAGGTCGATCTGGGCGCTTTTTAGGGTGGCCTCAGCCTGCAAACGTTTGGCTTGCGCGTCGTCGTATTCCTGACGGCTCACAGCCTGTTCGGCAACCAACTGCTTGTAGCGCTCAGCCAGCGCACGGGTTGATTGCAGGTTGGCCTGGGCACTGGCCAGGGTCGACTCATACACCGATGGGTCAATCTGGTACAGCTGCTGGCCGAGCTTGACCTCGCTGCCTTCAGTGAAAAGACGCTTGAGAATGATGCCGTTAACCTGGGGGCGAACTTCTGCGACCCGGTACGCGGTGGTACGTCCCGGCAGTTCCGTGGTCAGGGTATAGGCTTGAGGTTGAAGGGTGACTACACCCACCTGGGGGGCCTGTGCGACAGGCGCCGCCGCTTCCTTCTTACAGCCGCTGAGCAGTGTTGCCAGGGCGACGGCGGAAACCAGAGCAGTAACAGCTGGTTTGAAGTGCATGGAGATCCTCGGGTCGCTGAGAGCTGAAGACGCTCAAGAGTAGTGGAAATTGAATGAGAGAAAAAATGGCGTCGAGTGGATAAGTAGCTTACTAACGAATATACTTACATTCACGGCTGTTTGTAAACACCTCTCGTTCGGTCTACCCGACTGCAGCGAGACCTGAATTAACCCCCGGGAACTGGCTCAGTAGACACTTGCCCGGCACCGAACCCGAGCGCCCACGGCGCGCCCGGCCCCTTGATGAGGTTGTACTGCCATGGTCCGTCGAACCAAAGAGGAAGCCCAGGAAACCCGTAGCCAGATTCTCGAGGCTGCGGAGAAAGCCTTCTACAAACGCGGGGTGGCGCGCACCACCCTGGCCGATATTGCAGAGCTGGCAGGGGTGACCCGGGGGGCCATTTACTGGCATTTCAACAACAAGGCCGAGCTGGTTCAGGCCATGCTCGATACTTTGCGCGAACCGCTTGATGAGCTGGCAAGGGCGAGTGAGAGCGAGGAGGAAGCCGACCCGTTGGGGTGCATGCGCAAACTGCTCATTCAACTCATGCAGCACTTGGTACTCGACCCTAAGACGCGGCGCATCAATGAAATCCTGCATCACAAGTGTGAGTTCACCGATGACATGTGTGACATTCGCCAGCAGCGCCAGAATTCGACCATTGACTGCCATGCACACATCACGTTGTCGTTGGCCAATGCCATAAGGCGAGGCCAACTCCCCGCCAATGTAGACCCAGAGCGAGCCGCCATTGCAATACATGCTTACATAGACGGCATCATCAAACGCTGGTTGCTGTTACCCGAGAGCTTCGACTTGTTCAAGGATGCCGAACTGTGGGTGGACACCGGCCTTGATATGCTGCGCTTGAGCCCAGCCTTGCGCAAATAAGAGTTTGTGAAGGATTGTGAGTAACTGCGTCTATTTGTTTCCAAGGTCCAGTTGTGCCCAAGGCCTCGTTCAGGTGAAGTCGACAGGTTCCGTTCTCACGGAGTGTCTGCGCTCTGGTAGTTAGCAGGCTAATTAATTATTTTTCATCGAGTCCTACCATGAGAGCCCTGAACCCGAAGCTTGGTGGTGCCGAACGGCCGCTCAAAGGTATTGCCTTGATCTGCCTGGCGGTGCTGTTGTTTGCCAGCCATGACGCCTTGTCCAAATACCTGTCTGGTTTCTATGCCATTGTGATGGTGGTTTGGGCGCGTTATGTGGTGCATACACTGCTGATGCTTGCGGTTTTTGTGCCGCGTGCGGGGTTTTCGGCAGTGGTGCGTACCCGGCGCCCGGGGCTGCAACTGGCACGGGCCTTGTGTCTGATTGGTACCAGCCTGTTCTTCACCACTGGCCTGCGTTACATCCCACTGGCCGAAGCCACGGCGGTCAACTTCCTGGCCCCCTTGCTGGTGACGGCACTGTCGGTGCCGCTGCTGGGCGAGAAGGTCAGTCGCAGCCAGTGGCTGGCGGTGCTCGGTGGTTTTGTCGGGGTGTTGATTGTGGTGCGCCCGGGGGGCGCGCTGTTCACCCCGGCGATTATCCTGCCGTTGTGTTCGGCGCTCTGTTTCGGTGGCTACCAGTTGCTGACGCGCAAGCTCAGCGGCTTTGATAGCCCAACCACCAGTAACTTTCTCACCGGTATTCTCAACAGCCTGATCATGACCGCACTGGTGCCGTTTTTCTGGACAGTGCCTACCCTGACCCACGGCCTGTTCATGATTGGCCTTGGGACCTGCGGTATGCTGGGCCACATGTTGCTGACCCAGGCATTTCGGCATGCCGCTCCAGCGATGCTGGCGCCGTTCAGTTATGGGCAGATCCTGTTTGCCGGGATGTTTGGCTACCTGGTCTTCAACCACACGCCGGACCTGTTCGGTGTGGTTGGCATTACCATCATCTGCGTCAGCGGGCTGGCGGTAGCCTGGGTTCAACGCCGGGGCGCCTAAGTGCGCCCACGCAGTTGTTGATTGGGCAGCCTGAGAGCGGCACCCAGGCCAAGCAGCGAGATCAAGGCGCTGCCCAGCAGGACGTCGCGGAAGGTCAGGCTCAATGCACTGCGCAAGGCTTGCAATGCTTGGCCATCCACGGTGTTCAGGCTGTCGAGCAGGATGTTGCTGGTAAGGCCGTGTTCACTCATGCCAGGCTGAATCGGGCCTGTATGCCCCAGCATTGCCAGCAGTAGCGCTGACATGCTGGCCACACCAATTGCGCCGCCGAGTGCGCGGAACAGGTTGGTGGTGCTGGTGGCGACGCCAATATCACGTGGTTCAACAGAACTCTGCGCGGCGACCAGCGAGGTTGGAAACTGAAGGCCTGAGGCAATGCCGGTCAGCAGCATGAAGGTCGCACTGGTCAGCCATGCGTCTGGCGGGGTCAACGCCATACCGATGATTGCCAGCGGCATGCACAGCGCACCGGTCAGGATCTGCGGCTTGAAGCGACCGCTGCGGGCAGTCAGCCGCCCGCCCGTGTAGGCCCCGATGGGCAGGCCGATGGCCAGCGGCATCAGGTAAAGCGCTGCGCTATCGGCACCCGCACCGGTGATGCTTTGAAAGCGCAGGGGCATCAGCATAGACAGCGAAATGGCCTGGAAACTGGTCATGAAAATAGTGCACCAGCACAGTACTGCTGTGCGATTGCTGAACAGCTTCAATGGCAACAAGGGCTCGGGTGTTCGCCGCTGGTGGGCCACGAACAGCACCAGCCCGACCACGGCAGTACTCAGTAAACCGAGCATTTCCTGGCTGTTCCAGGCGTAGCCTTGGCCGATCAGGGTAATGGCCATCAGCAGGGTACCGAGCCCGGCCACCAGCAGCACGCTACCCAGGTAATCGATCACCGCCGTCCGCTGAGGGATGACCAGCACGCGCAAGGTGCGTCGAGCGATCCACCAGGCGAGCAGACCCAGAGGCAGGTTCAACCAGAACACCCAATGCCAGGACAGGTATTCGGTGAGGTAACCACCAAACACGGGCCCAGTGACGCTGGCCAAGGCATACATACTGCTGAAATAGCCCTGATAGCGACCACGGTCGCGCGGTGCAATGATGTCGCCAATGATTGCCTGGCTGACCGAGATCATCCCGCCAGCACCGATGCCCTGCAGTACCCTGGCGACTACCAGTTGCTCCATACTCTGCGACAGGGCACAGAATACCGAGGCCAGGGTAAACAGGCCGATTCCGAACAGAATCATCCGCCGACGCCCATACAGATCGCCCAGTTTGCCGTAGATCGGCACGGCCACCGTCATCGCCACCATGTAACCGGATATCACCCAGGCCAACAGGCTGACATTGTTGAACTGGGTCGAAATGGCTGGCATCGACACGGCGACGATGGTCTGGTCCAGTGCGCCAAGGAAAATTGCCAGCATCAGGGCGACCAATACGCTACGCAGGACGGTTGGGGGCAAAGGAGCGTTCACGGACAAACCTTGGAGAAAAGTGAGTGGCCAGTTTACCTGCGTGCGTCGACTTTTCTAATCCGCCAGAGGCGTAACGAGCTAAAGGCCGATGTCCCATGCCGGTTCGGCGTTGAAGCGCTCCGCGAGAAAGTCGAGCATGCTGCGCAAGGTCGCGGGCATATGCTTGCGTGAGGTGTACACCGCATTCAGGTTCAGCTCGCGTGGCTTGGCATCCGGCAGCAACCGGATCAGCGCTTTGCTGCGCAGCGACTCGGCCGCCAGGTAGGTTGGCAGCATTGCGATACCGGCCCCGGCCAAGGTAGCCCGTTGCAGCGTCAGTGCCTCATTGGCGCTGATAGAGCCTTGCACCGGAACCGAGACGGCCTCGCCGTGAAGCTCGAAATGCCAGAGGCTGTGGCCAAAGTAGGAGTGGGTCAGGCAGTTGTGCCGGGCCAGGTCCTCGACCCTTTGTGGTGCCGGGTGCTCGCGCAGGTACGCGGGTGACGCGCAGATCACTGAACGACAGACAGTCAGGCGCCGTGCAATCAGGTTGGGATCAAGGTCATTGCTGGTCCGGATCGCCAGATCAATGCGTTCGTCCACCAGGTTGACGGTACGGTCGAGCATCTGCAGGTCGACCTTCACGTCTGGATAGCGCTTCACATAGTCGGCGACAGCTTCGACCAACTGCGCATGAGCGAACGAGGTGCTGACACTGATGCGCAGTTCACCGTGTGGCGCATCATCCGGCCGCCTGACCGCCGCTTGCAGGTCGCCGGCCATTTCCAGCATTTGTCGGCAGCGCGGCAGCGTTTCGTTGCCGGCTGCGGTCAGGCTCAGTTTGCGCGTAGTGCGTTGCATCAGCCGTGCACCGACCCAGTCCTCGAGCTCTGCCAGGTAGCGCGAAACGACCGGGCGTGAAAGCTCCAGGTGGTCGGCGGCAGCCGATTGGCTGCCGAGGTCAACCACGGTCACAAACACCCGCATTGCAGTCAGACGGTCCATGATTTGCCCGGTTTCAGAAACAAACTATGTCCAAGCATCGCATTTTTTGCGACGGATCATGCAACTAAGCTGTTCCTCATTGATGACTTCAGTGCAACTCAGATCGGAGGTTTCCATGAGCAAGATCGCAATTATCGGTGCTACTGGCCGTGCTGGTAGCCAGTTGTTGGAAGAAGCCTTGCGCCGTGGTCACAGCGTCACGGCCATTGCCCGTAATACGGCCTCCCTGGCCGGACGCTCGGGCGTTACCACACGCCAGCTGGATGTCACTGATGCTGCCGCGCTAGAGCAGGCCCTGGTCGGCCATGACGTGGTGCTCAGTGCGGCGCATTTCTCCGGGATCAAGCCGCAGGCGATCATCGAGCCGGTGAAGCGGGCCGGGGTCAAGCGTCTGCTGGTCGTCGGAGGCGCTGGCAGCCTGCTGCTGCCATCCGGGCACAAAGTGATCGACAGCCCGGACTTCCCGGAAGCCTATAAGGCTGAGGCTACAGCAGGCGGCCATTACCTGGACACCTTGCGCCAGGAGCAGGAACTGGACTGGACTTTCCTTTCACCCTCGGCCGAGTTTGTTGAGGGCGCGCGTACTGGCGTGTACACGCTGGGCAAGGATCACTTGCTGATTGGCGCTGACGGCAGAAGCTGGATCACCTTTGCCGACTACGCCATTGCCATGCTCGACGAGGTAGAGAAACCAGCCCATTCTCGCCAGCGTTTCACCGTGGGCGCCGGCAAGGGCGACCTATAAGGCGCTGCGTAGCCGGGCCAGGTCTCGCAGCGGCGGTGCCCCGTACAGGCGGCTGTACTCGCGGCTGAACTGTGACGGGCTCTCATAGCCGACGCGATAGGCCGCCACCGAAGCCTCCAGCCCATCGTTGAGCATCAACCGCCTGGCCTCCTGCAGACGCAGTTGTTTTTGGTACTGCAGGGGGCTCATCGAGGTCACGGCCTTGAAGCGGTGGTGCAGTGTTGACGTGCTGAGGTTCACCGCCCGGGCCAGTTCGTCAATGCGCAACGGGTGGTGGAAATGCTCGTTCAGCCATTGAACGGCCTGACAGACACGGTGTGTCTGGCTGTTGGCCATGGCTATCTCGTAAAGCCGGTAACCCTGCTGCCCGCGCAGTAGCCGGTACAGAATCTCGCGGCGTACCAGCGGTGCCAGTACGGCAATGTCTCTGGGGGTGTCGAGCAGGCGGACCAGGCGCAGCAAGGCATCGAGCAGCTCGCTGTCGATGCGTTCGATAAACAGACCGCGCCCTGAGCGTGGGGATGGCACGCTCATTGGGCCGGCTTCGGCAATCAGGCTATGGATTTCAGCTGGGTCGATATCCAGGCGCACGCCAAGTGTCGGGTTTTCAGGGCTCGCATCCAGCAGTACACCACTGATCGGCAGGGCCACCGACACGACCATGTAGTGCAGTGGATCGTAGGTGTAGCACTCATCGCCCAATCGGACTTCCTTGCTGCCATGGGCCATGATGCACAGCGCTGGTTGCGCCAGTGTAGGCATCGAGCGCACCCGCTCTTCATAGCGCACCAGGTACAGGTCGTCGATGGCCGATGCAACGCCAATCTGGCTGGTCGTGTGTCGCTTGATCAGGTCGGCCAGTTCCAGTCGTTGCTGCTCGAAAGCAGGTTCCAGTTGAAGGGCGGCGGGGGCTTCGGGTGACATGCGACAGCTTCCAGAGGTGACCGGATAAAGCATAGGTTTGTGCAAGTGGTGACGCTAGTCCGATGCTGCCGGGTTCTTGCCTGATCCTGCGTGAGCAGTCTCTCATGAGGGCACGATGGTGCTGAGTGCTTGCCTGAAATCCATCGGCATGGGCGAGGCCTCGCGTCAGGCTGGGCTTTCGCTGGCAATGACCCGGTGCAGAATCAGGCAAGTCATCGGCAGGAATTGCCTATCGCCACGCGTGTCTGCGGTTCTACGCTGTGCAACCTGGCAATTTCCCCCTCTGGCCGCTTTCAGGAGAACCGCCCATGACTTCACCGCAACCGGTCAGCCATCTTGCGTTCGTTCGTGCCAGTTCCGGGCGTTCGGCAGAGCTGGGCGAACGCCTGCAGCAGTTGCTTGAGCCTTCTCGACAGGCACCCGGTTGCCTGAGCTTCAGCCTGCAACGCTCTACCAGCGATACGCAGCTTTGGCTGCTCAGCGGCTCCTGGCGCAATTCGGCTGCGATGGCAGACTATTTCGCCTCGCCAACCTTGATGCTGTTCGGTGACTTGCTTCAGGCGCAGCTACTCGACAGCCTCGACGTACAGACATTCGGCGAGGCGCACACAGGTTAGAATGCTGGCTTTCCAGTCACCGAGGCAGGTTTCAACTCCATGGCACGCAGAGAGTTTGCACAGTACGAGGCCGTTTCGGCCGTGGTTCCGGGAGAGGGCGGTTACAGTGCCGCCATCGCGGTAAAAGGTCTGGGCGCCGGTGGTGCACCACGCTTCCACAAAGTGCTGCCGGGCCAGACCTTCAAGACTGCTCACGAAGCTGACGTCGCGGCGTGTGGCGAACTAGAGCGCTTGGTCGGGATCAGCGAGGACGCCGAACTGCGCTGGTAACTCACACCTGTGGACGGGTCATCTTGAACAGGTTGCCCAGTTCAAAGTAGTCCGCCGGGCCGCCACCACGAAGGATCGGCTCGGCGGCCGCCGTGTCGTAGATACCCTCTTTGAGCAGATGCTCGGCGATATGCACGGCCACCACTTCACCCAGAATCAGCCAACTCGGTACCAGCGCCTGGTCGGCACGTTGCAGTTGGACGATCTGCGTCACCTTGCATTCAAATGACACCGGGCTTTCCTGCACGCGTGGTACGGCGATTAGCTTCGAGGCGGCGGGTGTCAGCCCGCTCAAGGCGAATTCATCGACGTGCGACGCGACTGCTGCGCAGCTCTGGTTCATGGCTTCGGCCAAGGGACGGGTAGCGAGGTTCCAGGCGAACTCGCCGGTCTGCTCGATGTTGTTCAGGCTGTCTTTGCGCCCGACGCTGCAGAAGCCGATGATCGGTGGGATGTAATTGAACGCGTTGAAAAAGCTGTAAGGCGCGAGGTTCAGGCGACCTTCTGCGTCCTGGCTAGAGATCCAGCCAATCGGTCGTGGGCCGACGATGGCGTTGAAGGGATCGTGGGGCAGGCCATGGCCTTTTGCGGGTTCGTAGTAGTACATCGAGGGTCTGCTAGCAATTTTACGGCCTGCTAGTGTGCCAAGGTCCATCGTCGTTGAAAACGACCAAGCCCGGCCGAAGCCGGGCGTTGAGCATGTCGTTGCCGTTGTATTAGCTGAAGCGGTGGGCCTGGGTGCGGTCGAAACCATCTGCGGCAAACTTGGCAGCGCCAGTGCGGTCGAAACCATCTTCGGCAAATTTGCCAGCGCCGGTGCGGTCAAAGCCGTCTTCAGCAAATTTGCCAGCCCCCGTCCGATCAAAACCGTCTTCGACATAGCCGGCTGATTGGCTGTGCTCGTTGGTAAAGCTGTGAGCATGGGTACGTTCAAAGCCATCTTCAGCGAATGCGTTTGCAGCCAGAACCGAGAAGGCGAGGGTCAGGATCAGTTTGCTTTTCATGGTGGTTGCTCCGGGGTAGTGAGGGGTTGTGTGTTGCTATGGGTTCAATGTTACGCTCGTTAAATTGATAAAAAAGCGCAAAAAATAACGCGTATAAATCAGTTAATTCGATACATATGGCGAAACAAAAAAACCAACGAATTTTTCATCTCTGCTCGACTGGTTTTTCATCCGTCTTTACGCAGCCTTGCCGCACTTTTTCCTGGAGCGGTGAACGCGTGAATAAACTTCCTCAGATAACCCTGGCGTTCTGGGTCATGAAGATCTGTGCAACCACCTTGGGCGAAACCGCCGGTGACTTGCTTTCGATGACCCTGAACGTTGGCTATGCCCTCAGTTCGGTCATTCTGATCAGCATTTTCCTGGCGACCCTGGTTACCCAGCTGTTTTCCCGTACCTACAGCCCGGTGCTGTACTGGTTGGTGATTCTGTCGACCAGTACCGCCGGTACGACGATGTCCGACTTCATGGACCGCACACTGGGCTTGGGCTATGCCAGTGGTTCGATGATCCTGATCGGCATTCTGGCGGCGATTTTTGTTGCGTGGCGCTTCAGCGGTGACTCGCTCAACGTCAGCCATGTTCAAACGCGGCGTGGCGAGCTGTTCTACTGGGCCGCGATTCTGTTCTCCAACACCTTGGGTACCGCGTTGGGCGACTACCTGGCCGACGACTCCGGCCTGGGCTTTGCCGGTGGTGCGTTGCTGATCGGTTCGGCCATTGGCGTGGTGGTGTTGGCGAGGTACTGGACGCGGTTGTCGGGTGTGTTGCTGTTCTGGGTAGCGTTTGTGCTGACTCGGCCATTCGGCGCCACCTTGGGCGACTTCCTGACCAAGCCGCACGACAAGGGCGGGCTGGATTTTGGCACCGTCGGTTCATCGCTGGTGCTGGGTGGTGTGCTGTTGGTGCTGATTGCTGCAGCTTCGTACTACCAAGGACGTGAGCAACGCCCAGTCGCCGCCGAACTTTCGTGAGGCACTGAACAGCAAAAAAGGGGGCCATTACTGGCCCCCTTTTTTGTATTTGGGCGCTGATCCCTGCGCCGACGCCATCGCAGGCAAGCCTGCATCCCAAAAAGACTGCTGTATCAGTCGGTGACAATTCGAGAATGCTGGCGGGTGTCCTTCATGAATACATACACCAACAGCGAACAGGCGATGCAGGCAGTGACGTACCAGTAGAAGCCGGCTTCCATGCCATTGCTCTTGAACCACAGTGCCACGTATTCGGCGGTGCCGCCGAAAATCGATACGGTCAGTGCGTAGGGCAGGCCAACGCCCAGGGCGCGGATCTCGGTAGGGAACAGCTCGGCTTTGACCACGGCGTTGATCGAGGTGTAGCCACTGACGATGATCAGTGCAGCCATGATCAGGAAGAACGCCCCCCACCAGGTCTGGATGGTGTGCAGGGTGCTGAGGATCGGTACGGTGAACAGTGTTCCCAATACACCGAAGGCAATCAGGATCGGACGACGGCCAATCTTGTCGGACAGGCCGCCGATCACTGGTTGCAAGCACATGAACAGGAACATTGTGGCCGCTGAAATGGTGGTCGAGTCGCTGATGGTCATGCCCACCGTGTTTACCAGGTACTTCTGCATGTAGGTGGTGTAGGTGTAGAAGGCCAGGGTACCGCCCATGGTCAGGCCAACTACCGTCATCAGCTCCTTGGGATGACGTATCAGTGTGCGCATCAGGCTTTCCTTGGACTTCTCCTTCTTGGTGAACGAGCTGGTCTCTTCCATGCCACGGCGCAGGTACAGCGCAACCACTGCACACAGCGCGCCGATCACGAACGGTACGCGCCAGCCCCAGGCGTAGAGCTCTTCGGTGGTCAGTGTCTGTTGCAGGACGATCAACACAGCCAGGGCGATGAGCTGGCCGGAGATCAGCGTCACGTACTGGAAGCTGGAGAAGAAACCACGGCGTTCCTTGCTGGCCATCTCGCTGAGGTAGGTAGCCGAAGTACCGTATTCGCCGCCCACGGACAGGCCCTGCATCAAGCGGGCGATCACCAGCAATACAGGGGCTGCAACCCCGATGGTTTCATAGCCGGGAGTCAGGGCGATGAGCAGCGAGCCGGCACACATCAACAGCACCGAGGCCATCAGTGCAGCCTTGCGTCCCTTGCGGTCGGCGTACAGGCCCATCAGCCAGCCGCCGATAGGGCGCATCAGGAAGCCCACGGCGAAGATCGCGGCGGTGTTGAGCAGTTGTGCGGTGGAGTCGCCTGCAGGGAAGAAGGCCTTGGCGAAATACAGCGAGAATGCGGCGTAGACGTACCAGTCGTACCATTCGACCATGTTGCCGATGGAGCCACTGAAGATCGACTTGAGCCGGCTGGCAGTGTTTTTTTCTGCGGCAGGCGCGATGGCCGCCCCGACAGACAGGGTGCTTGAATTATCCATGATGGATCCTTCTCGTTGTTTTTGTGGAGCGCGTCGAAACGCAGCTTGCCTGTGCCATAGCAGGAGCTGTGCCAGATGCCGGAGGCCCGTTCTAGAAGGGTTTAGCCTCTCTGGTGAGCGGAAATTCGCTTATCGGTCAGGGGGTGATCGGCAAGAATCCGCTTATTGGCTCAGGGCCGGTCGAGAAAGTCTTCACGCTGAAGGCCGTGGCGCTGCATCTTTTCGTTGAGGGTGCGCCGGGGCAGTTGCAGCTCTTCGAGCACCGCCTTGATATCGCCCTTGTTGCGGGTGAGTGCCGCACGCAGGCATTGGGCCTCAAAGGCCTCTGTCTGGGCGGTCAGCGACTGCCCGCTTTCTACCGCCAGCGTTTGAGGGGGTGTCAGGCCCAGAACGTGGCGCTCAGCAGCGTTAGCCAGTTCGCGTACGTTGCCTGGCCAATCGTGGCTGAGCAGGTTGCCCAGTTGTGCGCCGCTTAAAACGGGTGGGGTGCGGGCCAGTCGTTCGGCAGCGGTACGGGCGAAATGCTGGAACAGCAACGGGATGTCTTCGCGGCGCTCGCGTAACGGCGCCAAGTGCAGTTCGGCGACGTTCAAACGGTAGGCAAGGTCTTCACGAAAGCGCCCGGCGCGGGCCTCTTCAAGCAGATCGGGTTTGGTCGCGGCAATGATCCTCAGGTCGATGGCGATGCTCTGGTTGGCCCCTAGGCGTTCGAGCTTCTGTTCCTGCAAGACGCGCAGCAGCTTGGCCTGTTGAGCCAAGGGCATGCTCTCGATTTCGTCGAGGAACACCGTGCCGCCGTTGGCGTATTCCAGCTTGCCAATACGTTTGCCCTGAGCACCGGTGAAGGCACCGCTTTCGTGGCCGAACAGCTCAGCTTCAAACAACTGCTCGGGGATCGCCGCGCAGTTAAGCGCGACAAAAGGTTTGTTCGCACGCGGGCCGAAATCGTGCAGGCAACGGGCAACCTGCTCCTTGCCGCTACCGGTTTCGCCACGTATCAGGACATTGACCGGTAGCGCGGCGAGCTCCAGTACCTGACGGCGTAACTGCTGCATGCCTTGGGACATGCCAAGCAACGTGGACTCCAGCCGCGCCTTGAGGTCGGCCTGCTCATGTAGCGAGCGGTTTTCCAGCACCAATTGGCGCTTTTCCAAAGCGCGGCGCAGGCTGCTGAGCAGGTCTTCGGGGCTGAACGGCTTTTCCAGAAAGTCGTAGGCCCCCTTGCGCATGGCCTGTACGGCCATCGGCACATCGCCATGGCCGGTCAGCAGGATCACCGGCAGGTCGGCATCGCGTGCTTGCAGCTGTTCCAGCAGTTGCAGGCCATCCATGCCGGGCATGCGCACATCGCTCACCACCACACCGGGGAAGTGCTCGGGCAATTGTGCCAAGCACGCCTCGGCACGGTTGTGCAACTGAACGCTGAAGCCCGACAGCGTCAGCCACTGCTCCACCGCAGTAAGGATGCTGGCTTCGTCATCAACGACGATCACCGAATTCAACATGCTGGCTCCGTATCGCTGGGCAAGGTCAGGGTGAAGCGGGCGCCACCCGGCAGGTTTTCAACCTGCAGGCGACCACCGATTTCATGGACGATACCGTAGGAGATAGCAAGACCCAGGCCAAGCCCTTCACCCACAGGTTTGGTGGTGAAAAACGGGTCGAAAACGTTGCCCAAGTGTTCGTCGGCAATACCGCCACCGCTGTCCAGTACGCTCAGCTTCCAATCGTGCTGGTCGACCTCAATGCGCACTTCCAGGCGTTTGTAGGGCTTGTCGAGCATGGCGTCGAGGGCATTGCGCAGCAGGTTGATCAGCACCTGTTCAAGGCGGATCGCATCGCCACGCACCCAGGCTGGTCGGGCCAGGTACAGCGCCGTACTGACGCCCTCGGCGCGGATACGCGGATCGAGCAACTGCATGGCCTGATCCACCACCGTGGCCAGGTCCAGGCGTTCGCGCAGGCCGCTGGGGCTGTTGCGGGCGAACGTTTTCAAGTGCCCGGTCAGGGCTGCCATGCGGGTCAGCATCTGTTCCAGCGGTTCCAGTGCCTTACGGGCTTCGTCGAGGCGTTCATTGTCGAGGAGCAGGCGCAAGGTGGCCAGTTGCATGCGCTGGGTGGTCAGCGGCTGGTTGATCTCGTGGGCCAGGGCGGCCGACATCTGCCCCAGGGCGGCCAGTTTGGCGGACTGCACCAAGCCTTCCTGAGCGGTGCGCAGGTCGCGTGTGCGGGCTTCGACCAAACGCTCCAGCTCCTGGCGGCTACGTTGGCGCAGGCGTGCCATGCGCAGGCGCTGGCTGATGAACAGCAGCGCAAAGAACAGGCTTAGCCATAACGCGGCAGCCGCCAGGGCTGCGTTGCGCCCGTCTTCAGTCACCTGGGGCGAGCGCAACAGGTGCAGTGTCCAGCCTTCGGTGCCCAGCGGCAGGCTTTCCCACAGGTAGTCTCTGGTGCCTGCTGGCCCCTGGACACTGACCAGTTGGCTGTTGTCATCAAAGCGGTTCAGTGGATGATGTTTCAGAGGTACCAGCGGCTGTTTGTCGTATTGCCGGGTTTGCTCCAGCTCCTTGCGGTCTTCGGCGCCAAGCGGTTGCAGTTCGCGGTAGCGCCAGCCGTCCTGGTTAGCGATGAAGATAATGCCGCGGGCATCACTGACCAGCAGGATATCGTTGCCCTGGCGCCACTCCCGCTCCAGCTCCGGAAACTCCAGTTTGACCACCATCGCCCCGAGAAAGCGCCCGTTACTGTCCTTGACCGCACTGGAGAGGAAGTAGCCAGGGATGCCGCTGGTGACCCCTACGGCGTAGAAACGCCCACTGCCCTGGTTCATGGTCTGTTTGAAGTAGGGGCGGAACGCATAGTTCTGCCCAACGTAAGTGCTGGGCAAACGCCAGTTGCTGGCGGCGACGGCCAGGCCCGTGTGGTCCAGCAGTTCCAGGGTCGAGGAATTGGCCGCGCCGTTGATACGCTCCAGCTTGTGGTTGAGCGCCTCTTGAACCTCGGCTGTAACCGGGCCGCTGAGGGCTGCGATCAGTTCCGGGTCGAGGGCCAGCACCGCGGGCAAGGCGCGGTAGCGTTCGATCAGGGTGTGTAGCGAATTGGCGTACAGCCCCAGTTGCTGGCTCGCCCTGGAGGCATCTTCCAGCAAGGCCTGGCGCTGGGCGTGCTGCCAGGCCCACGCCGTGCTCAAGAGCATGCCTGTGAGCATCAGGAACAGCATCAGGCCCAAGCGCATGGCGCGAAAGGAAATAGGCATGGCAAACAGAATCCCGGCAACGGGGAAGGCATCTCGGCACTTCCCCTTGGACATCGCGGCGACCGCTTACAGCAGCTCGAAACTCTGCTGTTTCACAGCCTCTGAGTCCAGCCCGACCTGCACGTTGAACTCGCCAGGCTCTGCAGCGTACTTCAATTGAGCGTTGTAGAACTTCAGGTCGTCTTCGCTGAGGGTGAAATGAACGATGCGTTCTTCGCCCGCCTTGAGGCTGATTTTCTGGAAGTTCTTCAGCTCCTTGATGGGCCGGCTAATCGACGCCGCGACGTCGCGAACGTACAACTGAACCACGGTTTCACCGTCACGCTTGCTGGTGTTTTTCACCCGGATGCTGGCATCGAGGGTTTGCCCAGGCTTCAGGGTCTTGCGGGACAGCGTCAGCTCCGACAGGCTGAACTCGCTGTAGCTCAGGCCATAGCCGAACGGGTAGAGCGGGCCGTTGGGTTCCTCGAAGTACTGCGAGGTGTAGTTGCCCGGTTTGCCCGGTGTGTATGGGCGACCAATGCTCAGGTGGTTGTAGTACATCGGCACCTGTCCGACCGAACGCGGGAAGGTCATTGGCAGTTTGCCGGACGGGTTGTAGTCGCCGAACAGTACGTCCGCGATGGCGTTGCCGCCTTCAGTACCGCTGAACCAGGTTTCGAGCATGGCATCGGCCTGTTCGCGTTCCCAGGTCAGCGACAATGGTCGGCCGTTCATCAGCACCAGCACCAGCGGTTTGCCGGTGGCTTTCAAGGCGGTGATCAGGGCGCGTTGGCTGGCGGGGACTTCCAGTGTGGTGCGGCTGGACGACTCATGGGACATGCCCCGCGACTCGCCTACCACGGCAACCACGACATCTGCTTGCTGCGCGGCCTTGACCGCTTCATCGATCATCACTGCCGCAGGGCGTGGGTCGTCGACGATTTCCGGCGCATCGAAGTTGAGGAAGTTCAGGTAATCGAGGATCGCCTTGTCGTGGGTAATGTTTGCACCCTTGGCGTAGATCACACGGGCGCGTTCGCCCAGCACACGGCGCATACCGTCATGCACGGTCACGGAGTGACGCGGGCGGCCTGCCGCGGCCCAACTGCCCATCATGTCGATAGGGGCATCGGCCAGTGGCCCGACCAGGGCAATGGTGCCCTGTTTTTTCAGGGGCAGGGTCTGGTTGCGGTTTTCCAGCAAGACCATGCTGCGGCGTGCTACATCACGGGCGGCATCGCGGTGCAGGCGTCCTTCGGCGTAGGTGTCGGCCGGGTCTTCGCTGGCGATACCGATGCGTCGGTACGGGTTGTCGAACAGGCCCATGTCGTACTTGGCGCCCAGCACTTCACGCACGGCATTGTCGATATCTGCCTGATTGATCTCGCCGGACTTGAGCAGGCCCGGCAGTTCCTGGCCGTACAGCGAGTCGTTCATGCTCAGGTCGATGCCGGCCTTGATCGACAGCTTCGCTGCTTCGCGACCATCACGGGCGATGCCGTGTTTGATCAGTTCAAAGATCGCACCGTGGTCGCTGACCGTGACGCCCTTGAAACCCCACTCCTTGCGCAGCAGGTCATTCATCAACCAGGTGTTGGCCGTGGCCGGTACACCGTTGATCGAGTTGAGCGCCACCATCACCCCGCCTGCTCCCGCATCGACAGCAGCGCGGTAAGGCGGGAGGTAGTCGTTGTACATCTTGGTCGGGCTCATATCGACGGTGTTGTAGTCGCGCCCGCCTTCCACTGCACCATATAAGGCGAAGTGCTTCACGCTCGCCATCAGGCTGGTCGCTGATGCCGGGTTGTTGTCCTGAAAGCCCTCGACCATTACCTTGGAGATCCGCGAAACCAGGTAGGTGTCTTCACCGAAACCTTCACTGCTACGGCCCCAGCGCGGGTCACGGGCGATATCGACCATGGGCGCGAAGGTCATGTCGATACCGTCGGCACTGGCCTCCACTGCCGAGGTACGGGCGACCGTGTGGATGGCGTTCATGTCCCAACTGGAGGCCAGCGCCAGGCTGATCGGGAAAATGGTGCGGTGGCCGTGGATCACGTCATAGGCGAAGAACATCGGGATCTTCAGCCGGCTGTTCTTCACCGCCGCATCCTGCAGCGGACGGTTCTCGCTACGGGTGATGGAGTTGAACGTACCGCCGATGTTGCCCGCGGCGATCTCCTTGAGGATCTGCGGCTGGG
>JAEAMF010000638.1_pt1 | contig 38229 bp, 23 predicted proteins | sample 8958721 | NCBI WGS metagenome assembly JAEAMF01 (sample SAMN16933255, study PRJNA681124) | bioreactor sludge metagenome | isolation source: anaerobic bioreactor treating anionic surfactant - SDBS | place: India: Bengaluru | collected 2019-02-28 | reverse complement strand
TCGCTAAATTCGCCATCGGAACTTCTGTGATTTTTGACAAGAAAGGAACGGTTCTCGATGAACGAGGATTTACCTCAATCACATATACATTTCCATCAGAAACGAAAACCGAACGCGCAGAAGAATAGGTAGCTTTATCACCAAGTATGGTTGTTGTCAGTGTTGCCGGCACCGTTACCATATCACTTTTCCAGTAATATGGAAGTCTTGAAGGTGAAGTTACATTGGTATTATAACCTGCTAAATGTACATCAGTTCCGTTCACAAAAATTGATTGAATTTGAGATGCTTTTGTTCCATTGCTATATGCATTTATTTCAATACCATTTTTCCAACATTTAGCAACATTCACCGTACCATTCGATTCATATCCACCAACATAAATATCATTTCCTGAAATAACGATAGAAGTAGCATAGGATGTTCTTGTTCCTGATCCCAATTGTGTAAAAACACCGTTTTTCCAATATCCAGCAGTAAAGATTGCGTCAGTATCAGCACTTCCAACACCATTCTTTAGTTTTTTTCCACCAGCCACATATATATCTTCAGCATATAATAATCCAAAAGACACAGATAAGCAAAGCAACATAAGGTATAATTTTCTCATTTTCATAACGATACAATAATTTAACAATTAAAAATTTAAAAATAAAAACACATCCCATTATTTAGGAGTAAAATAGTTTTTAAATCCTTATTCCATGGAATATCAAGGAAAGAACATTATATTTGAATGTATAATTACAATCTCTACAATGTCTGAAGATACAAACTTAGTGGCTTCAACAGTATTTAAAATAACGCTACGATAAGAAAAATATATTTATGTATTAGTAGCCTAAGCAATAGTAAAAAATACATAAAATATTATTTCCCATATCTTAACTCATTCAAAGCCTCTCTAAAGAAAGGGACAAAGGGTTACGATAGCATATTATATTGCTATATCAACTTAGCTAAAATAAAAGACCTTGAATTAACGTTATTTTAAGAATTTATATCGAATAACATTACCGTTATTTACAAGTTTGGCAAAATATATTCCGGCAGGGATAGCGTTTAATGATATGGAAATATCTCCTGTAGTTGTTTTTGTGATTAATTGTTTGCCGTTTGGATCATACAGACTTATTATTGATGTAGTTTCTAAACCTGTTACGTCGATATTTTTCGTCGATTGATTGTAAAACAATTTTACATTTGTGTTCGCATTATTAGATAAACTTGTTTGAGTATCAACTACCATAATACCAAGAGCCTCAGATGCAGTAGTTGGTTCAAGTATTGTAGCAACTCCATCTTTCCAATAAGTAGCAAAGATTCCTAATGTAGCTGTTGATCCAGAGCCAGCAACATAAACGTTGCTATTGTGAACATAAACCGATCTTGCTTTTGATTTAGTAAAGTCAGTTCCACTCAAAACACTTTCCTCTCCATTTTTCCAACATTTAGCAAAATATATAGTCGCATCAGAACCAACAATCTCATAACCGGCAACATATACATCATTTCCAGAAACGAATATAGAACCCGCTGTTATTTCAGTTTTTGCTAGGGCCGTTCCTGTTGATAAGGTTGTAACATTACCATTCATCCAATATTTAGGAATATTCACAGTCCCATTATGCTCATAACCAGCAACGTAAACATCTTCTCCTTTCAAGAATATTGATGTCGCATAGATATCACTTGAAGCATTTGCTTCCAACAATGTTTCTGCTCCATTCTTCCAATATTTTGCTTCACTTTTGGCTGGAGTAGTAGTACCATTTTCTTGTCCTGCAACATATACATTGTTATTCGAAACAAGAATTGAACGAGCAGAAGAATATCTTGCTCCCAAGATTACTGGAGAATCCGAATTTTTCCAATATCTGGCAGTTCTTGAATTTCCACCATCAAAACCAGTTGCATAAACATCTCCGTTGTTCACACTAATCGATTGAATTTGACTTGCGGTGCCACTAGTTGAATAAGAAGTTTCTTCAAAAGCAGTCGCATTACCTACCTTTTTCCAGCATTTAGCAACATTTATGGTTCCATTACTTTCATATCCACCAATATAAATATTATTCCCTGATACATAAATTGATGTAGCATATGAAGTGTAAGCGCCTGTCCCAACTTGGGTAAAAACACCATTTTTCCAAAAGCCTGCCACGTACGGAGTTCCAATTTTTTTAGCACCTACCACATAAACGTCCTGAGCATTTAACATGCCTATAGACAACAATAGAACGAGTAAAAAAGTAATTTTTTTTGTTTTCATGATATTAAATTTAACTTATTAATAATAATTGAAAAAATATTTCTAATATGAATGGGCAATACATTCGCATTTTTTATTACCACAGAATCACGCTCCAACTATGCATCAAAAACTCTATTAAAATAATTTGAATTATACGACAAATGATTTAAAAAGTTAAGTTTTTAGCATTTATTGATAGTATCATTTTTTTGAAAAAATGAAAAATGTTAGCGATCGTTTTTGATTAAGTTCATAACGAGTCGGATTTTCTAATTTTATTGGCAAGATGAATGAACCCGTATGTGAATCAGCCAATAATTTAGTTTTGTTTAACTTGATAAATACATGATTTTCTCTTTGTCCATCAGCCAATGAGATCGTTGTCGGAAGTTCATAATAATCACTTGGCAAAAGTATAGCATCTTTAAAATCTTTATAATTATCATTGGTTGTTGTATTACCAAGATTAATAGCTGAAACCAGTGTATCGATGGCTATTACGAAGTTGGCTGTAACAGATTTTATCGGTTCAAGACCACTTCTATACATCCCTACAACAATTGAAGTATCTGATTTTGAAGAAGTATATACGTTTATTTTCAAATTAGCATTCTGTCCTCCACTACCTAAAACAGATTGAGGCATATATAACAGAGAATTACCCCAAGCCTCGTCTTTAACATTATCTTCGCAGGAAATAAAGAGTACTGAAAAACATAGAATACACACAATATGGAATTTGATTGATTTCATACTTATTGATTTTTTAATTGTTTACCAACCTTGATTTTGAGTTAATATATCCGGATATTTATTGATTTCTGACTGAGAAATAGGATATAAATACATTTTTGTTTCATCAAAAAAGCGATCTTCGACTTTTATTCTTTCATACGTAAAAGACTTTGTTTCAGGGCTTACAACTATACGTGTACCATAGATAGGTTGACCAAGTACACTCCCTTTTTTCCATCTTTTTAAATCCCAATAACGATGATCTTCAAAAGCCAACTCCACTCTTCTTTCCCTCTCTATTGCATCTTTTAGTTCGGTATAATTACTCGCAACTACTGGAGGCATATTAACTCCTGTCCTCCCACGAACTTCATTGATTGCTTCACGAGCCGATTTTGTGTAACCTATTGGTTTAATATCCGGCCCATATGCTTCATTCATAGACTCAGCATAATTCAATAGAATCTCTCCATATCTAAAAACAATCCACGACTTCATAGATGTTCCTGCTGGAGTTGCCTGTAAGTTGAGATTAGGCGAAAGGAACTTTTTAAGATAATATCCTGTACGTGAGGCATTTTTCTGATCAATTCCGTCGATTCCACCTACATTTGTCTTTATAGTTCTCCCATTCCAATCAGAATTATTTACTACAATACTCATTTGCATACGGGGATCTACTTTATCGTAAGGAGCTGCCTCACTCCAACCACTTTGTTTTTCATAAGCATCAACCAAGTTGGCTGTTGGAGCCACTCCAGAATTCCCTCCGGGTGTTCCTATCGGGTAATTAGATTTTTCTAACGCATTACTGTTAAAAAGGCGGATATAAAATATCACTTCGCTAGAATTATATGACTGAGGAGCAATAAAAAGATTCTGATAATTATTATACAAACTGTATTGGTTCAAATCGATTAATTCCTTAGCTGCTGCGGCTGCTTTTTTCCATTTACTAATTTCATTGTTCTCATTATACAATTTACTGGCTGCGTATAGCAACACTTTGCTCTTAAGTGCTAATACCACACCTTTAGTTACACGTCCATGTTCGGTAGATTTTCCAGCTTTAACCCAATCTGTCTGAACTTTGTCCTTTACGGCATCACATTCATCCACAATATAATTAACACACGAATCAAGGTCGGAACGAGGTATTTTTAGATTATCATTCAAGCTTAAGGAATGTTTTACTAATGGCACTCCCCCATATCGTTTTATTAACTCAAAATAATAAAACGCTTTTAGAAAACGTACTTCCTGTCGGAAAAACTCTATGTCTTCACATTGTGTTGCATAGTTACCCTTTCCTGCAGAACTTATAGTATCAATAGCTAGTATTGATTTATAATCAATACTATTCTCAAGAAAGAGACAACAATGATTTATTCCCTGATAAAATTTGGCATACAAATCATCGGGATTATTATCCTTTCCCCACGAACCTATATTGTACATTTGTACAGGTGAAGAATAGTTTGTCTCCTCAGCCTCATCAGTCATACATGCCTTAAATGTACCTCCTAATTTATAAAAACCAGACAATTCGTTGGCATAACTATAAGCACCCATAGCTACTGATTTCATTCTGGCATAATTAACATATACTTGTTCTGGTTTTAAACCTGTATCGATATTATTGTCAAGCAAGTTGTCGCAAGCTATAAATAGAAAAGGAAGCAATCCAAAAGCGACATATTTCATTATTTTTTTCATATTTGTAAATCGATTTAAAATTGTAGATTAATACCCATATTATACGATTTTGCCAATGGATAACCCGTCATAACTTGCGGATCGTAATCTTCCAAAGGAGTAAAGGTCAACAAATTTGTTCCACTAATGTAAATACGGATACTATTCAATTTCAACTTATCTGTAATTGTATGAGGAATTGAGTAACCAAATTCAATATTTCTCAGCCTCAAAAAACTGGTGTTTTTCATCCAGAAAGATGAACTGCGGTAGTTATTTTCACTACCTGAAGCTGTTAAACGAGGGTAAATAGCGCTTTCACGTGTATCAATTCCCTGTTCAGGATAATAGGCCCATCTACCTAATGCCGTTTCGAGCGCTTGGCCATTGTTATAGAATGCAAAAGCATCATGGCTACTGGTCAACATTACATTTCTGCTTGCTTGTCCGAGTAAAAAAGCATTGAAATCAAATCCTTTATATGTTAAGGCCAAAGTGGCTCCATAACTTATCTCCGGCAAATCAGAATAACCCAAATAGACTACGTCATTTTCATCAATGATTTTGTTACCATCCTGATCTTTATATTTTATATCGCCGGGTTGTACCCGTGCAAAAGTCTGCAACGGTGTATTCGAATCGTTTATCTCTTCTTCTGACTGGAAAAAACCTATTGCTTCCAAGCCAAACAAGCTTCCTACAGCATGTCCTGTTCGCTCCGAGAATGCATTTTTACGAAATACTTCGGCTTGATAATCAATTTTATTCTTTGCAAGAGCAAAGTTTCCACCGATACTTATGCCAAGTTTATCTATTTTCTCATTATACACTAACTCGAGTTCGAAACCTTTGTTTGAAACCTCCCCGAGATTTTCATACGGAAGAGTTAAACCCAAAACCGCTGGTACCTGAGGAGTTTGAACAACAAGAATACCTTTGCGTTTTTCGGTAAAAACGTCAATACTTCCCTCTATTTTCTTCAACAAGTTAAAATTGAGACCGATATTGTATTTATAGTTCTTTTCATAACCGATATTAGGATTTCCAATTCGTCCCTGCGTAATCCCTGTAATTGAAGTATTTGCGGTAGAGCCCAGCTGATACGAACTTGATGCATTGACATAATAAGTCTGATAGCCAAAACGGGTCGACCCTAAATCAGCAGATCCAAGCATCCCTGCAGAGACTCTCAATTTCAAGAAATCAATAGTCTTATTCTCCGATAAAAAAGATTCATTTGATAAAATCCATGCAGCAGAAATACTAGGGAAAAATCCAAATTTATGTCCTTTTGGCAAGTTTTCTGAGCCATTATATGCAAATCCAAACTCTGTGAAATAACGATTGTCATAGCCATAACCCAAACGACCGAACAACCCAGCATTGAGATACGGCACATTAATACCACTCGCATCATAACGGCTGTACATAACACCTATTAAAGCATTAAAATCGTGTACATCTTTTAGTTTGGCTGCATACTCAGCTACTCCCTGATATTCTATACGATTCCATTGCGAACGCTTACTCTGATCAATAGAAAATTCACTTTTTGCTCCAGTTGCAAGCATTGGTTCTCCAACTACTCCATTACTCTTAGGGATATACCATCTTTCATAGTTTCTCCATATATCATAATTACTCTGCGACCAACTGGTAAAACACACACCCTCTGACAGTTTCAGTCCAGACAATATACTACTTAAATCTTGCTTGAAAATGACGTCAGACTGAATACTCCTTTCGTTTGTAGTTCTTTTTCCCTGCATGGCTAAATTTCCAAGAGGATTATTTGTATATACCGGTGAAGCAGCCCATGTTCCATTTTCATTTTTTATTGGAAATGCATTAGCCGGAGTGGAAGATAAAATACTCCAAAAATCGCCTCCATTTGGATATTTCTGATTTGCTATAACTCCCCCAATATTGGCTGCAAGTGAAAATATTTTATTGATTCTCACATCAACATTGGCTCTCATGTTATATTTATCAGTCTCACCTAAATTCCTCAACTGGTCAAATGAGTGATTTGGATTTTCTTTGTAAAACTTCTGAGAATTTAGATACCCCAACATTAAATAATATTTTACGTTATCATTGCCACCTCTAAAAGACAAGTTAATATCGCTATAAGGGACATTATCTTCCAACGTCTCTTTATACCAGTCGACATTAGGGTAAAAATATGGATCAGTTCCATCTTTATAAGCTCCGAGTTCTGTAGGCGTATACTTAGGAGTCCATATTCTTCCGTTGTCATTACTCAAAGCTTCGTTATATAAAGAAGAATAAGTATAAGCATCAACATACTTAGGTTTAATTACAGGTGAAAACATTCCACTTCTCATATTGAGCTTTATATCTATTTTATCACTCTTTGTTCCTCTTTTCGTATTAACCAACATAACCCCATTTGAGCCTCTAATTCCATATACGGCTAAAGCAGCCGCATCTTTCAGAATTGTTACAGACTCAATCTCCTCGGGCAACAATTGGTTATAATCCCCTTCAAAACCATCGATCAATACCAGAACCTTCGCGTTATTGTATGTACTTCTTCCTCTTATATATAAATCAGGAGCATCCGAACCCGGTTCACCGGAAGATTGCATTACAGTCAATCCGGCTATTTTACCAGACAGGCTATTCCCTAATGTCTGTGTGGGTATATTCTTTATCTCATCGCCAGTAGTAGATGATACGGCGCCTGTAAATGAAGAGGATTTAGTAGTCCCGTATCCTAAATAAATATCTTTTTTATACGAAACCGGCTCTAAAACAACTTCAATTGTTCTATTTGTGCTAATTTCAATTGTTTTACTTTTATATTCATCATGCCTGATAGTAATTGTTTTGGACAGCAAATTCTGAATATTAAAACTTCCATTTTTGTCAGATGTTTGTATTATTTTACCATCCACAATAATTGACGCATTCGATAATGGTTCACCCATTTTACCACGTACTTTACCATTTACGGTTCTTTGCGCCGACAAATTTCCGATTACCAAAAGTAACAAGAACAACAACGGCAATAATTTCATATACTTATTATGTTTTGTTATCATAACGTTTCCTTCATTAGTTTATTAGTACATTAGTAACCTGGATTTTGCAATAAATTTCCTTTATCTACCTCTGTTTGAGGGAATGGATGAAAATATAATTTATTCATCCAAAACCTCTCTCTATATACCTTCGTTGTATAGGTTGTATATGCTTGGGGATTAGCAGAATTATCCTGTGTCAACTCAAACATAAGCATCGAACCTCCAATAACTCCCAGATTATGTGCTATCCGCCATCTTCTGACATCGTAAATACGCTGATCTTCGGCAAAAAGCTCTATAAAACGCTCACGCTGCACTAATTCCCTGAATGTAGCCGTAGTATTATAACGTGAGTCAGTCATCTGAATCTCAGGAATACCTCCTCTCTTTCTAATTAAATTCAAAGCGTCATAAGCTTCTTGAGGAGGTACAGAATAATATTCATTCAAAGCTTCAGCATAATTCAAGTAAAATTCTGCGAATCTAAACACAGGGAATTCTTTGAATGCCTGCCCTTGATAATTATAACAAAATTTCAACAGTACAGCTGCTCCATGATGATTTGCCGAGGTTGAGCCAGGAAGGCTTTTAAAATTCCAAGTTTTGTATCGGCTAGGAACTATTATTGATGCTTCTCCAAATGGCCATCCTGTTGCCAAAAAACGAGGTTCCATTTCGTGCATCTTGGTTGTATATTCAGAAAAAGGTTTTGACTCATTTAAAGCTGCCCATACTTGTTCAGTTCCATCATTTTTATAAAACTTTGTGAGTGCATTAAATGTGATAGAATTACCTTTAGTCCACAGAGAAATATCTGCACTGGGCAAATAGAATTGCGTAAATCCATCTGAACTTCCTGATCCATCACCGACTGCCTTATTAGACAAAATAATTTCAGAATTATCTTCTTGAGAAGTTGCGACAGAAAAGTCTACAAACGGATTTCCAGTATTGATCAATGAGATATTTCCTGAGCCAGCAGCCCAATCAAGTAACGCCTTATTGGCATCAATAGCTTTTTTCCATCTTTCCTTATCAAAATTCATATAAGCTATCAAAACATCGTTTGCATTACCATAAGAAATTGGTGGATTACTTGTATTATAAAGTGGACTTGCTGCATATAGCAATGTTCTTGCTTTTATGGCAAGCGCAACTCCCCGAGTCACTCGACCACGCCATTGAGTAGGATATTGATCTACGGTTAATGGATTGTTAATCGCCTCATCACATAACTCAACAATATAATTTACGCAATCTTTGAATGAAGATCGGGAAATTTGTGATAAATCATCATTTGGTAAGACAGATTGTTTAATCAATGGAACACCCCCATGAGAACGAATGAGTACATGATAGCTCAAAGCAATTAGGATATTGCATTCCATTTTCATTTGTATTTTCTCATTTTCAGATATATCAGGTACTTTATCTATGTTTTCTTTAAAAATAAACGCTTTGCGAATCCCTTTATAGCAATTGGAATAATTAACCTCCATATGACGCAATACATTCGGTTCATAGCCAGTCATATTTATTTCTGCTGCCGATGAATATTGAACTGAAAAGTCGCATTCATCCGTTAATGCCGCCCTTATGGAACGATGCAATGGAAGATTAGCAAAACCTGCTGCATTTGCTCTTAACGGAAAACCCGAAGGAATCACTTGTCTATATGTATTCCATAAAAATGGTTCCGCTTTTACACGAGATGAAAATACAGTATCTATATTTACAGCAGAAGAAATTAGGGGCATTTCCAAAAAATCATTACACGATGTCTGCATAAACCCCACTACTGCAATCATTGCTAACACTATGTATTTGGTTATATTTCTCATAATATTTATATATTAAAACTAAAACTTCACATTTAAACCCAGATTAAAGACAGCCATTTGTGGATACACTAAGCCTTTTCCTGTTGGCGACTCCGGGTCATAATTCTTCAAAGAACTCAGAGTAAATAAGTTTGTTCCATTCGCATAAATTCTCATTGAATTCAAACTAATTTTCTTCACAATAGATTGCGGTAGCGTATATCCTACCTCCAGATTTTTCAATCGCAAATATTTCGCATCCTTATTCCAAAAATCTGAAAGAGCTGTTAGATCTCCGTTCGGAGAATTTTCCCCAATATTACTCAGTCGAGGCATAGTTATTAATTCTCCGTTATCAAATCTTTCTTGTGTCCATCTGTTTTTATGCTCTTCTAAAGTCATGTACCAGTCGACGTGGAAAGCAACAGCTATCATCTCGCGTTGAAATATAGAAACATTTCCTGTCCCCTGAAAAAGAAGTGAGAAATCCAAGTTCTTCCAGTTTCCTCCCAAATTTATACCATAACCAATCTCAGGTATATCTGAAAAACCTACAGGAATAACATCTTTTTGATCAATAATACCGTCTCCATCAATATCAATATATTTTAAGTCACCTTGTTGTACTTTATTTCCATAAAAACTATAGAATGGTCGGTTATAGACTTCTTCTAAATAATTATAAAATCCATCTGACTTGTATGCTTTCTGTTGACCGATAGAAAATCCGGTATCCATCATCCACGGATACATTTTTGTTGCTTCTTCTTTGTAGAGTATTTTATTTTTACTATACGTGAAATTTCCTCCAAAATAATATTCAAAGTTATTAATCTTATCTCTCCATTTAAACTCAACCTCAAAGCCATTATTCTGTACTTTTCCCAAGTTGGCCGCCGGAAGTGCTGCTATACCTGAAAAAGATGGAACTGTTTGCCTGTCAATCAAAATATCGTTACGTTTTTCAGCAAAATAATCAAAAATTAAATTTAATTTACTTTTAAACAAATAGAGATCTATTCCATAATTCTGTTTTATAGCTCGTTCCCAGGTTACTTGTTGATTCCCAATTTTTCCCTCTAAAGCTGCTCCATACCTTTGCTCGTCGAGACCTGTTGTTCCAAACATATATGCATTCTCAGCAGCAGTACTGTATTCATAAGAACCAAGCAAATACAGAAAACGATTAGCTCCTAATTTATCATTACCGGTTTCTCCATACGAACCTCTCAACTTAACGTAATTCAAATAATCATTTTTTGGGAAAAAAGATTCTTCGGAAAGTATCCATCCCATAGAAAACGCAGGAAAAAAACCGTATCTTTTGTTTAAAGGAAAATTTTCAGACCCATTATAACCCATGCTAACTTCTCCTAAATATTTATTAGCATATGAATAAGTGGCTCTACCCACTAAACCCTGCATACCAGCAGGCACACTATACGCTAAAGTGGGATCGTACACTTTCCTTTGATTATATAAAAACAATGCTCCAACTTTATGCTTACCATTAAATGTGCGATCATATTCCAATGCAGATTCAAAATATTCAACTCTGTTAACAGTCATACTTTCACTAATGGTAAATGGTCCAGCAAAACCTGTTTGAATATAAACAATCTCGTTTGTACCCGGATCTCTGGTTACACTGTATGTATCTATAGCTTTGTTACGATCTTTTATGTCACTATAGTAAGAATCATAGGCATACATAGCTCTGACCGTTAACCCTTTTGTTATAAGAGAACTAAAATCGTATTTTAGCGCAACGTTTATATTAAATGCATTATTAATACGTTCAGTATATCCATTTGATGCCAAGGACGAAGCACTAGTTGCTCCCCTACTAGTAACTATACTCAAAGGATCGTTTATGTATCCATTTACTAATTTTCCATCTACAACTCCCACTCCACTCATTGGAGGTTTTTGCAATAGATTAAAAAATATATCCGATGCTGTATTTCCCGAATAGTGTTTATTTTCTATTTGATTTCCCATCTTAACCGATGCTGAGAAATCTTTAGTCATCTGAATATCAAAATTTGAGCGCACATTATATCTGTTATAGCGAGGATTAGGATCAAAGCCTAAATTTAATGGTTTTAACTCTTCTGTATTATATTGTCCGTCTTGTGTTAAATATCCAAGTGAAACAAAATACCGCACCATTTTAGTTCCACCCATAACATTGACATTATATTGAGACATGAAAGACATCTTTTTTATTAACGATTTATATCGTTCTGTATTGGGATAGAAAATAGGGTCTGAACCATTCTTCAATAACTCCAAATCATTTGCAGAAAATAAAGGAGCTTTACCGGGATAATCGTTCTGGTAAGCTTCATTTTTTAAAACAGCATAATCATAGGAGTTTAAAAATTCAGGCATCACAGTCGGTGTTTGGCAGGAGGTGTTACTTGAAAAGCTTACGACCGGTTTTGCCTCTTTGCCTACTTTTGTTGTTAAAACAATAACTCCATTTGCCCCCCGAATACCGTAAACTGCAGTCATAGCCGCATCTTTAAGTACATTGACACTTTCAATCTCATTCATATCTATCCCTTCCATCGAAGAACGTTCAACACCATCAACAATAATTAATGGACTACTGTCATTCATTGTCCCCAATCCTCTAATTTTAATAATAGATTGATCATTCCCCGGTTCACCGCTTCGTTGAACAAAACTTACACCTGGTAAACGACCAGCTAATGCATTACTAACATTTGCAACAGGAGATTTCAATAAGTCTTTCCCTGCAACAGAAGCCAAGGCCCCAATAACTGTTTCCTTTTTCTGAAATCCATATCCAACAACAACTACCTCATCTAACTTTTTAACGTTTTCGACAAGTGTAATATCGATTATTGATCTACCATTAAGATCAACGACTTTACTTTCATACCCAATGTAAGATACTTTTAGTTGACTATCTTCATAAGCTTCAATTGAGAATCGCCCGTTTATGTCAGTAATGGTACCATTATTTGTACCATTAACCATTATAGAAGCACCAATTATTGCTGCTCCGCTTTCGTCCAGAACTTTACCGCTGATTTTCTTTTGTTCCGTTTTTTTTTGAATGTTCGGTTCTTTCTTTTCTGACCTACTTATTACGATATGTCCTGCCTTAATCCTATATTCTACTTGTTGCCCTTTAAGTAATTGAGCTAAAGTCTCTTCAATACTTTTGTTTACAACATTGATAGATATTTTTTTTGAGATGTCTAAGTCTTTCGCATCAAACCAATAAGAATAACCTCCAGTTGTTTTCAGTGCTTCTAAAGCTTCTTTAACAGTAACATTTTTGAGTTGTAGCGTTATTTGTTTTTGTTGAGAAAAAAGAAATGATGACACATAAAATAATCCAATTAAAATAAATGTGAGTTTCTTCATAAGTGTACTATTAAATTATAATCAAAAAATCGTTTATACGTTTACTAAAATTGATTTAGGCAGAGGTAAGCAAAATTAAACCAGCGATTTAAACTCCCATATTCCACAAATAAATCATTATTTTTCAACAACATATAAAATTCACATAGGAGATTTTCATATATATGAACAAATATCTGTGTTTCTCGTTATTTATGGGAGTTCCTTCCCTTATGTAATAGTTGACAACTAATTTTGTATTTTGGGTAGTGAGTTCATACTTTTTCTTTCGTTGCTAAAAAATACTTGACAAACGTATCTTTCCTTTTTCAGTGACTATAGTCTATAAACAATAGTAAATCTGAATGCTGGTTATGTAAATTGTTTAGAGATTATTTTTAGAATCTCTAAATTTTGAAACACGATGAAATGTCAAGTAATTTGCATCGTGGTTATTATGCGCTCCACCCTCTTCATCATTGTAGGCAGTACGCGATACAAATACAATATCCTCTCCAGCAAACACCCAATCAGCATATTGAAATCCGTGTGATTTCACATCGGGGTGTTCCAAAATAATTTTTTTTATATCCCACTTTTTTAAATTCTTCGAACTAATAAGTGCCAAACAGTTGCGTATCCTTTCATTCTTTATTCCTTCGTATGGCCTACCAACGTAATTGACAATTGACCAATATAATTTGCTCTTTTTGTCGTAACGAATAGTGAATTTTTTGGTTGCACCAGGCATTTTATAAAAATTGTAAGGATTGAACTTAATTTTTTTTCCATTACTCTCCACATTCACGATGGCACAATATTCGTCAGAGAGTTTCGATGTATGTACCCGAAGTATGTTTACAATTTTTCCATTCTTTGTAGCTAAAACATTTCCCTCCAACCATGCATCAAAATTACCATTTAAATAATTTTTGTTATAAGGAAGGTGATTAGAACGTGTCCAACTCTTACCATTTAGCAAATCGGAATTTATCGGAGCTGATAGCATTGCCGCACTATATCTTTCGCCCCATTTCTTTGTTTCGGCAGTAGCATATTCAACCGCCCTCCATATTTTTCCCTTATGGATAACCATTGGTACAGGAGCTGTATGATACTCTCCCTTTAAAATTAATCCGTTTACTGAATCAGTTGGTAGAGTCCATGTTTTTCCTTCATCTACAGATTTTCTGATAATTACATTACCATGTTGTTTGTCAGTTCCTAAAATGTATAAAGCGCCGTTATGAAAAAAGAGATTTGACCAAAATTGTCCTCGGAGACTATCTACCAATTCCCAATGTTCACCTTTATCTATTGATATAAAAATCTTTGTTTTAGGCGATTTATCCATATTCGATTTCGGACCAAACTCATCATGCGAAGCCACGTAATTGCCATTTGGAAGTATGCAAATACTTGGAGAACCAATATACACACCTTTTGACTTTGATATGTGGTCAATGATTACTCCAGGAGGTAGACTGTCTGTTAGTGATTGAGCAGATGTAGGTTTTACAACATAGAAAATTGAAATGGCTATCAGCGATAATATTGCTTTTGCGTTCATACAAGTAAAAATTTTAATTTTCAATAAATGGGATCTTTATTACTATCTTCCGAACTTGATTATTCGTATCCACTTTCAAACAAGGCTTATGACCGTCGGATGGAAAAAACACAAAGAAATGATTTTTATCTGCCAAACGTTGACCATTATCAGTTTTGTCAAAAAACTCAATATCCTTTTCGGAATTATATTCCTTGATCTTTGTCTGAATATTTTCCAATGAAGTTATACCAATATATTCATGCCCTTTGGGAACATACTGTATATCAATAAATTTTTTATGAGCTTCAAAATGTACTGTATCCGAATCTTTTGTAGTATAATCACTAACCGAAGCATACGTCCCAGTTGTGTCTAATTCATATCTGCCAGGAACAATTGTATCAAAATTAGTTTCCTTCAGAAATTTAAAAGCCGCTTCCCATGCTGTGGGATTTAATACATTTTGCTCCACAAATAATCGAACATTTATACTTGAATCCGGTTTAATTAAAAGTTCGCAGTTCCATTTGGATTTTGTAAACCAAGATTCAATTTCTTGATCATTCCATTCAGTAACAGACTTATGTTGACAGCCAGATAATAAAACAACCATAATAATGCTTATTGTATATATTATTTTCTTCATGTTTTACTATTTATAAATTGCTCCATACACCATACACGCCCTGTAATCATTTCCCTCATTATCCGACCCAAATGCGGCCCAAGCCGTTGGACGGAAAATGGTTTCATCTTCTACATTGTGCATACAAACCGGAATAGAAAGCATAGATGCCAGCGAAATAAGATCGGCACCAATATGTCCGTAGCTGATAGCTCCGTGGTTTGCTCCCCAATAATTCATTACCGAATATACGTTTTTGAATCTTCCTTCGCCTGTAAGCCGCGGAACAAAGAAGGTTGATGGCCATGTTTTGTCGGTACGTTTATCAATAACGTTGAAAACTTCATCGGGGAAAGTGGCGCTCCAACCTTCGGCAATTTGCAACACAGGACCAACTCCTTTTACAATATTCAGTCGACACATGGTTAAAGGCATTCCGGCTTTGCTCAGGAATTTTGAAGAATAGCCTCCACCCCTGAAATATTCGAGCGAAGCAGGATACCATTTTGTTGCATCAAGCATTTTTTCAACTTCGTTTTCGCTTATTTCCCAAAATGGTTTCATAACAGGTTTACCGTCTTTGTCGGTTTGTTGGCCAGTTCCATCCAACGTACACGATCCGGAATTGATTAAATGAATTGCACCGTTTTTCAGTATTCCATCGGGTTTCCAACCACTTACTCTTTCGATAGCTTCGGGGCTCCAATAAGTACGAACATCGGCAAAAATCTGAGCTGTATTGGTCAGTAAATGTCCGAATAACATGCTTATGCCGTTTAAATGATCATCCTCGGTTGCAAATGTAAAAGCTTCGCGAATACCGTTCCAATCGAATGATGAATTAAGAATAGCTTCTGAGAAATCGCCGTTTGGCAAAAAGTCCGTCCACTGACGTTGTCCCTGAAAACCTCCGGCAATGGCGTTGTGCCCCATGGCTTCTTCTCCAAATCCCATTTCAGCTAGTTTTGGATTTCCAATCATCAAATCGCGCATTATCAAAGTCATCTTCACTACATATTCCCAATCTTTGTCTTTTTGTTCGCGATTGCGTTTTAAATGGTCGGGATTATAGTCTTCGCCTTCGTTTTTAATGCAATTTTGTTTTGTCCAAAGCATAGCTTTTTCAAACTCATCTTTGTCATAAATTTCGAGTTGAATACGACGGATAATTTCAGCCGAATCGATATATTCTGCCCTTAATCCTAAGTACTCTTGTAAAAATTCAGGATTAATAATAGAGCCGGCAATACCCATAGAAACAGAGCCAATAGCGAGGTAAGATTTTCCTCTCATAAGAGCAACAGCCAAACCTGCTTTGGCGAAACGAAGTAACTTTTCCTGCACATCAGCAGGGATTTCAGTAGTTCCGGCATCCTGAACATCGTGTCCGTAAATGCCAAATGCGGGTAATCCTTTTTGGTTGTGTGCCGCCAAAGCTGCCGCCAGATAAACGGCTCCCGGACGTTCTGTTCCATTAAAACCCCATATTGCTTTGGGAATAAGCGGATTCATATCAATGGTTTCTGAACCATAACACCAACAAGGTGTTACCGAAAGGCTCAAACCTACGTTTTCTCTTTCAAACTTTGCAGCACAATCGGCAGCTTCTTTTACGCCACCAATGCAGGTGTCGGCAATGACGCATTGTACAGGTGAACCATCGGGGTAACGAAGATTTTCTTCGTAAAATTTTGCAGCAAGTTTTGCCAGATTCATTGTTGTATCTTCGAGCGATTCTCTGATACCTCCGCGACGACCGTCGATGATAGGACGAATGCCTATTTTTGGATAATTATTCATTTGTTATTAAGTGTAATAATGATTATTTTAAATCTAAATTTTTAATAGCATTCTGAATTAGCATTCTATGCTCTTTGTCGAATTTATTGAATGGTGCAGCCAAAAAATCATTACAGATTCCTAGTATTGATAAAGAAGATTTGACTCCTTTTAAATAGCTAGAGCCAAAACTCCCAACACTGTAAATTGTAGAGCATATCTGCATTACTTTTGTTTGAAGTCGTCTAACTTCAAGTATATTCTGAGTTGCTGCTGCATTATATAAATCAACATATAACTTAGGAAATATATTTGCACCTCCATTAACTCCACCGCTCGCACCCAGCAAAACAACTTCGGCCATCATTTCTTCCGGACCAACAAATATTGAAAAGTTTTCTCGATCACGCATTTCATGCGTAACTGACTGAAAATATGCTCCATTTGCCGAGCTATCTTTAAAACCTATTACCTTTTCATTCTGAGAAATACGTTTTATTGTTGAGGGAGCAAAAGAAACCTTAGTGTGGGTAGGCATGTTGTACAAATAAACCGGTAATTCCAATTGAGGTATCAGATTTTCATAAAACTCGACTAATTCTGGCTGACCTGTTGCAAAATAATACGGAGGAGCTGAAACTACGGCATCAGCACCTGATTCATATGCAAACTGTGATAACGAGATACTGTCATCAATAGAAGTGTCTGAAATACCGACCAATAAAGGAAGTCTACTATTAAGTATTTTACTCGTTTCCTTGATCATATCTGCACGTAAATTAAAACTGAGGCTTTGAGCTTCACCGGTAGTTCCCAGAATGAAGATGCCATGTACTCCACCAGCTATCACATGTTCAATAAGCCTTTCGAGGCCAGCAATATCCAACGTTTTATTATCTAATAAAGGAGTTACTAAGGGTGGAATTATTCCACATAGCGTTTTTTTCATTATTTTTTATTTTTCTACTGTATATATTAGAGTTATTTTTAGAATAATATCATGTCAACCATTTTCTATTTACGTGCTTTAGGATTTTTGGTATGAAGTATAGGCTTCATTTGTTTCATCCATTTATCAAAATCTGTTTTCATCGTAGCTACAATCTGAGGATTTTTATCAGCTATATTGTTTTTCTCACTCAAATCAGTCTTCAAGTCGTAAAGTTCTGTTTTAACCGGATCGTAAAACTGGATAAGTTTATAATTCCCTTCACGAATAGCACAACCCGGTTCTTTTGCCTGCGGACTATAATGTGGATAATACCAGCACAACATATTTCGGTTCAATGTATCTTTATTAAGCAGAAGTGGAACTAAACTTATTCCATCAATACCTTTACCGGGTTTTGTTTCTTTACCAACCATCTCCATAATAGTTGGATAAAAATCATCCGTAATTACCATTTGATCACAAGTTGTATTGCCTTTTACAACACCAGGCCATTTTATTATCAATGGTATTCGGATTCCACCTTCATATAAAAAACCTTTACCTTCACGTAGTGGAGTATTGATTGTAGCTTCCGTGGTTCCTCCATTATCACTTGCAAAAATGATAATCGTATTATCAGTTAGATTCTCTTTATTTAATTCGTCTAAGAGTTTTCCCACATTTTGATCAACAACTTCAATCATTGCCGCATATACTGCACTTTTCTGCGATTTGTCGGTTTTCATTTTTTCTTCATATTTCTTTACAAGATTTGCAGGCGCCTCAAGAGGCGTATGAACTGCATAATGCGAAAGATACATGAAAAACGGATCTTTCTTATTCGTTTTAATAAACTCAATAGCTTCATCTGTTAACCTGTCGGTTAGATACTCTCCCTGTTTTCCTGGAGTTAAGTTTTTTATTTCAGTATTCCAATCCAAATCAGGATTTTTATAAGGAGCCCAATAAGTAGGAGGACTACCCTGTTCATATCCGGCTATATTTATATCAAACCCTTGATGAGTTGGCATATACTTTTCTTTATCTCCGACATGCCATTTTCCGATGCTAATAGTTTTATAACCTGCGGGTTTGAGAGCTTCGGGAATAAGTACTTCTTTTAAGCCTATATACATGTGATCTTGAGGGGGAATAATCAGTCCATCTACCGGATATCGATGATGACCGGTGGCTGTTATGTGTCCTGTAAAACGCAAATGGGCAGGATTCTTTCCTGTCAAAATACTTGCACGGCTTGGAGAAGATACAGGACAGGCTGAATAGGCATTTGTAAACATCATACCCTGCGAACGTAAACGATCAATATTTGGTGTTTCGTAGAATGTACCACCCCTATAACCTATATCCATCCAACCTAAATCATCAATCAATATCAATATTACATTAGGCTTATTTTTCTTTGCAAACAAGCAAAATGGTAATACCAAGAGTGAAAGCAAAAAAACAAGGATCTTCCTGAAATTTCTTCTTAAAAAATATACAATTTTAATCATAAAATAATCTTTAGTTACTACTATTACGACTACTAGCATTGCTACTAGTGCAACAAATGAAGTTAATTTTTACTCGTATGCTTTTGCATGAGGAAGAGTTACAAAATCCCGATCCCGGATCATATGATATGTCAATTCTAAAATCAACTCTTTCTGAATTTCTTTATATTCAGGTTTATCAATAAGATTATTCTGCTCTCGAGGATCATTTCCAAGATCATATAATTCGAACATCGGGCGTTTTTCTGAAAAATACAATTTTCTAAATTTTGTTTCAAGTTTCCCAGTATTATTCATGGTTATGAGTTCTTTAAACATCGGTGTCCCTGCAAAATCAACGGGTACAAATTGTAAATCGGGAAGTATATTATAAATAAGCTTATAGCGCTCCCCTATGATACAGCGACTTTGATCAAAAACTGACGTATTTACCGGAAGTGAGTTTGTTGCATGACATCCTCTCATCGAAAAAACATATTTACGATCTAATTTTTCTCCTTTTTGTAGAGTCGGTAAAAGATTCTTGCCTGTCATATTTTCAGGAACTGAAAGTCCTGAAACCGACAAAAAAGTCGGAGCTAAATCCTCATGAGAAACTATTTGATTAATAACCTTACCTTTTGTGAAGTGACCAGGCCAAATAAATATAAGTGGTATGTTTACTCCATATTCATAAAGTGTTCCTTTTCCCATGAACTGAGCTCCTCCGTTATCACCAGTAAATACTATTAGGGTATTTTCAGACAAACCATTTTCATTCAAATATTTCATAATTTCACCAATATCAGAATCCAAACGGTAAATTTCATCGTAATAAGCAGCTAAATCCTCCTTAACCAACTTTGTATCAGGATAATGTACTGGTAATTTTAAAGTTTCTGGATTGTGTACTTTTGGTGCGTCATAAGGGCGATGAGGATCCGAATAACATAATTCCAGGAAAAAGGGTTTTGTTTTGTCTCTAAATCCCATAAAATCCTTAAACTGTTCGTTTATCAACACATGATTTTTCCCAATCCGCTCATTTGGAATTACCATACAAGTATCCATTCTGTTATGAAAAGTTTTATATCCATTATTTTCATAATATTCTTCTACTTCTTTGATTTTCCCTAATTTTCCATCAGGCCAGCCATCCATATGATAATTTCTACCGACAACTCCTACATAATATCCTGATTCTCTCAGATATTCCGGAAATGTTTTAAATTCTTTATCAAGAGTTACATTAAATCTTGTCATATCAACAGCAACCGGAGATCGCCCTGTAAAAATTGATGCGCGTGCCGGTACGCTTTGTGGAGATGCACAATATGCCCGATTAAAAATAACTCCATGGGAAGCCAAACTATCTATATGTGGGGTTTTTATATCCCGATTACCATAGCAACCTACGTGCGCAGCACTTTGATCATCACTGACTATGAGAAGAATGTTTGGTTTTTGTGCAGATGCAGTAAAAGCTGCACTTGAAATTCCTACATAAAGAAAAAAGTTTTTGTACATTTATTATCTGATTATTAAAATTTGATTAGTCTTATAGTTTACTTAAGTTTTTTAAAGATCTTTATTTTGAAGAGGAATCATAATGAATTTGAATTCATAATTCTGATAAGGGATTCTATATTGAGGATATGGCAAGCGTCCCCAACTATTTTCGCCACCTACACCCATTTGTTTCAAATCAATACATACATTCACATAATTTTGTTTTTGTAATTGGTATGGATGAAGAGGAGAACCATAATTACTCGGGTCCATTGATTCAAGAGAATAAGGCAATGCTGAAATTGAAAATGGATATTGAGCCCTGAATTGAATACCGAAGCCATCAGAGTTCAATTGATTCCACCAACGCACATCGGATTTAGTTCCAGTTTCCTGAACGCGGATATAAGGATAAGCTTGCTCAGACACGGTTTGTCGGTATAATGCAATATCAGTACCTGATTTTCTGTCCGAATAATTCTCACTAGGTCCTCTTCCATAATAATGGATATTTTGATAATCAACAGGCATTTTCAGTTCCATACCAAAACGGAACATATCCGGAATCTGAACGCTTGTTCCAGCAATCAATTTCTGTGTCACCATAATCTCTCCGGCTTTGTTTATTTCATAATTCAATTTTATAGTAGCGGAAACTGACTCATAAGCATAAATTACCTCAACTGAAACAATTCCATTTTTGAAAACACAAGAAAAGCTCGACAATTTTAAAACTGGATTTTTCCAAAGGGCGTAATCTCTTGTCAGTTTCGCTCCTCTGTCATTGTCTGTCGCCGCACGCCAAAAGTTAGGTTTCAAAAAAGTTCCCTGTTCAATAAATTCCTTATTCATAAAGGTATACTTACTCAGAAAACCGGTTTTTTTATTGAAATCCACAGCCAATCGTTCTGCTCTTATTCTCAAATAACTACCATTGCTATCATCTATTGTCAGGCTATCAGCGTCATGTATAAATTTATTCTCAGACACATTAATTTCATTTTGCTTAAATTCTCTGACAATAAATTGATTTCGTGCTATCTCGTAACCGGCAGGCAACAAATTCTCCTGTTTTTTCAATTTGAATGAGATATTAAACAATAGTTCTTCAGTACCAGAATAAGCATTTACATAAAATGGCAGTTTAAATCTTGATTTTGATTGAGGTTTTACATTTATATTGTTCAAAAAACCCGATTCCATTATTTTACCACCTAATACCACAGACCACTCAACATAATAAGAAGACAAGTCTTTAAAAAAGTTTTCATTGGATATCACCATTTCGTTTTTATCCGTGTCAACAGATTCGAGCCATACAGATTGATATATTCTTCTCACTTCAGTCATGTGTGGATTAGGAATTCTGTCTGGACTAATTAATCCATTATTTACAAATGTACTGTCCGATACATCGTACGGGTTAAAATCGCCACCAAATGCATAATACTGCATACCATTCGGCTTTTTAATTTTAGGAGATTGATCCACAAAATCCCAAATAAAACCGCCCTGAAATTTTGAATATTTACGCACAAGGCTCCAATATTCCTTTAAAACACCTACAGAATTTTCCCATGGCATGAGCATATTCGCACAATATCAAAGGTCTGCTCGGACTTCCATTTAAATACTTCTGGCACTCATCGTAAGTATAATACATAGGACAAAAAATATCAGTGTTTTTTCCTTGCCTAGTACCTTCATACTGTACAGGACGTGAAGAATCATTTTCCTTTATCCATTTAAAACATCTGGCAAAATTTTCTCCATCACCGGCTTCATTTCCTAACGACCAAATAATAACACTTGGATGATTCCTGTTTCTTTGTACATTTCTTTGGTTACGCTCTAAGTGAGTTTGTGCGTAAAGAGTATCAATTGCCAACGGATTCTTATTCCCTGCAGCTGTCATACCGTGAGTTTCAATATTCGCTTCGGCAACTACATAAATACCATACTGATCGCACAATTCGTAAAAATAGCTATCATCGGGATAATGACATGTTCTTACGGCATTGATATTATTTTCTTTCATTATTCTAATATCCTGCATCATTCTCCCTTTAGAAACATTATAACCTGTTTCAGGATCCATTTCATGTCTGTTCACTCCTTTGATAAGTACCGGTTGACCGTTTACTAATAACTGGGAATCTTTGATCTCAACATTTCTAAAACCTACTTTATTTGAAATTACCTCCAATATCTGACCCAATTTATTTTTTAACGTTACAGATAATTCATATAAGTTTGGAGTTTCAGCTGTCCATTTTTTCGGATTTTCAACAGAAAAACTTAATCTCTGTTGATCGTTGACAACTGACACATTTTTTGTAGATACAATTTTACCTGAAGCATCAGATAACTCTACTTCCAAACGACAATTTTTAACTTGAGTCGAAAAATCAAATTCGATATTTAGCAAACCATTTTTATAGCTTTTATCAAGCGATGCATTTATTTTAAAATTATTAACTCTCTGTTTGTTCCGAACATACAAATAGCAATCTCTATTTATACCCGCATAGCGAACCATATCCTGATCTTCAAAATAAGTCCCATCACACCATCTGAATACTTGAAAAGCAATTAAATTTTTACCTGAACGTAAATATTTTGTAACATTGAATTCGGCTTCCAGCTTGCTGTCTTCACTGTACCCAACAAATTGTCCATTTATCCATAAGTAGATATTTGAAGTTACAGCACCAAAATGAATAAAGACATCTTTATCCTTCCATGAATCATTTCTCTGCGATAAGTACCGACATGGTTATTTTTAACAGGAACAATCGGAGGATTGCTTTTATAGTCACTCTTCCATGCATATCCCTTATTCACATAAAGGGGATCTCCATATCCATTTAACTCCCATATACCTGGTATATCAATAAATTTCCAAGCTTTATCATTATAGTCAGATTTATAAAAGTCTGTTGGTCTATCATCAGCATCTTTTACCCAAACAAAGCGCCATTTGCCATTCAGGGTCATAAAATTCGATGACTCCTCTTTTTGCCCGTTTTGAGCCTTATCTACAGATTCGTACGCAAAATAACTCGTATGCATTGGCTCTCTGTTGAGTTGATTGACTTTTGGATCTTGCCATTCAGTTGATTGAGCCATCAAAACAATATTAGCACCCCACAAAAAATAAAGACAAATTAAATTCCCGAAATATTTTTTCATACAAAAACGATTGACAATTATTTATTATTTTGTTATACAATGTATTATATTATAAGTTCACTTTAAGTCTTCCGATTTTGTCCATTCAGACAACCATTCTATATAAAACCGACCTTTATCAAACTTCACAGGTAACCATATATAACGACCATCTATGGCGTTCTCAGGTGTCCACCTGTCTCCCATATAGATAAATTGTTGATTAATTCCGTTCACCGGCAATATATATGTACTTTGAGAATCGAATGTTGTTTTTTTCGTATCTCCTACACAGGGATCACCCAATTCTGTCCATTCGCCCAACATATTTTCTGCAACAGCCGAACGTGCTTGATTAGGTCTCCATCCCGTACAGGCTGACATTATCAGGTAGTATTTCCCGTCTTTCTTGAAAACAGCCGGAGCCTCCATAAAACGGTTTGGGAAATTTCGGGTATAAATACCTGTGTAATTTAAATAATCATCCGTCAACAAAGCAATTTGAAGCGTTCTGTTTTCTTCTGATGTATATATATGGTAGGCCTTTCCATCGTCATCAACAAAAAGATTCATATCACGCGCCATTTGGCCTTTTCGAAAATCCCGGCCCACAAAATTCAAGGTATCTACATTATAACGATTTCCAGAACCTATGAACTTAACACTATCGGCAAGGCTTTTTCCTTTATGAATTTCTTTAACATTAATGGGATAACTTCCGGCATTTGGACGCACCGCTTTTAAATAAGTGTATGGTCCTGTTACTTTATCACTTATAGCAACACCGCTCATAGCTCCATTGTACCCCTGACCTTTGGGCTCCAAATGAAACCACATCACATATTTTCCTGTCTTTTCGTTTTTAATTACTTTCGGACGCTCCAGAATGCAACCTTTTTCGATATCGCTACCCGAGCCTTCGGCCGCTACATGAAGAACAATCCCTTCATCTGTCCAATTATAAAGATCTTCTGAAGAATAGCAATGTACACCCACATTAGCTAAATTTCCTTTTGCTCCTTCAGTTTTATGCTCACCAAACCAATAATACTTACCATTATCAAACAAAACACCTCCTCCATGAGCATTAATATGAATGCCATTATTATCAACCCATATACTTCCCGGGACAAATGAATTATATTTTTTTCCTTCGATAGAAGAAAGAATTATCGTTAAGCCAATAATTAATGAAACTCCTTTTCTAATATTGTTTGTCATATTTTTGTGTGTGTTTATCATTTATTCAAACCTTTAACTATGATTACATTTTTTCACTTAAATAAAATAGCCTATTCACAGTCATTTTGTTATTTTAATACAGTAATGAAGGTAAAAAATTGTTCGTAGATTTGTCACTCAATTGGGAAGAAAATGGATCATCTAAGACAAAAGCAAATGCCATGAAATGAAAAATGCTGAAAAATCACAAGTTTTCAGAGGACAAAATTGAATTTAAAAAGTCTTGCTGTTGCCATAAGAATTGTAAATTGTCTAAATAACATTTTATTCAGATATCTATCTTTACCAACTTAAATCAGACCGTTCATAAAAAAAGAACCTTCCGGTCTCGCTACCGACTATCAAATCCAATCCATTTGAAATTCCTAAATCTCCAACGGTAGGAGCACATTCGTGTTGTCCAAAATGAATTGTCTCTCCTTTGTATTTCATCATTTTAGGATACGCATATATTGGATTATTTTCTGTACCCATATTCTTCATAAACAGGACTGTTGATCCTTTGTCTCCATAAAAATACGGCATCCCTGAATCCTTTTTGGGAATAGATGAATGACGAGCTGTCCCGATTAAGAGATCCTTTACCCCATCTCCATCCCAATCTACAATTAAGAATTTATTTCTCCCTGAACCCCCACCATTTGGGAAATATGAGCCATCTATATAGCTACTATCTTCTAAACAGAGTTTTCCTCCATCTGTCAAATTATATGCATCCAATTGCCAGTAAATATGAAACTGATCTTGTTCATCCTGAGTTATATAAGCCATTTTATTCCCCATTTTTGCTACACCCGGACGAGTTCTCCATGTACCATGTAGCTCTAATCCATCTAAATAAATTGGTGATTCGGCAGCTAATTTAGGTTCTTTCTTTGTGCCGATATTGAGGAACAATCTGTGCTTCCCTCTACTATCATTTGATAATATATCTAGAAGACCATCATTGTTCCAGTCAACTACTGTAGGAGAGATATATCCCCAGCGTGACTCATACGGCCCCTGTATGTCATCGTTGTAGCCGGGTTGTACATGTATCATTTCACCCCCTGCATACAAGTTTTGAGGGAAAGCTAAAACAGGCTCATAGTTACTTCCATTATTCTCAAAATAAAGAATATTTCCAGCCGAATTTCCCACAACTAAATCTAATTTACCATCATAATTCCAATCAACCAAATTAGGAACAATCAAAGATCCTCCATGTAATTCAGTATTGTATGCAAGCACATTTGTTGATTCTCCGTACATCGGAGTTTGATTTTCCGTTATTTTTAAATATGGATAAAAGAAAATACCTCCTTCACCTCCTACTATCAAACCAATATGTTTCCCATTTCTGTCAGCGAACGCTATCGGACGTGCACCAATAGTTACATGCCTGATTGCATTATTGTTTTGATCCACAACAAAATGTTTTTCCGACACCGATAATGTTTTATTATTTAACGGATAATATAGAAAGTTACCATTAGTTGAACCGGTTAATAGGCCTTGTTGGTTGTTATCATATAAAATACGATTTATTTTATGGTAGCCCCATATTACTTCTTTTAATCCTGTCAATGGCTTGGTTTCCACCTCTAGTTCTGGATTGGTGAATGATGTCGTAAAACCATATAATCCTGAATAAGTAAGATTTCCTACAAATAATCCATCCGGACCATAAGCTGAGAAATTTTTCCCTTTTACCCAGTGAACAGGTGCATTTGAAGGAACCCCATCTCCAATTTCCAGAGTACCCTCAAGTTTGTTATTGACCAACGAAACTTGAAATGCTTTTGGATTTCGAGGTAGCGATTTCAATATTATTCTACGGGTAATATTAAATGAACTTTCTATTTCATTATAAATAGTTTCTGTTATATTGTTCCCTTTGAGCCAATAAGCATATATTATATTTTTGTGTTCAAACATAGAACCTGATAATAGATAACCCAACTCGGATGGCATAATAACTTTTACTGGTTCTCCAAATACAGGAATACCATTTTTATACGTTAAGCAGTCATACCGATAAATACCTGTATATCGGCTATCAGCCGCCAGAAAAATAGAAGGTAGCTTTTTATTTTTTAAAAATACAGCTCCTATAGGTGTAGCATTGATCCCCGGGGGAGATATAATTCCAATACTATCGGATGTCGTACTTTTCAAGGGAAAACCACTTTTGGGAAACTCTGCTTTTATGTAACAGCTAATACAAATAGCTATTGTAAAAAAAGAAAATTTAAATATATTTTTCATGTTGAAATAATTATTTTTTAGTTTTCATATAAAACTAACATACCAGATTTTAACTCGATAGTGTTTCTTCAAGGACTAGTTGACTTTCAATTTAAACTCCCTACCTGCATGATCATTTATTTTAAGTTCGTTCTATCATCTATTTACAATATAATATCGCCCTCTTTCATCAGTCATCAGCAAATTAGGCAGATTGTTTGTTATTGTACCTAATCTGGCTACGGAAGCCCCGCAAGCGTTATCACCCGCTTGTATAGGTGTCCCCTGATATGTGACTGCAACTGGAAGGGCAAACTTAGGAACTGCTTCGGTACCAGTATTTTTCATAAAGAGTACTGTTGCCGAAGGATTTGTTCCTTTTGCGGGCAATCCGGCAGTTACATTTGGTACACAATGCCATTTATCAACCCCCAGTATTAAATCTTTCTTACCATCGTTATCCCAATCGGCCAATTCAAAACGAATCCTTCCTGTTCCAAGAGAGTATAAATTGTTGGCATCAATTGTACTACCATTTTCTAACTTAAGTTTACCTCCTTCTTCCAGGTTCTGATTATCAACTTTCCAATATAAATGAAATTCATCATCATCATCTAATGTTATATAGGCCATTTTTCCATTGAGGAATCCTACTCCAGGCCTACATCTCTGAGTTCCTCTTAATTCGAGTCCATAAAAATAGATTGGTTTTTCACGCAGAAAGCTCAATTGTCCATTTGTTAACTTACCTTTGAAAAACGTATGTTTTCCACGTGCATCATTCATAATCAAATCAACTATTCCATCATTATCCCAGTCAATCACATTTGGTCCAGGATAACCTAAACGAGCTCCTAAGGGTCCGGTTGGATTTTCGCTGTAACCCGGTTCAATACGGATAACTCTATTGTTTGATTTCAGGTATTCTCCATTCTGAAATAGCGGATTTTGGTTAGATCCTGTATTTTGAAATAACAAAACATAACCTTCTGCATTTCCTGACACTATATCTAAGACTCCGTCTCCATCCACATCAACGACTGTAGGCACAGGCATTGACCCTCCATACATGTATGCGTTCTTCTCCAATACAGGAACTGGATCTTCATACACCGGCTTTCCAGCAGCATCTTTTGTTCCTGTATATTTATAGAAAAAAATGCCACCTCTGCCTGCTGCTAAAATATCACATTTTATACCTGATTCGTTCGGGTAGGCAACAGGAGAAACAGATACGGTTGGATTCCTGATAAAGTTACCACGACTATCAACGGCCTCTGTTCTTTTATAATTCGATTCCTCATCTTTCTCAAAATAATAAATTGTACCGTAATAACTACCAGCAATTATATCTCCTGTAGGATTTGAACCAGTTAAATTTATTGAAGAACTACCTGGAGCGCCCATCAATATCTCTGAGCCCGCAGTACTCAGAAGCTGTGTTGAATTAGGTGTATCACTTAAATTATTATAAACTATCCGATATAATTTTTCAGTACCTAACTTACCTCTCCATACACCGGTTAACATGAAAGGGATATAATCAGCGGCTTTCGGATTTCCGGGAGGTAGAGTTGTTACAACTGCTGGAACACTTACAACAATGTTAAGTTTTTGACTATTATCCACGAAAGCAGATAGCGAAACCGGGTTATAGGTAAATGTGGGGAATGAATATGCAGCATTTTCAGTAAATGTATTATTCGCAGTATTAAATGAGGCTTGATGAATTTTATTTCCTGATAACCAAACCATATTTACACTATTATCCGGCATTTGATATATTCCGACATTAAAAACAGTCTTTGTATCGAATGGAACAGTTATCATTGTTTTATTCCCAAAAACAGGTGTTCCATTAGCATCCCGACTGATATATTTATAACTGAATATGCCTGAATATAAAGTATCGGATTGCACGAAAATATCAGGGAATTCACCGGAGGTTTTAACTACTCCAATTATCTTAGTATGGATCCCTTCCGGTGACATCCATCCGATATTGTCCGACGCTTCGGTTTGCAAAGCAGTACCAGTAAAAGTGCCGGCAAACAGCCACGAATTTGCAAATAAATAAACGACTATTGAAATATTGATTGAAATAAATCTTTTAGACATGTTGTTGAAAATTGAATTAATATGTTTTTTTATCTCTCAGAATTTCAGCAATTAAATGTACTTTCTCCATTTTTCTTCAGAAGATTTTTTATACTTTTAATAAACTAACAATTTCAAAGATTGTTCCCCAATAGAGATAATATATACTCCTTTTGAGTAACCCGAAATATCAATAGTTCGTTTTTTCTCATAAATGTTAGAATAAACAACCTTACCAAAAATGTCTGAGATCCTGACCATAATATTTTGCTCCGTAAAACTTTCGTTACTATCAATGCAGATAAAAGATTGGGCAGGATTCGGATATACTTTAAATTTATTATCCTTATAAAAAATATCTTTTATTCCAGAAGGATCTTCAGCTCCTACAGTAAAAGTGGAGGATAACACTATGGAACCGAGCGTACCTACCTGAGGAATTGCCACTTTTTCCCCTTCTTTGGATTCCCTGTAATAAATAGTGTATCTATTCATCGAAGTTGCATCAATACCATATTTTAACCCTGAATAATCTAATTTCTTCCATTCTTTACTCAACTCAGTCGAAAGTGCCGTGGCATCAGTGGCAATATAGACCAATCCGGCATATTTAGGTCTTACATAGAACGCAGCCGGATTTGCTGAATTTATCCGTGTGAATCGGTTAAGCGAAAATGCACTTATACTGTCCTGAAGTTTATAAGTTTTATCTGAATATATCGTTGAATTATTGGCGGCAAGTACAATTGGTATAGTTTCTTTGCTGACAATATCAACAGGTACACCCACATATTTTGTGGCAGTGTTGGATAAATTTGCACGATTCAGTAAGTAAAATGTTCCCCGTTCTCCTCCAACCAATAAATTAAGGCCTGATCCTCCACCTAATTTTGTGGCTACAACTCCGCATTCGTGCCAGCCAAAATTCATACTTTGCGAATTGTATGTCAAAGCAACAGGAAATTGGTATCTGGGTTGCATGTTAGTTCCGGCATTTTTCATATACAGCACATTGGCTTTTTTTAGCGAAGATTTCTGTGGTAGTCCGGTAGAAGGATTTGGAATAGTCATTGCTCCGGTGGTACCTACCAATAAATCCAACAAACCGTCACCATCCCAGTCAACAACATCAAATTTAGCCCTACCCGTTTCATTATATGCATTTATTAATCCTCTGTCGGATGATATCAGCTTTCCATCGGTTAATTTTATTTTTCCACCGTCAATTAAATTGTAAGTATCTGCTTTTTTATACAAGTGAAAATTATTGTCCTCATCAAAAGTGATATAAATAGTAGAATCTCCCACAATGGCAATACCTGGACGATCGCGCCAGTTTCCATGAAAATTTAACCCGTTGAGATACAGAGATTCTTCATCTTCGAGTCCATCCGTTGAACCTTTAATGATCATGTGTTTGCTTCTGGCATCACCCATTAATATATCCAAATGACCATCTCCATCCCAGTCAATCACATTCGGGCTTGTATATCCCCAACGCGCCTCAACCGGGCCTTGTGTACTTTCCCCGTATCCTCCCTGAACAAATATGGGTTCCCCATCTTTGTATTTTAACTTCTGAGATGTTGCAAAGGCAAAGTTTGTATTGTTACCAAAGTTTTTAAAAAAGTAGATAAATCCTTGAGAATTCCCTGTGATGATATCTAGGTTTCCATCTCCATCCCAGTCCACAACATTGGGGACGAGCAAGGTACCTCCTTTTAAGTCTCCTCCTTTTCTTAATATTGAAACAGGTTCTTCATATACAGGGTTACCATTTGCTGTAAATTCCCCTTTATATTTATAATAAGAAATAGTTCCTTCAGATGCCGCCATTATATCGCTAAGTACGCCTTGTTGATTTGGGTAGGCAATAGGAAAGGGATTAATAGCAGGATGTCTAATTGTTTGCCCAAGTGAATTTACTATAGGTTTTCTTCTTTGATATGCAGGAGAACCAACACTTCCTAAGTTTTCATAATAACTAATTTCTCCATAAGGCGAACCGGCAATCAGACAATCACTCTTGGATGAATTAAGTACTATCGGTCCCATAGCGTAATAATTAAAATAAACATCAAAAGCATATCCATTAAGAGTTATGGTTGTAGAAATTTTTCGTTTTGCACTTGCTGATCCTTCGAGAAAACCAGAATAAGACACCTCGTATAATGCCACATAGCCAAACTTACCCCTATTCACTCCCGAGCCACCATACTTGCTTAGTCCATCTATTGGGATTCCTTGTCCCCCATAGGTAAGATGACTTAACACAACGTGAAGTTTGTTATCCGACCCCATATACGTCGTTAATTGTTTTGGAGTCCCTGTTGTTGTGCCATCTCCATAAGCAACGGATCTTACTTCGTTAAACTTGTTTGCCGATTCATCATAAAGACCGTAACGCAAATAACCTGAAGAATACCACACCATGTGTACTTTTTTATCAGTCGTCTGGAAAATATAAGATGGAAACATATTATCATCGGTAGTTGAAGGTAGAGTTACTTTTATTCTTTGCCCAAATATCGGGATACCATTAGTATTTCTACCAATACATTTATACCTGCTAAAGTCCGGAAAAAGACTGGATGATTGTATAAAAATATCTGGTAAATTAGGATTAGAAATATAAGCTATACCCACTATCTGTCCTTGGGTACTGTACATATCAAACTCTCCGACGCTATCATTTGCCGTGACTTTAATTGTACAATCAGTAAGATCAGCTTGTGATAATAACGATAATGGGGAAATTAATACGAGAACAAAAACTATTAATATGAACTTAATTTTTCTCATCTTGTTTTTTAGTGAAAATAGATATTAATAAAACCATAGATTCAGTTGTACTATATCTTGTCGGATTTATAATACTTAAAGATAATTGCGAGCCAGACCGAATCATGAGTAAATAATAAAGGAGGCATGGGTTTCTCTCACTTAATGGGAGACAACTAATATTGTTGTTTGGGTAGTGAGATTCTAAGGTTTCTTCGTTTGCTTAGCAAAATCCTTAGTTGATAATTATTAGTGCAATAGATATGAGGTAAGACGCCAACTCTACTCTTAATGTTTGTAAAGCAGATTTCATATGATATTTGACTGTATTCACAGAGATATCTAGTTGGTTTGAGATTTCTTCGTACGAAAGTTCTTCGCTTCGCTTTAACTGAAAAACTTTTTTTGTTTGTAATGGAAGATGATCTATTGACAGTTTTATTTTATCTTCAAGTTCTTTCTCTATTAAGATGCCCACAGGTAAATCATTCTCTGATTGCATTGAATAGATTAGTTGAACATCCTGAGCTTTTGTAAATGAAACCTCTCGTTGGACGTGAGCTTGCTTTAAGTAATTGAAACATCTGTTTCTTATTGAAGTAAAAAGATAAGAATTCAACGATTCAACGATTTCTAATTTTTCTCTGTTCTCCCATATAGAAAATATAAGATCACCAACCAAATTTTCGGAAACAAATGTGTCTTTTACATAGAAATTAGCGACACGACAAAGCTTCCTATAGTATTGATCATACAAATACTTATAGGCAAACTCATCCCCATTTTTTAAATTGATTAAAATATTATCCAATGCCATCGTATGGTTGTTATAAAAAGAATAATATGTAAAAGCGATAAGAACAAAACTTAATTGTTAGTTAAATTAGTTGTTGCATTTTTTACAAATGGAATTCTAAAACAATGGCAAATGAAAGTTAGTAATTTTCATAAACTGACATTGTGAAATTTATATATTAGATTTAATTCTTATTCACTAATAAGAGGTTTGCTTATTAGTGACACTTCAAAAAGTAACTCTATTTTTAATTGTGTCTTTCAGACGAATAAACCTTTATTGTATCTCCTTTCATTTTATAACGAAGCTTTTCGTTGAGCGTAATAATATCAAAAATATCCTTTATAGATTGATTCTTATTAAACACACCATAAAAACGGGAATCTGTTAATGAGGTAGAGGCATTAGTAATATCTATTTTTACATTATACTCACGCTCTAACCGACGTGCGATCTGTTCTAATTTTTCCTCATCAAATATTATAATACCATCAGACCACTGAATTGACGTATAAGCATTTACACTCTTAATTTCTAAACTATTGGAAAATTTATCGAAAGTTGCACTTTTATTTGGTTTAAGTAATATTTCGTTGCTTTTACTATTATCCGTTTTTAAAGCAATTGATCCTTCCAGCAAGGTTATATTTACTTGTGGATCTTCAGCGTAAGAAGTAACATTGAATTTTGTACCTAAAACTTTAATATCAAGTCTATCCGTTTTTACAATAAAAGGAATACCCTTCATTTTAGCAACCTCAAAATAGGCCTCTCCATTTAAAACCAACTTCCTTATTTTATCCTTAGCTATATAACTATATTCAATTGTGGTTCCTGAATTAAGCCAAACCTTGGTACTATCAGATAGAGTTACTTTTGACTTAGCACCATAGGGAACTGTAATTGAGTAGAATTCATCTTTAGTACTTGTTATGGAAGGAGAGACAAACTTCAAAAAATAAATTGAACTTAAAGCAACTATGATTGCAACGGATGCAGCAATTTGAATAAATCGTTTAGTAAAAACATTTTTTTTGCGAGGAGTTATTTCGGCAAATTGATTGGCCTCTTTAACCCGATAAAGAAAACGATTGTATGCAAGCTCTTTATCATACACATCTTCATCTTGTGGTGCGGAGACATACCAAATCTCCTGTAATTTCCTAAAATAAAATAGGTTATCTTTGGATTCGGCAATCCATGAATTCAAATAATCAAATTTATCAGGAGTTAATCGACCTGTAATATAGTCAACTATTAACTCATCAATATCATTTATTTCGTCAATCTTTTTCATAAAATGCAACCTTATAATGTATAGACAGTTATTGATTAGTTTTGGGTAGTATGTTTTTTGTTTATTTTGAATGAAAATTATTCTGAAATGTTTTTGGTGGAATTTTATTTTTGAATTCGAACAAATATAAGTTGAGCAGTATTCAAGTGTTACAACATAAAGAATAGTAGAATGATTGCTGTGAGATGTTCTCCAAGTTCTTCTCTTAAAATCTTCAATGCATTTTTAATATGATACTTAACTGTATTGGTAGAAATGTTGAGTTGATTTGAAATTTCTTCGTATGATAGATCCTCATATCGTTTTAATTCAAATACTTTTTTGGTTTGTTCCGGTAGTTGGTTAACTGCTAAATCAACGGCGTTTTGCAATTCTTTCTCCATCAAAATTCCAATAGGTAACTCAGTTTCAGAATGCATTGAGAAAATAAGATTATCTTCTTGTAATTGTGTTATTGAACTTTCCCTTTGAACATGGGCTTGACTCAAATAATTGTAGCATCTGTTTCGTACAGATGCAAAAAGGTAGGCATTTAAAGAATCATGGATTTCTAACTGTTCCCTATTTTCCCATAAATGGAACATGAGATCACCCACTATGTTTTCGGAAACAAATGAATCTCGAACATAAAGATTTGCTAAACGACACAGTTTATTATAATATTCATCATACAAATACTTATAAGCATCTTCATGACCATTCTTTAATCCAAATATAATATCTTTCGATAACATACAATAAAAGTAGTTACGATAATAAACTTCGTTATCCAAGAACAAATGATAAGACAAATGTATTAAATATATTTTATTGTTGACACCTATAAAATTGTTTTTAAAATACAAATTCATTTTTCACGGTACCTTGTTCTGATTTGAATTAGAAAAAATAATTAAACTAACAAGTACATATTTATTGCACTTTCTGTTCGAATTAGTGCAGGGTGCAAGCGTTTCTATATAGAAACTTGCACCTTGCACAATGTATAAATATTTAGTAATATGACACTTGCGTATTCAAAAATAATTGTGTATTTTTGAACCTGAAAGTTAAGCAGACAAGCGTAAGTCATTGACCGACAGAAAGTGTTCTTTTTAGTATATTTCCTAATTCGTACCCCATAAGGGTATATTTAAGGATAAATAACTGAATATCAATAGGATAATAATGGAGGTTCACAAACCTCTCTCTCCGCAAAATATGATTTCAAAAATCAGAAAATCCCGTAAATCAATTGATTTACGGGATTTTTTTTATTTGCGAATATATTCTCAAAAATAGAGAATTTAGGGTAACATTGATAGTCCGCTTTCTTTTCCTGCGAAGTTAGGCGAATTTGACGTGATTACATCAGATCTCCTTTTCGGCAATGAAGCTTTCTATATCGCGTATTTGTTTTGTTAAGTCATCCGGGAACTGCCGGGCCCTGTGAGCTTATGCAATTCCCCTGACCCCGTACATCAATCTATCACCACACTACCCAGGTACTGACTTGTCGATACCACCATCGAATCTGTAGCCGAGCGAAAGAACAGATAAAACAGCAGCGTGTCACCGCTTTCGTGATACGGCAGAGCGAGCGTCGAAGTAAGTGCTGAGCGAAGCACTGTTTCGTCGGAGAAACTGAGCTCCCCGTTGCTGATATTGTAAACCAGCATCGACACTGTATCGTTTGCACTCCCAACCATAGTCGGTACATATTCACTCCAGCTGAACAGCACTCCTTCAGGCCCGTACACGGCTTTCGCCTGCATATCGCGACTCAGCTCACCATCGCTGAGCAATACCTTTGCATAGTCGATCACCGGTTGTGCATCGGTGCCTGTTACGGCATTGTTCAGTGCATAGCGGCAGGCAAAGTTATACGGCGATAGTTTTTCGGCAGCAGCCACTCGTTTCAGTCCAGTCTTTACAACCGGATTTACGCCCTGCATAAACCCTATGACCAGACCAAACTTCGTCTGCTGTTTCAACTGTCCGGCACTGTTTGCGGTGCGCGGTTTTTTACTCCGGGCTCTGATAATATCATCGCCATTTTTGTTGGTGCTACCCACCACGGTTCCTACTGTACCCGAGAATCCTCCCAAAATACCTAAATTATGCTTTCCCATTTCTAAAATAATTATAAGTAATTAATGAAATAAATTTTCGCTATCAGATTCAGTTTTCACAGGGTTCGATCAGGCCCTGTGTTTTCCGAATCGTTATGTCAACAGCTTTGCACTAACTGATCAGATTAACTGCATCACCGCTAACACCTGTGGCGCCCCACGCCTTTGTTTTTTCAATTACTTTGCCAACAGCCTTTTGGGTTGATTTTGAAGCAGACATGAGGGAGATATGAAGAGCCGGACACTGTTTCTTCTTCTTTTGAGGATAGTTTGAAGTTAGCCGTCACCCTAAAAAAAGCAGACATTGCATAAAAAAAATGACTGAAATAAGATGAATATTCAGAAAAACACACTATATTTGCCAAATAATGTCAAGACTAAATTATGTCAACAATCTTTGGTAATAAAGTAAGAATACTTCGAGAGGAAAAACAAATTCCTCAAAGAGAATTAGCTGCTGCGTTAAAAATAGACACAGCAACATATTGTAAAATTGAAAAAGGCGACAGACGAGCAAAAAGAGAACAAATAACAGTTCTTGCAAATTTGCTGGAAGTAGAATCTAAAGACCTACTTCGTCTGTGGTCGGCAGACAAAGTTTATGAACTTATCGCCGAAGAGGAAGAAGCAACACAAATTCTAAGTGTTGTAGCAGAGAGCATTGAAGAGTATAAACAAAAAACTGCCAAAATATGAAACCACTTATAAAATATAGAGGGGGAAAATCAAAAGAAATCCCTAACATAATTAAACACATACCACAATTTAGTGGACGTTATATTGAACCATTTTTTGGTGGAGGAGCTTTGTTTTTCTATTTAGAACCTCAAAAAGCAATTATAAATGACATTAACTCAAAATTAATGACGTTTTATGCGGGAGTAAGGGACAATTTCGAGGCTCTAAGAAACGAACTATCAGAAATCGAAGGCATATACACCAACTATAGAAAGCAATTTGAAAAATTAAAAAGTATAACACCTGATAATCGTGTCGATGATAACAATGAACCATTGTACTACAAAATAAGGGATATGTTTAATGACTTGGCAGAAAAAGAATATTCAGATGCTTTAATCTATTTCTTTATCAATAAGACAGCATATTCTGGTATGATACGTTACAATGCAAAAGGTGAGTTTAATGTTCCATACGGTCGATATTTCAATCACTACAAGTATCTTCAATAAAATATGACAAAAGTAGAGGCAATTCAGAAAGTTATGGAAGATAATCACGGAACAGCTAGTTTGGAGATTATCTATCAAAATGTCGAAAAATACTATCCAGCAGTAAAAATATCAAATGAATGGGAGGCTGGAATTAGAGGTGTTCTTTATCGTGAAATACGAAACAATAAAAGATTTAAGAAGATTGGATTAAGTATATATGCTCTCAAAGATTACATTGAAGAGCAAAAGCCAAAGAAAGAAGATACCGTAAGAATGCATTCGTATATTGAGGGTATTTGTCTTGAAATAGGGAACTTTAAAAATTTTCAAACTTATACAGCTGACCCTTCTGCTTCGTATAGAGATAATTTAAATCTCCTCAATATAGCTTCAATGAATGAAATACCACAGTTCTCATATAATGAAGTTGTTCAAGAATCGAGAAGAATGGATGTTATTTGGTTTAATCCTAAAGGGTTACTTTTCCCACAGAAGGTTTTTGAAGTTGTAGA
>JAEAMF010000632.1_pt1 | contig 38379 bp, 45 predicted proteins | sample 8958721 | NCBI WGS metagenome assembly JAEAMF01 (sample SAMN16933255, study PRJNA681124) | bioreactor sludge metagenome | isolation source: anaerobic bioreactor treating anionic surfactant - SDBS | place: India: Bengaluru | collected 2019-02-28 | reverse complement strand
GGGAATTTTGGCTAGTTATCGTTTGACTGGTTTGGCGTTGGCGGCGGGATTAAAAGTGCGAGTGGTGGATTTGGGCGATTATAAAGATCCGGATGAGTTTATTCAGTCAAATAAAAGTGGTTGGGAAAAAAATTTGCGCGAAGCAAGGGATTTTGTGGAGTATTTTTTGGAGGCATTTTCTTTGGATAATAAAGATGTTAAAGAAAAACAGGATTTGGCCGATAAAATTATTCCTTTGATTGATCAGGTGGAGGATGAAGTGGGAAAGGGGCATTATTTGAATTGGTTGGCCGAAAAAGTGGGAGTGGATAGTCGTTTTATTATTGAAAAATACGAGAAGTGGCAGAAAAAGAAAGAAGGGGATAATAAAATTTACAAAGATAAGAGCCAAAGTTTTCAAGCGACAAAAGCGGATGTAATTATGGATCCAAGTTGGCGTTTGCTTGGTTTGTTCTTGTCGTTTTGGCCATATTTGCGCAATGAACGAAACTATTTGCCTTCGGAAATGGTATCTGATAAGATGAAAGAGATTGTAGTCTATTTGCAAGCAAAAGATAAAGATAGTGATTTTGAATGGACGGAATTATCTGCGTTTGATGAAAAGGTGGTTGTTGATTTGCGGCAGTTGGTTTTATTGATTGAGGAGGAGTATGGAGATTTGGATGAAGAGCTGGTAAAAAATGAAGTATTGATGCTGGTAAAGAGGATTGAGGCGATTGGTTTTGAGCGGCGAAAGGAGGAACTGGAAGGTTTGATTGCCCAAGCGGAAAAAAGTGGTGATAGAATTAAGGTAATTGAATATATTAGGAGTTTGCAGGACTTGATTATTAAATCCAATTAGTTATTTATTTGAAAAACTTGGGTGTACCAAGGGTTTTTTTGTTGATAAAAATATTTATGGCCAAGATCAAGAAAAAAGTAGTTAAAAAATCGAAGGGTTTAACCAAAAAAAAGGTAGTAAAAAAAGCCGGTAAATCGGCTAAAGAGAAATTGGTTGGATCTAAAAAGATCTTGAAAAAGAAGAAAGTAGAAAAAATAAAAAAGATTAATAAACCAGTGAAGAAAGGGAATTCTGTAGCCAATCGCGCAGATAAAACAAAGTTGGCACAAAAGAAAAAGGGGGTTGTTCAAGAACAGCAAGCGGTAATGGCTGGTAAGAAAAAGGGTCGGGTGAAGAAAAAGGTTGGTTTGTCCAAAGACGAGATTTTGTCGCGAATTTCCCCAGAAGTATATGGAGATAATGTCGAAAAAGTTAAAGAATTGGTGACCAAAGGTCGGGAGCATGGTTTTATCACTCAACGGGAAATAATGCAGGTTTTGCCGGAATTGGAGCAAGATATTGATTTATTGGATGAATTTTATTCTTTGCTCAATGAAGCCGGGATTGAGATGGTGGAGAGCGAAGAGAGTTTGAAGGATGTAGTGGTGCCGGCGGCAGAAGAGATTATGCAAGATGCCTCGAAGTATGAGATGGATTCCAAGGAAGAAGGTTTGGCGGATGTGTCTCGTGATTCGGTGCGTTTGTATTTGCGGGAAATTGGTCGGATTCCATTGTTGAAACCGCAGGAAGAAATTGATTTGGCCAAACGGATGGAAAAGGGTGATCAGTTGGCAAAACAAAAATTGATTGAAGCTAATTTACGTTTGGTGGTCAGTATTGCCAAACGATATGTCGGTCGAGGTTTGAGTTTGTTGGATTTGATTCAGGAAGGCAATACGGGTTTGTTGCGAGCAGTAGAAAAATTTGATTATCGCAAGGGTTATAAATTTTCTACTTATGGTACTTGGTGGATAAGACAGGCGATCACACGGGCAATAGCTGATCAGGCGCGGACGATTCGTATTCCGGTGCATATGGTGGAAACGATCAATAAATTGACGCGAGTGCAGCGGCAGTTGGTGCAGGCTTTGGGCCGGGAACCTTTGCCGGAAGAGATTGCGGCGGAAATGGGGATTGATATTGATAAAGTAAGGTATGTTTTAAAAATTTCTCAAGAAACGGTTTCACTGGAAGCGCCGGTGGGTGAGGAAGAAGATAGTTACTTGGGTGATTTTCTGGAAGATAAGGTTACTTTGTCTCCTAAAGATTCAGCTACGGCACAATTGCTCAAGGATCAGTTGGGACAGGTGTTGGAATTGTTGTCGCCACGCGAGAAAAGGATTTTGGAGATGCGTTTTGGTTTGACGGATGGGACGACGAGGACATTGGAAGAAGTCGGAAAAGAATTTGGGGTGACGCGGGAACGTATTCGTCAGATTGAAGCAAAAGCGTTGATGCGTTTACGCCGTAACCGAGAGAGTCGAAGATTGTTGGATTACTTAAAATAGTTTTTGTATTTTATAACTAGCTATTGTAAAATATATAGTGTTTGCAATAGCTAATGTTCCGGGGTAGCTCAGTTGGTTAGAGCGACTGGCTGTTAACCAGTAGGTCGCGAGTTCGAATCTCGCCCCCGGAGTTTTTTCTTTGATGAGGGGAACCGTGCTTTTCCCTCATTGTTTGCTTTACTCATTGCTCCTTTTTTGATTTTGTGTAAGAAAACACGAAGAAAATTCACTGATTTTATATATGATATAATGAAGACAATAATATTATTAATTCGATAATGCAACAAGACGACTATATTATTAGTGGGGAATTGGAATTATTGGATAAGATTAGAGTTTTTGGTATTGCATTATTTTTTTTGTTGGCTGGTGGATTTTTTTTGTATTATCAGATAAATATTATATCTGAATTTTTTGGTTTATTGATTGAATTTTTTGGTTGTTATATTTTGTATAAATTTGTTACTGAAACTGGAAGAAGGCATAAAGTGACAGTTGAGGGTAATAAGATAAATTATTGGCTGGATGAGGCAAGGGTTAAAACGATGGATATTGGTGAGATAATTCTCATGAGTAATAGATGTATATCAGGGAAGAGGGAAAAAGACGTTTATGAATTAATTTTGATGGATATAAATAAGAAAGTCCGACTGAAAATAGATAACGTTTTTTTTAGTGATGAAAATTTAATTACCTTGTTTAGTTTTTTGGCCCAAAAATTTGATAAGAAAGTGACAATTAATGATAAATTTAATTGGCTGAATGAGGTAGAAGGTAACGAGATTGGAGTTAAACAAATAAATAGATCGACAACGGAAAATATTATGAATGCAATAGCCTTAGTATTGTTGATTTTTGTTATTTTGTGTTTGATAATATTTCCAATTGTTTCCTTATTCACCGGATATTTGATTTTTCTGGTACCTAAAGGTGGAGCTGGTCATAATGTAGTTACCATTAATTATGCAACAAATCCGACTTTTTTTGTGATTTCTGGGCTGACATCTTTTATTTTAGGAGTTCTTAGTTTGGTGAGGGTAATTAAGAATTTGTTAAACAAATAACTCTTTTAAGATAGTATTTAAATAATAAAGTGACGGTTATCAATAAATTAATAGGCTCCAGACTATTATATTTGTCAGGAGGGGTGTGTGGGGAATTATACCGTAACCATAAGACAGGTTCTAACTTCGTGTATTGCACGGAGTTTTTTAAGGTAAACACAGTTTAGGACTGTGTTTTTGTATTTTGTGCAGAATATGTGTAAAATGTTATTTTTAATAAATGTTACATGTTGTTTTATTTACTTTGTGTTATTATATGTTTGTAATAATGATTTATTGTTACATGTATAAATTATGAATGCTACATTTCGACATTATGATTTGTCCTTGGTCCAACCGGATTTTTCTTCCAGTTTGACTGATTTGATTATTGAATTAGATTATTTGAGGAAAAAACCATTAAGTGGAACTACTGAACCATCTGTATTTTTTCAATTAAAAAAGATTTTTCATATTTTAGAAAGTATTGGGTCTGCAAGATTGGAAGGTAATCGTACTACTGTGGCGGAGTATATCGAGAATAGGTTTGATAAAAAGAAGAGTAAAGATGAAAAAGATATTGAAATTCATAATATCGAGGAGGCGATGTCATTTATTGATAGTAATATTCATCGCATGTCTTTTAATCGAGCCTTTTTTAGTGAATTGCATAAGAAAGTGGTGAGGAATTTAACTTCACCTCCAGAAGGAGAAGGAAGTAATAATCCTGGTAGTTACAGGAATAAAAACATAATAATTACCGAATCTTCACATAAACCTCCTGATTATGTGCAGGTTCCAGATTATATGAAAGAGTTAATTGATTTTATTGAAAGTAATGATTCTGCAAAATATGATTTATTGAAGACTGCAATTGCTCATCATAGGTTTGTTTGGATTCATCCCTATGATAATGGTAATGGAAGATGTGTAAGATTATTAACGTATGCGATGTTGGTTAAGCAAGGTTTTAACGTAAATGTTGGTAGAATATTAAACCCAACGGCGGTGTTTTGTATTGATAGAAATAAATATACCAATGCTTTATCAATGGCGGATAAAGGGAATAGAGAATCACAGTTAGAATGGTGTGAATATGTTTTAATGGGGTTGAAAAGAGAAATTGAAAAAATCGATAAGCTACTTGATTATAGTTTTTTGAAAGATAAAATATTAATGCCTTCATTGAAGTATTCTTTGGAGTATAAAATTATTACTGAGTTAGAGGCTGATATACTAAAGGTAGCAATTGATAAGCAGATTTTTATGTCGGCAGACATAAGTCAGTTTATGCCAGGGAAGGTTTATACGCAAAGATCTAGAGTGCTGAATGTATTAAAGAAGAAGAGAATGATAGTGCCAATAAAGAAGAATGCGAGAAAATATGTTTTACGATTTGATAATAACTATTTACTTAGAGGTGTTATTCGGATGCTTGATAAGGAAGGATTTGTGTCTGTAGAAGATTAATATTTTAGTAAAAAGTTTCGAACTTCGTGTATTGCGCGGAGTTTATTTTTTAAAACACAGTTTAGGACTGTGTTTTTCTGTGTAAGGGGGAAGGTATATAATAGATATAATAAAATAATAAATATTATTTATGTGTGGAATAATTGGTTATGTTGGGAAAAAATCTGCAATATCTATTTTGCTAAAAGGTTTAAAAAGGATGGAGTATCGTGGTTATGATTCGGCTGGGTTAGCGGTTTTGGATGGAAAGAATAAGGTGAAAAAATATAAAGCAGTAGGCAAAGTTGATGCTTTGGTAGATATTTTGGCACAAAATGATATCAATGCGACGATGGGGATTGCTCATACTCGTTGGGCAACTCATGGTGGAGTGAATGAAAAAAATTCTCATCCCCATAATGATTGCCATGAGAATTTTTTTGTAGTTCATAATGGGATTATTGAAAATTATTATGAGTTGAAGGAGAAATTAATTGCTGAGGGACATGATTTTTATTCGGAAACAGATACGGAAGTTGTTGCTCATTTGATAGAAAAATATTTTTCCGATTCATTGGAAGATGCGGTTATCAAGGCTATTGCTGACATTCAAGGGACTTTTGGTTTAGTGGTAATTAGTAATATGGATCCTGATAAGTTGGTAGTGGCCAGGAGGTCTTCGCCAATTGTGATTGGGGTTGGAAACGGAGAGTATTTTGTTGCTTCTGATGCTTCGGCGATAGTGGATTATACTCAAAAAATAATATATTTGGATGATAACGAGATAGCGGTAGTTGGGAAAAATAATGTTGATTTTATTAATTTGTCTAAAGAAAAAATACCAAAAAAATTGGAATTGATAGAGGAGACTGAAAAGGATGCGGAAATGGGTGGGTATGCTCATTTTATGCAAAAAGAGATTTGTGAACAATCTATATCATTGAAAAAATCGATGGCTGGTAGATTACTAATTGAAGAAGGTGATGCTAAGTTGGGAGGATTAGAATTAGTAAAAGATAAATTGGCAAAAATAAACCGTTTAATTGTGGTTGGTTGTGGAACGGCGTATTTGTCTGGATTGGTGGGAGAGTATATGTTGGAAGAATATGCGGGGATTCCGGTTGAATTGGAATTGGCTGCGGAATTTAGATATAGAAAACCAATTATTGATAAAAAATCAGCGGTGTTATTTGTTTCCCAGTCTGGTGAAACGGCGGATACTTTAGCGGCATTGCGAGAGATGAAGAAAAAGGGGATTTTAACACTTGGCATTGTTAATACTGTTGGATCTTCAATTAGTCGTGAAACAGATGCTGGTGTTTATAATCATATTGGACCAGAGGTCGGGGTTGCTTCAACTAAGGCGTTTACTTCGCAGTTAGTAATTTTTGTTTTATTGACTTTATTTTTAGGCAGGCAAAGAAATATGTCATTGGTTATGGGAAAAAGAATAGTTCAAGAGTTATTAAAAATACCTGAATATGTGGATGAGATTGTAAAAAATGAGAAACAGATTGCGGAGTTGGCAAAAAAATATTATCAGTATCCTGATTTTTTATATGTGGGAAGAAAGTATAATTATCCGATTGCCTTGGAGGGTGCTTTAAAATTGAAAGAAGTATCTTATATTCATGCCGAGGGATATAGTGCAGGTGAAATGAAACATGGTCCAATTGCTTTGATAAGTGAAAAATTCCCAACGATTGGCATAGTGCCAACAGATAGTGTGTACGAAAAAATGGTATCAAATTTGGAAGAAATCAAGGCAAGAGGAGGGCCGATTGCAATAGTGACGACGGAAGGAAATAATGATATATCGAGAATAACTTCGGATATTTTTTATATTCCAAAAACATTGGAAATGCTAACTCCAATATTATCAACAATACCATTACAGATGTTTGCTTATTATTGTGCTGTATATAGGAATCTTGATGTCGATAAACCGAGAAATTTAGCTAAAAGTGTTACCGTTGAATGATATTTTGATCTTTGAATAGAATTTTGTTTTGCATATGGAAAAAAATAATTTAGTAAAATATGAGAAGGTATTAAAAAAATTTGTTGACCAACAAAAATGTAATCCAAGAGTTATCGGCATTTTTGTTTCAGGTTCTTTTATTCATGCAAGACCAGATAAAAATTCTGATCTTGATATTTTTGTTTTATTGGATAAATCTAAATATCGGGAGCGAGGTAATACTTGGATCGATGGAATAGAGGTTGAATATTTTATTAATCCTGTTTTGCAGGTAAAGGATTACTTTAAAACAGAGGTGGGTGAAAAAGCTTCTTGTACTGCTCATATGTTTGCAAATTCAGTTGTTTTATATAAAAAAGGTAATGAACTGGATAAGTTGATAAGAGAAGCTAAACGAATTTTGAAGCGGTCTGTTTCAAAGATGAAAAAGATGGAAATTGAATTGGCAAAATATTTTATCGATGATCTATACAAAGATTTGGAAGATACTTATGTGAATGGAGATTTTTTTGCATTTAATTTGATGGCGAATAAAGTATTAGAGAAGAGTTTGCAGATATTTATAAAACATAAAAATGTTCGACAAGAAAAAGTTAAGAGATTAAAGAATCAACTCGAAATGCTGGATAATAGTTTTTATAAAGTGTTCTCGGATGTTGTTTTGGAAATTGATACAAAAAAGAAGTTTGAGTGTTTGAAAAAACTGGTTGATTATACTGAAAAAATGATTGGTGGTAAACGTCCGAAAGAATGGATTTTGAAAAGTAAGTGTACTGTTTAGATTAAGGCAAGATTATGTATTATTTTAAAGCACAGTTTAGGACTGTGTTTTTGTTTGTTATAATTAGATTGTTAGATAGAATAAAATTAATATAATGCTATGAATATTGATAAACAGAACCGGATTAGTAGTGAGAAATTGGGGTTGGATCAGAAATTGGATAGGTTGGATTTATTTGAAAAAATACCTTATCTTAAGTTACTAGATTTGATTGATGAGCCGAATAGTTCTATTTGTAAGAAATTGTATTTTGATCATAAAGAGATAATGGATCGAGCTTGGGGTTCTTCAGTAAAACATCAAGCATGGGAGGGTGGTTATATTGATCATTTGGAAGAATGTATGAATATTGGTATAGCCGTATATGATAAAATGAATAGTTTAAGAGAGCTGCCATTTAGTAAGTCAAGTCTGCTGTTAGATTTGAATCTGCATGATTTAGAAAAGGCGTGGAAGTATGGAGGAGAAATTAAAGAAAGAGTGGAGCTGAGTAATTATAAAAATTATCAGGATTTTATAGCCGATAAGATTAGCCAATATGGTTTTGTCTTGTCTGATGAAGAGTGGAATGGTATTAGGTATGTGCATGGTGAAGGTGATAATTATCATCCTAAAAAAAGAATACAAGGTCCATTAGCGGCTTTTGTTCATATATGTGATGTTTTTAGTGCGAGGATTTGGTTTGACTATCCTAAGAAATAGTTAGTGAGTGAGGGTGTGAGGTAGTGGATTGTTGCTTGAGAAAATGGTTCCAACATCGTGTATTGCACGGAGTTTTTATTAAAACACAGTGTAGAACTGTGTTTTTTGGTATAATTGGTGTGTGTTGTTTATATATTCCACTAATACTAATTTAGTTAATGATGACTTTGGAAAATGAAAAAAATATGGATAGTGCAAAGGTAACTGAGAAGTTTTTTCAATTTGCCGGAGCAGATGTGTTGTTGGAGAGGATCATAAAAGAATCAGATTTTAGAGTTAGTGGTATTAGACAAATCAAAACAGGCATGAATAATGGTGTTTTTGTTCTTAGAAGCAATACTAATGAGAGATTGGTGGCTAAGTTTTATACAAAAGATGAAAGAAATTGTTTGGAGAGAGAAAGGAAGGCTTGTGGTTTTTTGTATAGAAATAATTTTTCTGTACCAAGAATTGTCATGAGTGATAATGATTACGGTTTTGCAGTATATACATTCATTGATGGAAAACCAAAACAATCTGGTGAGTTAACTAAAAAGGAAGTTCGGAGTTTGATTGATTTAATTGTTGATTTGCAACAATTTAGGTTGGATGATAGTACTAAGATTTTTAATTTGGGTGTGCATGCTCAACTAAGTTATGATGATGTAATTGCAATGAATGTTTCTAGATTGGAAAAGATTAAAAGTGCTTTGTTGGGAGATAAATTGGATTTGCAGGTTGGAATATTTTTGGAATCAACGGGAATTGTCGAAGAAATATCGAGATTGGCCGAAACAAGAATGAGAAAGTGGCGAGGGATACGTTGGCAATTGGGTAGTTCGGATTTACGTTTGAGTCCGATAGATTTTGGAATTCATAATGCATTGTTCAAGGAGAACAATCTGTCGGGTGTGGTTGACTTGGAATATTTTGGTTGGGATGATCCCTTGAAAGCTGTGTCTGATTTTATTGCTCATGATAGTTCATTGAGTTTATCGGATCAAATGAAAATAGATGCTGTTGATTATTATATAAGAAAAAAAGACTTATCTATTGCTGAACAACAGCGTCTAAATTTGTTAATAGACATGACTAATATTGAATGGATAACGATTTATTTACAGTCATTGACTTCGGAATATATAAAAAAAAGAATGTTTTCTGCTGGTGCTAGATTTGAACTTGATCAATATATCTACAATCAGATACAAAAAACAAAAATGCGGTATGAAAGTGTTAAAAAGAATGTAACGTGTGATATAGAATGATTTTTTGATAATTAGTTGGTGAGCAGAAGTGCGGTGGGATAAGAATTATTTTGCATAAAATAATTTCTAACATCGTGTATCGCGCGGAGTTTAGTTTTTGAGAACACAGTTTAGGACTGTATTTTCTTCGTTTTAGCTATGATTATTTATATTTTTGGTAGTTTGACATTGTTTTATCTACGAATTAGAATAATAAACGTAGATAATAAAATCCTTATCTATGTTTAATAAATAACTTTTTCAATATGAGGAGTGGTACATATATAAGTCAATTGAAAGGAGAAGCTCAATATAAGGCTTTTGTTCCTAATGTATTGCCCTTTGCAATTAATATCGATGAGGAGTTGCAAGAGTTGCTTTCAAAGGCAGATTTAGCTTTAGGAAGACTAGATGGTATAGCAGAAACGTTGCCGGATGTTGATTTTTTTATTTTAATGTATATCAGAAAAGAGGCTACCCTTTCAAGCCAAGTAGAAGGAACTCAGGCAACTTTTGCTGATGTTTTGAATGCAGAAGCAAAGGTGACTGATTTGGAAATTCGTAAAGATGTGGATGAAGTATTGAATTATATACAGGCAATGAATTATGGATTAGAGAGATTGAAAACCTTGCCTCTTTCCTTGAGGTTAATTCAGGAGATCCACAAAATTTTATTGCAAGGCGTGAGAGGTGAATGGAAAGGACCTGGTGAATTTAAAAAAACACAGAATTGGGTGGGAGGAACGACAATTGAAAGGGCATCGTTTATACCTTGTCCGCCACAAGAAGTTATAAGGGTATTGGGCGATATGGAGAAATTTTTACATAGTAACTCTCGTATTCCGGTTTTAATTAAAACTGGTCTAATTCATACACAATTTGAAAATATCCATCCATTTTTAGACGGCAATGGAAGAATTGGCCGTCTTTTAGTTACATTTTATTTGTGTCAACAAAATGTTTTAGATAAGCCACTTCTTTATCTTTCTGGATTTTTTAAAAAATATCGGCAAGAATACTATGATCGACTTAATGCGGTTCACGAAAAGGATGATATTGAGAGTTGGTTGAAGTTTTTTCTTGAGGGAGTGGCGGTGACAGCTAATCAAGCAGTGGAAACAAGTAAAAAAATAATTAAATTAAAAGAAGAAGATATTAGAAAGATTTCTATTCTTGGGAGATCTACTCCAAAAGCAGTTATTATATTCAATTATTTGTTTCATACTCCGATTGTGACTATAAAAGATGTTGAAAGAATTGCTGGTTTGAAAAATCCGAATGCTCTATCTTTAGTTAGTAAAATGGTGAGTATGGGGATTTTGAAAGAGATAACAGGAAGAAAAAGAAACAGAGTTTTTAGATATCAAAACTATGTAAACTTATTTGAGTAATGTTTTAGAAATGAAAAACAAAGAATTTTTTTATCTTCAATATAATAAATTAAATTGGCAGAATCAGGAAAGGACCAAGATAAACTTTTTGGTTAATGATTATATTATTCAAAATATTATTACCAAAAAAACGGGTGATGAAATAAGAATATATGATATTGGGTTTGGGGTTGGTTTTTTTGAAAAGATGTTGGCCGAGGAATTGAAAGATAAATATAAAAGGATTAGTTTGCGCGGTTGTGAACCTTCTGAAAAGAATTTTAAGTATTTTAAATCAAAAGATAAATTATTGAAGGGGATTGATCTTGTTGTTTTTAATAGCGATTTTTTAGAAACGAAATCTGACCAGGAGTTTGATTTTTTAACAGCGATCTATGTTTTTCCTCATTTTGAATCGGAAGAATTGGAAAAGGTGGTTAAAAAGATAAATTCAATGTTGAAGGATGGGGGTAAATTTGTGCTGGTGGTAGCGAACGAAAAATATATTGAGGACAAGTTGAAATCTAAAAGAGATTTATTCATTGAGAGAAATAAAATCGAATATAGAGGAAAGAATTATTCTGAAGTACTGCATTATTCGGAAATACCCGAAATCGGAACGGTTATTGATTATAATCGAGAAGAAAAATATTACTTGGATTTGTTTTTGAGTAATGGGTTTGAACTATCTAAAAAGAAAGATTTGAATGATAATGGTTTTATTTGTACGGTTTTTGTTTTTGATAAAGAGAATATATAATTTTAGAAACTAGTGAGTAAAGGTGTAGGGTAATTAAGCAGTAACCACAAAACAGTTTCTAACATCGTGTATTGCGCGGAGTTTGTATTAAAACACAGTTTAGGACTGTGTTTTTTGTATTCCGATGGACAGTTTGGAAAAATGGTGTCATCAATTTTGGAGGAAAATATTTTTATATTTTTTTTGATATATTATTTACCTATTAGGTAAATGATATTATTGAATAATCTTGTTTATTATGATAATGTAAATTCGTAATAATTAAATTAATAAATTATATATAAACGATTTTATGTTTGATAAATCTGATGATTTAGAATATCCAGGAAAGTTTTTGGTGTCGGTTTTAAAAGAAGAAGGTTTGACTCAAAAAAATCTTAGTGAACGAACCGGATTGAGTGAAAAACACATCAGCCAAATAATTAATGGTGAGGTTTCGCTTTCTGTTGAAACCGCTCTTTTATTGGAGAATGTTTTACCACGGACAGCATATTTTTGGATTGATTTGGAGAAAAGGTATCAGGAGGAAAAAGCGAGATTAAATAGATGTGATTTGATAAAAAAGGAAACTGGTTTGTTGTCTAAATTTCCCTATAGAGATTTAGCAAGAAGAGGTTTAGTGTCAAACACTAATAATAATGAGGAAAAAGTAAGCAACTTATGGAAGTTTTTTGGAGTGAGTTCTTTGTTGTTGATTAAGAATATGGAAGCAGTTGTATATAGAAAAAAACAAGGAATATTAGGTAAAGAAGAATTAATTAGCTCGTGGTTGCGTTGTGGTGAAATTACTTTCAAAAAGGAAAAATTACCTGAGTATTCTCGGTCTGGATTGAAAGGAGTTTTAACTGATTTAAAGTTTCTTAGTCGATCAAAACCTAAAAATTTTCTAGTTCAGGTAAAGAAATGTTTAAATCAAGTTGGCGTAGCAATTGTGTATGTTCCTCATTTTGCTGGTACTGGTGTGAGTGGAGCGATGCGTTGGATAGATAATCATCCAGCTATTCAATTGAGTATATATTATCGTTGGGCGGATATATTTTGGTTTAATTTATTTCATGAAATAGGGCATGTGTTATTACACGGTAAAAAAGAAGTATTTTTTGAGTACGAAAATAATAATCAGATTGTTACTGATAGTCAAGAAAAAGAAGTTGATCTATTTGCGGCAAATAAACTTATTTCTAAGAAAGAATATGCAAAATTAATCAAGAAACAACTAAATCAGAAAGAAATTAAAAAATTTGCCCAAAATTTAGGAATTCATCCAGGGATAGTGGTTGGTAGATTGTGCCATGATAAAAAAATTGAATGGGGTGATTTTTCTGACTTGAGAGTGAAGATTGAAAATAAAGATTTGAAGTAAATAATAATTATTATTAATATTACTATTACTATGACCAAGAATAATGTCGGACAAAGAATAGAGTGTCCTAAATGTGGAGAGTTGATTTCTATTGATGATGTTCTGTCAAAGCAGATTGAAGAAAAGTTGCTAAAGGAAATAGAAAAAGACCAAAAGATCAGAGAAGAAGAATTTGTTTTGTTGAGAGAAGAAGTAGAAAAGCAAGCCTTAGAAAATGAGAAAAACAAAAAACAAATTGAGAGAATGGTGGATAAAAAAGTAGCTGGTAAGTTGGAATCGGAAAAAGTAAAACTATGGAAAGAAGTGAAAGCAGAAATTGAAGATGAACAAAGTGGCAAAATGGTTTTATTGGAAGAACAATTGAAGAGTAAGGATAAAAAATTGGCTGAAGCCACAAAGAATGAAATAAAATTATTAGAAGAAAAAAATAAATTGGAAGAAGATAAACAAACTTTTGAATTGGAAAAGATGCGTCAGATTGAAGAGGAAAAGAAAAAAATATTTGAAGAGGCAAGTAAAAAAGCCGATGAAGAACAACACTATGTTATTGCTCAACTAAAAAAACAATTATCTGATGCGACAAAGGCAAAAGACGATTTGGCACGAAAGCTTGAACAAGGTTCACAACAAACTCAAGGTGAAGTTTTGGAGTTGGAATTGGAGGATACGTTAAAAAATAATTTTCCTTATGATGAAATAGAGCCCGTTGGCAAAGGGGTGAGGGGTGCTGATATTATACAAAAGGTTATTGATCGTTCGGGTCGATCGTGTGGACAGATTGTTTGGGAATCAAAGAAAACCAAAACATGGCAAGAAAATTGGATACAAAAATTAAAAGATGATCAGAGAAAAAAGAAGGCTGAGTTAGCAGTAATTGTTTCGGCAGTCGTTCCCGAGGGAGTCGAAGGTGCATTATTTAAAGATGGTATTTGGATTTGTGAAGTAAGTTATGTTATTGCTTTGGCTATGGCTCTACGTATGAATTTGGAAGCAGTCACGAGAGAGAAATCAATTTCGGTTGGTAAAAACGAAAAGATGGAAGTCTTATATACTTATTTGACCGGAGTGGAGTTTAGACAAAGAGTGGAAACTATCGTGGAAGCTTTTTCCAAAATGAGCGAAGGATTGAGAAAAGAAAAGATGGCTTATGAAAAAATCTGGGCGGAACGGGAAAAACAAATAAATTATGTTGTCAATAATACTGTTGGAATGTATGGTGATTTGAGCGGTTTGGTGTCTTTGCCACCGATCAAAAATTTGGAATTGGGGGAGGGGGAATAGGAATTTATTTATTATATGGAGATGTTTATGAAATATGACTATAGAGTCAAAAAAGTTGAAGAGACATTAGAGCGTGAAAAACCTTATGTTAAATATACAGGGAATGATGGATATAAATATTATGTTAGATTTGTTCAAGACAGGAAACAGTTTAAATTGACTTGTAAAAAATCATCCGATCCTATTGGTGATTATTTTACACTTGATAGTTTACCCGATGAGTTGAAAGAGAGTGGTGATTTGGTTGAGCAGTTAAAAATGATTTGGTTCCACTTTAATGGAAGAGAATTTTAGTTATAATTTGGAGATTGCAATATGAATGATAAAAAGGAAATTTTTGAAGTAGTGAACGAACATGATGTTGATTATTTGATATTGGAAGAATTCTGGTCATCAGAGGATTTTAGAAAATGGTTTTTATCTATTTTGGAATCCAATTATGGTGATTTAAAATTTATTTTTGCTAGACATAGTTTTCGGAAAAAAGCAAAAAATATTAATTCAAAGATGAATCAGACGGATATTCGAGTTGATTTCGTTGATAGTGATGACAAGGAATTTGTTTTTTTAATAGAAAACAAGATGGGTCATGAGTTGGCGGACAAACAGATAATGGGTTATCAAATTGTAAAAGAGGAAGTATCAAAGGAAGAAAATATTAGGGTAATGAGTGTTTTATTGGCTCCTGAAAATGAAAAGTATTTATGTAAAAAAGATGGTTTTGATTTTTTTGTTAGTTATGAAAATTTACGAGAATTTTTTAATGCTAAAGCTCAATCTAGTGTTAGATATTGGTATAAATTGAATTTATTGGACGTTGCTCTTAATAAGAGTCGGAGACGTGGAGGGCAGAAAAAAGGCGAAGAAAAACCAATCGTATTTCGAAAAAAATATTGTGCGGTATTTGATGAATATGCTTCGGGGTTACATTGTCCAGTTATGGAAGATGCTACAAGTCAGACTTTATTTATCAATTTTAAACCTGATAAATTTAAAGAATTTGGTTTAAAAATGAGACATAAAGCTAGGCCAAGTCAATCTAATTTGGATGTTGAATTTTCTCCTTCGAAATATAATTTGGAAGAAATTGAAAAATATCGGCGAGAACTATCTAATTATCTCGGATTACCGATTGATTGGGTAGTAGCTAGAATGGCGAGTAAATCGCCGGCATTAAGTGTGATGGTTCCAGGTATGGACGTGAATGAAAATTGGAAAAGTCAGGAGAAAAAAATAGTGTGTATTGCTAAACTAGCAAATAATTTTTGTAACTGGATCAAAAATAATGTTTGTAAATAAAGGTTAGTTGTTTTTTTAACTTCTTATTGGAGTACTGGTTTTTCATTACCGTCTCTTTCTTCTTTTCCCCGATAATTTTTAATTGTCGGGAATATTTTTGTTATGGTAAAAAACTATAGTGAGTGAGGGTGTGGGGCAAATTATTATTTAAGAAAAAGGTTTTAACTTCGTGTATTGCGCGGAGTTTTTGTTTTTTAAAAACATAGTTTATGACTATGTTTATTTTTTCTCTTGGGTTGATGTTAGAATAATGTTATGGAATACACTATTTCTCAAAGTGAAATATTCAGAAGAAAAAAAGCTTTTTTGTCTTTGATAATTTGTATTTTGGTGGGGATTGTTTTGGCTTCTTATATATTTAATATTCAAGTATCTGGACTTGAAGTTTTTTTGGTTATAATGGTTGGTTTGTTGGTTATTTGGTTGACTTGGTGGTTTCTTGCATCTTTATCAAAAACTAAATTGTGTTTGGGTGACGAGTATATTGAAAGAATAGATGAAAATGATAGCCAAAGGGTTTATCTTTCGGATATTGAGGTTATTAAAATCAGGAGAAGAACGAGTGGAATTATCAGGGAAATATATCTATGGTCAAGGAATAATAAAAAACTGTTTTTTAGTGGTTTTGAGGATAATTTTAAAGATATTGAATTGTATATAAGAAAAAAAATATTGGTAGAAAAAATAAAAGAAGAAAGGGAACTTTTTGATTTTGATCATTGGCTGTTTTATCCTTTTCTGGGAATTTTATTGGGAATTTTGGGAATTGGTCTTATGGTGTTGTTGCAAAATTTGAGCGACAATATTTTGTTTATTTTCTTGTTTATTTTTTCTATTTTTATGTTTCTTTTGTCGATGTATTTCATTTTTTCTCAACCTATTTCGGCTAGACGAGGAAAAAAGAGTGTAATTGTTGATTATCTGATTGGTGTTATTATGTTTTTGGGTTGTGTTTTTGTTTGGTGGGTGTATGAATATTATCGTTGAAAAGTAAAATATAGATTTTTGTTGATGGAGATTGTTTCGTAAAAAGCTATTTGTGTATGGTTTAAAATTTTTTGCTATCTTGATAAATAAGGTGTTTAAAAATTGTATTTAAATAATATTTATGAAGCCGATACTTGTAACTTGTTATGTAAATCCCGATCTTGATGGGGTAGCGGGAGCGATTGCCTATGGCGAATTTTTGCAAAAAATTGGAAAGGATGTGATGGTGGGGGTTATTGGTGAACCAAATGATGAAGTAAAATATATTTTTAGTCGTTTTGGATTTGAATATCCGCGGATTATAAATAATGCTGATGATTTTGATGAAGTAATATTGATTGATGCAAGTGACTTAAATAGCTTGGAGGGGAAGGTTGATCGGAAAAAAGTTGTTGAGGTTATTGATCATCGGTTGGTGCATGAGGCGGGTATGTTTCCAAAGGCTAAAATACAGATTGAATTGGTTGGAGCGGCGGCTACTTTGGTGGCAGAAAAATTTGTGAAAAGCAAGTTGGATATTTCAAGAGAGTCCGCGATTTTGGTTCATGGAGCAATAATTTCTAGCACGTTAAATTTAAGAGGGAGTATTACAACCGACCGCGACAAGAAAGTAGCCAATTGGCTTAATACAGTTGTAGAATTGCCTGATGATTTTTGGAAAGATTTGTTTTGGGCAAAATCTGATCTGTCTGGTAAAAAATTAATTGAAAATATTGAAGGTGATTTTGCTTGGTTTGTGCTGGGGAATAAAAAGGTCGGTATTGCTCAAATAGAAATAATGGGCGTGCAAGAGATATTGGATAAGCGGTGTGATGAAATTGTTTCAGGTTTGGAGGTGATTAAAAGAAAAATGGGTTTGGATGATATTTTTTTAAATATCATTGATCTTGAATATATGAAAAACTATTTAGTCGCTAGAGACACAGAAACTCAAAAAGTTTTGGAGAAGGCTTTGAATATACAATTTGTCGGTGTGGTTGCCAAGCAATCAGATTTGATGTTGCGCAAACAAATTGTTCCTTTGTTGAAGAAAGAGTTGGAAAAGTAATTGTCAAACTATTTTGTATTTTGGATTTTTTCTATTAGTTTCATTTTTTTCATAATTTCAAAGGCAGCTTTTGGGACGAAATGTTGCCATTTTTGATGATTACGAATGAGTTGTCGAATGTCAGAAGAATTTAAACCTTTGGCAGATTGCGGTTTTTTCCAGAGGACGTTGGTATGATAATTTTGTTTTTTGAGAATTTTTTGCCGTTCTTCTCCCCAACTATCATAAATAGTTAAAAAAATTGTGATGTCGTCTGGGATGTAGTATTTAATCAATTTTGGAAAATTGATGGGAAAAGGAATAAAGTTAAATTGGTTTCTTGGCAGTCTCTGACTGATTAAGGTGTGGTTGATGATTGTCATCCGTTCATAATAGCTAAGTGGATTAGCTGATTTTTGATGGCGATGAGAATTGGTTGAATTGTATTTTGTAGTCGAAGGGTCGGGATTGGCTAAACCGATAAGTAAATAATTGCATTTTTCTTTGGCGGCTAGGACATATTTGAGATGATCGTGATGAAAAACTTGGAAACGACCAAAGACTAATCCAGTTTTGATTTTTTTCATATGGTTTATTTAGAAGTAATCATTTTTATTATACAGATTTTTTGTCTATGTGTGGTTGTTTCGATGGGTTGTGTAGAATAAAAATTAGTGGGTGATAGTGTAGGATGATGTTTTTTATGATAATATATCAATTGGTATTGATATATTTTTATTTATGAAATATTCGTCTGGAAAAAAAATTGATGTTTTAGGCCAAATGATGAAAATTTTGGGTGATAAAAATAGATTAGCGATTATTTTTTGGCTGAAAAGTGGGGAAAAATGTGTTTGTGAAATATTTGAATATTTGAATTTGCGGCAGAATTTGGTATCACATCATCTGAAAGTTTTGCGGGAAGCGGGTTTGATTGAATTTCGTCGAGAGGGAGTAAAAAAAATTTATTGGTTAAATAGAAAAAAAGTAGATTTATTAAAAGATGATTTAAATAATTTATTGGGAGAAGAAAATGAATAAAGTTGAAGTGTTGGGTTCGGGTTGTCCGACATGCAAAAAATTATATGATATGACGAAAGAAATTGTGACTGAATTAAATCCAGATTTGGAGGTGGAATATATTACTGATGTTCAAAAAATTATTGAGATGGGAGTGATGCAAACTCCAGTATTGGCTATTGATGGTAAGCCGGTAATGACCGGATTTATTTCAGACAAGGAGAAGGTGAGGGAATTGATCAAGAAAAATATGGGGGTCTAGTTTGGATGTATTTTATCCGATACAACTTTTTGCTAATTGGTTAACCTATACTGTTTTTGGTCTGGTTCCAAATACTTTGTTAGCGGTTGCAATCAATTTTTTTATTTTTGATACGATCAAGATATTTATTTTACTGTTGGTGATAATTTTTGTTGTGTCCGTTATTCGGTCATATTGGCCGCCGGAAAAAATCAGGGCAATTTTGTCTTATAAAAATAATTATGTTGGTAATATTGTTGCGGCGGTTTTGGGTATTATTACTCCATTTTGTTCTTGTTCGGCTATTCCACTTTTTTTGGGATTTATGCAGGCTGGTGTGCCACTGGGTGTTACTTTTTCTTTTCTGGTGGCTTCGCCGATGATTAATGAAGTAGCGTTGGTGTTGTTGGTGGGATTATTTGGTTGGAAAATTGCATTGATATATATTTTTAGTGGTCTTTTGATAGCGATATTTTCCGGAATTGTTATTGGTTACATGAAGATGGAAAATTTGGTAGAACCTTTTGTGTATCAAAATACTTTCAAAGGTAAAGTTGATTGGCCGAAAATGTCTTTTAGGGAAAGAATAAATTATGCTTGGGATTATACTTATGATATTTTGAAAAAAGTATGGCCGTATGTTTTGATTGGTATTGGGGTGGGGGCTTGGATTCACGGTTGTGTGCCGGCGGATTTTTTGGCTAAATATGCGGGAGCGGACAAGTGGTATGCGGTGCCGTTGGCGGTGGTGGTGGGGATTCCGCTTTATTCAAACGCAGCCGGAGTAATACCGTTAGTAAGTGCTTTGACGGAAAAAGGAGTAGCAATGGGGACAACATTGGCTTTTATGATGGCGGTGACAGCCTTATCTTTGCCGGAATTTATGATTTTGAAGAAAGTAATGAAAACCAAGTTGATTATTATTTTTGCGCTGATTATCGGTATTGGAATAGTATTTACCGGATATTTATTTAATGTGGTTTTGAGGTGATAAATAATATTGTAGATAACAAATATTTTTTGGAGAAAATAGTGTAATTGTGTTTTTTTATGTTGAATAGTATATAGTGGTGGTGTAACTAACTGATTTTTTTGGTAGTGTTTTTTATGAAAAAAAATAATGTAAAAACGAGTATTATTCAGAATACAAAAGAGTTGATTATAAAGAAGGCTTCAGAGCTATTTGCGGATAGCGGTTATCTGGGGGTTTCGATGGAGGATATTGCTAAACAGCTTAGTATTACAAAAGCGGCTTTATATTATCATTTTACTGGCAAAGAACAATTGTATTCTTCAGTGTTGGATGATGTGTATTCTTCTATGAATAAAAAATTAAATGCAGTTAATACCGAGCAAGATTCACTGAAAGTACTTGAGGATTATATTAAGTTTTATATTGATTTTACTTTACAAGAAAAAACTTTATTAAAAGTTTTGCTGCCAAGAGTGATGATGGAAAATGTCGAAATGAAAAAAAGAATTATTAGTATTCGAGATATTTTTTTAGAAAAAGTTAATTACTATTTGAGGGAAATAAAACAGTCAAAATATCAACGAAATAAAAAATCATTAGAAAATGACTCTCTTATGATTATGTATTTTATTGAAGGTTTGTTGTTTGATAATTTGATGATGAATAATAAAATTAATTCATCCAAGATGGCAAGAATGATCGTTACAAAGATTATCAGCTAGTTGGTGATTATGTCCTTGATGTGATTTATCGTTTGTTGAGAATAAATTATTGCTAGGTGTCCCAAAATATTTATTTGAATATTTTGGGGTTTTTAGTTGGCTGGAATTTTTTGGAACAATTTTGTCATATTTTGCTCTTAAATTAATTATTTTTGATGTAAATTTATTTTTTGATAAGTGGCGGATAAATTTATTATCAGGAATTATTTGATTGGCGGGTAAGAATATTTTTTAAGGTAAAATTTTTTACTTGATTTTTTCCTATTACGGTTTTATAATACTAACCGAACGGTAAGTAAGTCAATTATAATTAAAATTTGATTTAAAGTATGAAGGAATTGATAAACAATTTGCAAATTTCTCTATTTTTGGCTTATCGGGGAATAGTTCGGGGAAATATTGGGACGGTATTAATGACGGTGGCTATGATGGTTTTAGCTTTTTTGAATTTGGTGTTTTTATCCTCGATTTTTACAGGTATATCACAAGCGATAGATAACCAGGCGGTTAATTTAATGTATGGAAATATAGTAATCAAGCCAGGTGAGGATGATTTTTATATTAAAGATGTGATAGATAAAACTAGATTGATTGCAGGTTTGCCGGGTGTGGTTGGAGTAGCTGGTCATTATGTTGATAATTTGCATTTAGAATACGATCCAGAAAAGGATGGTTTGGATGTAAAAGCTGGTAGTTGGTCGGCAAAAGCGATTGATGTTGATGAAGAAAGTTTGGTATCTAGTGTAACGAAATATGTTATTGAGGGAAGATTTTTGACAGAAAACAGTAGAGATGAAATTGTTTTGGGACGAGATGTATCGGGTACTCATGGGTCAGATAAATATAATTCTTCTTTAAAGGGAGTAGGGGTGGGCGATAAGATTATGGTTAGTTTTTCGAATGGGGTAAAACGGGAATACAAAGTAGTGGGAATATTTATGGCAAGATCGATGTTTGCTGATAGTTTGGTGTATATTCCAAAAGGAGAATATGAGTCGGCTTATGGTGTTAATGGTTTGGCCAACGAAATATCAGTGAAATTGGCACAGCCCAATCAAGAGGAAAAATATGTAAAAATAATTGAATCGATGGGAATTAATGATGTTGACATAAAGTCCTGGAAAGAGGTGAATGAATTGGGAGGAGGAATAACTAGTAGTTTTACAATGATAAAAGGAATGCTATCGGCGATTGGTATGCTGGTGGCGGCGGTGACAATATTCATTATTATTTTCGTTAGTGTGGTAAATCGGCGAAAACAAATTGGGATTATGAAAGCGATAGGAATGCAGGAAGAGATAATTATCATTTCTTATATTTGGCAGTCATTGTTTTATGCTTTGTGCGGTGTGTTTTTTGGGTTGATTGTGATGTATAAGGTAATTATTCCTATTTTTGTTGCTTATCCGTTGGATATTCCAGTTGGCTATGTGAGTTTGGTGTTAAGTAATAGTGATTTTTGGACGGCAAGTATTGGTTTGGTGTTGGCTGCTTTGATTGGTGGATTGATACCGTCGTTTATGGGTGTTAAAGAATCAATTTTAAAATTAATTTGGGGTTAAAAAATGATTAAGGTAAAGGATTTACATAAAACATATTTTGGAAAAGTTCCAACTATGGTTTTAAAAGGAATTAATTTTGATGTTGAAAAGGGAGAATTTGTGGCGATAATGGGTAAGAGTGGTTCGGGAAAATCCACTTTATTGCATCAACTAGGTTTGTTTGACGTTCCTTCGAAAGGGGAGATTTATTATGATAATGAATTGGTATCTGATTTTTCTGAGAGAGAAAAGAATAATTATCGATTGAATAAATTGGGTTATGTTTTTCAAGAGTATGCATTATTACCGGAGTTGAGCGTGATTGAGTCAGTGTATCTTCCTTTAAAGATGCAGGGTGAAGATCAAAGTAATTACTTATTTAGGGCGAAAGAGTCATTGGATATGGTAGGTTTGTCTCATCGAATGAGCCATATGCCAAACGAGTTATCTGGAGGAGAACAGCAAAGAGTGGCTATTGCTCGGGCGATTGTGGGTAGACCAAAGATTTTGTTTGCTGATGAGCCCTGTGCCAATCTTGACTCAGAGTCTTCGGCAATGGTGGTAGATTTATTTCGAAAATTGAATAAAGAATTAGGACAAACAATAGTGATGGTGACACATGAACCAGATGATGCTAAGAAAGTTGATCGGGTAATTAAATTGAAGGATGGGGTGGTGATAAATGAAGATAAATATATATAAAAAAGGTTTTCTGAAGTTTTTAAAAACACAGTTTTGAGTTGTGGTTATTTATTATTTTGGGTTAGAGGTAGAATAAAACCATGAAATATACTATTGCCCAAAGTGAAATATTTAGAAGAAAAAAGCTTTTTTAATTTTTGATAATTTGTATTTTTAGCGGGGATTGTTTTGGTTTCTTATGTATTGAATATTCAAGAATCTGAACTTGGATTTTTTTAAACAAATATTATTAATAAATGATATTTTTATGAAAAGTTTTTTGGCTTTTTCATGGAAAAAATTCTTTTGGTTAGTGGTGCTATTTTTTCCAGTATATTTCTTAATTGGTGCTCCTCTCTATTTTACTTTTGGTTTTATATCTGTTTTTTTGGGGGAGATGGTAAAAAATTATGGAGGTTTGTTTTTTGTTTTACAGTTTATAATACCATTGATTTTGGTTGCTATTTTAAGTTATTTATTTTCTTGTTTAATTGTTTGGTTCGGAGAAAAACATCCTGATAATAAAGTGTTTGCTGTTATAAGAATGGTTTTTGTGGTGTTGTTGTCGGTATTATTTATCTTTTTTTTGTTTTTTATGATAAGGACAGTTATTTTTCAGAGTGATTGCAAAACAGGAGAATGCAATATTGAAACTCAATGTAGTAAACAATCTGATTGTGTTGTGTCTTGCGGTTGTCAATGCGTTTCTCGTAATAGCAAATGTTCTTTTTGGACAAAATTTGGAAGTTGTTTGGGTGGAGGTATACCTTGTACATGTCATACTAACAAGTGTCAGTATTATTTACCTTTGATCAGAGGGGAGTAGATAACTTTTTATACAGTTGATGTTAGAGGAGTTATTTATTTTTTCTGATAACTAAATTGGTGATTATGGCGGTGGTGATTAGGAATATGCCGAGGATAAAATAGTAAATTGAATAAGTGGTGTCGGCTCCGGTTATGTCGATTATGCCTTGAAAGATACTACCAACTGTAAGAGTGGTTACTCCGGCATTGTATAAGCTGGCGGAGTTTTTTTCATATCTGTTTATAAAAAAAAAGAAGTAGATATGCGCCGGTTCCCAATATTAAGGGATAAAGAAAAGCGAAGCGCATATAGTTGGAATATACACTGTGTCCAAAATAAGAGAATACGTAGTTGAATATTATACAGAATATTGTTGCTAGTAGGTAATTGACGGCGTTTTTTTTTAGTGTTTTTTTGGTGTTCATTTTTTTGTTATTAGTATCCGATATAAATAATATCGCTAATTTTTCTTTCTCCACTGTTGTTGCCGCTGGTGGGGTTATTGATAACTTGGCCGTTGAATACCATGGTGGAAGATCCGCCTCCGTCTAAGTTGTAGGCGGTTTGACAGCCGTATTCTTGCATAATTGAGGCAAGTTGGTATAAAGATAAGCCGGCGCTTGTTTGGGTGCGTCCGTCGGAAACGACAAAAAGATAGTGAAGTTGATCGATCATGCCGATAGCTGTTCGGGGGTTGCTTTTCATTGATCGAGAAGAAACTTCGGTGGTGGTGTCGACGGTTAGTTGGCCATTTTCAATTAATCCTGGTCCAAAAGAATAAATTTGCCAAGCTCCATTATTTTCTAGTTCGTTGATATCAGAACTATTTTCGTTGATGATTTCAAAATTGCCATTATCATAAATTACTAGATCTTCGGTTGTGTCTGTTTGTTTATTATCTCGATATATGACTCCATTGCGGAGAACAAAACTATTGTTTCGAAAACCGTAATAATCACCATTGATAGCGAGGATGGCGTTGTTGTTGGTGGCCATATCGGAAGTATCTTCGGTAATATTGCGACCGTAGCTGCTTTGGGCAAAGGCGCTTTGGAGATATTCGATGCTGCTCACTTGAATATCGGCAATATATATTTCTGTATCGTATTTATTGATAGTACTGATTGTAATTTTAATATTTTTGTCTTCGTAGCTGTTTTTGGTAGTGACAGCAGTTTCTTGGGCTTGCGCTATGGTCGTGCTATCTGAGATATTTGATGTTGGTTCGACTACTGAGTACCTTTTGGCGATGAAAAAAGTGTCAAGCAGAAACCAGGTGGTAAAGCCGATAAGGATGATGATATATATGATGCTAAATAAATTTGTAAATTTTATTTTATTCATAGAAGATTTTTTTAGGAGAATTTTTGCGAAATACCCAATTTTTTTGAATGATAAAATTGGTGATAAATATAAATAAATCGACGATTATTTTGATAATTAGTAGTCCAAATTGAGATGTTCCAAATATAGTGTTTAACAACTCAGTTGCTATGCCACTAACGAACATTTGGGTGGTAAATAAAATTATATATCTGACTAATTCCACTTGGGTATTATGTGAATCTTTTTTCTCAAATGTCCAAATTTTATTTAGTGTGAAATTGTAAATACCGGAAATTAGGCGGGCGATAGTTGTAGAAACGATGATTGCGTTTTTTGAATCAATGAGGTTGACCAGAAGCATAAAGAGTAATATATCGATGATGGCGGAAGATAGGGATGACAGGATATTGCGGAAAAATTTTTGGTAGATGATATATGAGTCATTGATAAAACGGAAATGAGTGGTCCAATTTTCGCCATAGACTGTAGTAATGTTGACGGTCAGATATTGGATATTGTTGTTGTACATTGCTTCCAAAAAACGGGTTTCATATTCGTAACGTTGGCCGGGAATATTTAAGGCCAAGGAAAAATATTGGTTAGGGATACCTCGTAGGCCGTTTTGAGTGTCTGTTAGATTTTGCCCGGTGGTGATTTGATAATAGAGAGAAGAAAAAGTGTTGCCGATTTTACTGGTGAGCGGCATGTTTTTATTGTTAAAATCTCTGATTCCCAAAATAATTTTACGTTTTGTTTTTAGTTTTAAAGCTACTTTTTTGATGTCTTTGGGGGTGTGTTGACCGTCGTCGATGATGACAATTTTATCTAGGTGGATATTTTTTAATTCTTTGACCAGATTGATTAGTTTGATATCGGGGTTCAAAGTTGGGATTAATATGGCTATATCTTCCATAAGTGTTTTGAATAAATAGTTTTGTTAATATTACATACGCAAATTTTCGGAATAATATTTCTTTATTTGGTATTATGATGGTGGAGGTGATTTGATATGAAAAAAATTGTAATTAGTGCCAGTGCGACATTTCAGTGTGAGATTTTGGAGTGGAAGGAAAAATTGGAAAAAAAGCGGATATGAAGTAATTGATTATCCGGAAGATATTGTTGGAGATTTTCTAGCTGGTTATGAGAACGTAACGACTGATTTTTACAAAAATATTCTTAAAGCTGATACTTTGTTGGTGTTGAATTTGGATAAAAGGGGAATTGACAGATATGTGGGGGCGGGGGTGTTTGCGGAAATATCTTTTGCGGTAGGTCGGAATTTGACCTGTGGCAAAAAAATTAAAATTTATTTATTGAATCCGGTACCGGAAAATGTTTTAAATTCCGATGAATTGGGTTATTGGGTAAAATTGGGGTGGATTGAGTTGTGGACGGGGGCAAATTTGTAGTTTTTTAATTATTTGTTCTATATGGGCAATTTGGAAAAAGTGAGTTTTACTGATGGTTATCAAAAAATGATTGAGAGACAGACGATGATTACCTATATTGCATTTGGTGCGCCGGATTTGTATAAAGAGCAAAAAATGGAATGAGTATTAGGATTTAGATTAAAAATTGTGTTGTGTTTTTTCTATGATTAGAAAAATATTTGAATAATATATTGTGGTATAAATATGATTGAAACAATGATTGAGGCGGCTAAAGTTGGAGGAAGAGAGGTAAAAAAATTTTATGGGAAATCAATTACAATTTTTAATAAATCAACGGTGGCTGATTTTCGGACAGAAGCTGATTTGGCCTCCAATAAGGCGATCTTGGATAAATTGCAGATTCATTTTCCAGACTATAATTTTTTTTCCGAAGAGAGTGGTTGGGAAAAAAGAAATTCGGAATATACTTTTGTAATTGATCCTTTGGACGGGACCAATAATTTTGCTATTGGTTTGCCGAATTTTTCGGTATCGATTGCCTTGCTTGAGGGGAATCAGATTGTAGCTGGAGTGACTTATAATCCAATTACCGAAGAAACCTTTTTTGCGGAAAAGGGAAAAGGAGCATTTTTAAATGGAAGTTCTTTGCAGACAAGTGAAATTACGGAAATCGAAAAAGCGACGGTAGCTTATACTTGTGGTTATAAAACTGAAAATAGGTTTTATCAGGAATTTATCCGGCAAAACGTTCCACGAATGAAGCGTTTTATGAGCAATTGGTCGCCGTGTTTAGATTATTGTCGAGTGGCAAGTGGCAAGATTGAGGCTGTGATTTGTAATGGCAATGAAGTGTATGATAATTTGGTAGGTAAGTTGTTAATTAAAGAAGCTGGCGGGGTAGTGACGAGATTTGACGGAAATTTGGAGGAGGATGAAAAGGGGGTATATTTTGTAGCTTCCAATAATAAAGATTTGCATAAAATTGTCTTGGAAAGATGCATGCAAATCGGACCTGATAGTTTGTAGTTGTTTTTTTGAATTAAAGTTAATAGGGTAAAAAAATATGTCAAAAATTATATTAGTAGATGAAAATGATCAAGAGACCGGCAGTGAGGATAAGTTGAAAGCTCACCAGAATGGTGGAAAATTGCATCGAGCGTTTTCAATTTTTATTTTCAATAGTAAAGGCGAATTAATGTTGCAGCAGAGGGCATTGACCAAATATCACTCCGGTGGTTTGTGGACCAATACTACATGTAGTCACCCCAATTGGGGAGAGGATATGGAAGAGGCAGTTCATCGACGGTTGCAGGAGGAGATGGGTTTTGACTGTTCGTTGCGGGAGATTATGGTTTTTCAGTATGAAGCAGAAGTAGGAAATAATTTAACGGAAAAAGAGGTTGATCATGTCTGGGTGGGGTATTACGATGGTGAAGCGAAACCTGATTTTTCGGAAGCAAAAGATTGGCGATGGGCAGAAACTGGAGAATTGTTGTTGGATGTAAAAAATAGTCCGGAAAAGTATACTTTTTGGTTTCGAAAAGTAATAGATAAAGTTTTGGAAAAAATTTGATAATATAGTTTGACTCTATGAATTTAAATAAATCGGAAAATATTGAAATTTCCGCTGGTGATTTTTGGGAAAAAAAATTGAATTATACGATAAATTTTTTTCGGAAATGGAGTCGTATAATATTTTAATGAATTGGCATGAAGGGCAATTGAGTGATTGTGACAAAGTTTTGGATGTGGGGGCGGGAATTGGTAGGTTGTCCGAGAAATTATTAAAAAAAGAAAAAGAAGTAGTGGCTATAGACACCAATGTATATGGTTTAAAACTATTGAGAGAAAGGATGGTTGATAGAAAAGATCGATTACAAACTATGGCAATGGATGCGTCCATGTTATCATTTGCTGATGACAGTTTTGATGGGATCAATGCAATGTTGGTTTTGCCATTTATAAAAAATCCTGTATCTTTTTTGAATGAAGTAAAAAGAGTTTTGAAAGTAAATGGTAAAATAGTATCGTCTGGTTTGAGTAGAGATTCATGGTTGGTGATGAATGGTTGGTTTAAAGAGTTGGATGGTTGCGGTAGATTTGAGGGGGTAGAAAAAAATTGGGATAATATTTTCTACAAGTTGAATATGGAAATAAAAAATCATGTGCATAATTGGTGTAATGCACATGATATAAGAAAACTTTTTGAGGAAGCTGGACTAAAGGTTGAATATATTGGTGATAATCCTTTGTATAGAGGTAATGGTTATTGTGTGACAGCGCGAAAGTAAATAATAAAATTAGACTATGCCTTGATCGAGCATACTATCAGCCACTCTTTTGAAACCGGCAATGTTGGCTCCGGTAATATAATCGATATATCCTTCTTTTTGGCCATATTGTTTTATTTTTTTATGAATATCTTGCATTATTTGCAGTAATTTTTCATCGACTTCTTGGCGACTCCAAGATAAACGTAAACTGTTTTGGCTCATTTCTAGACCAGAGACGGCTACTCCGCCAGCATTGGAGGCTTTTCCGGGTGAAAAGAGAATGTGATTTGTCTGAAAAATATTGATTGCTTCTGGGGTTGATGGCATATTGGCTCCTTCGGCAACTAACTTTACCCCATTGTTGACGAGGTTTTCGGCATCATTTTGAAATATTTCATTTTGGGTAGCGCAGGGAAGGGCAATATCTGCTTTTATATGCCAGGGATTTTGGTTTTCGAAATATTCAAGGGAAAATTTTTCGGCGGCTTCTTTGATACGGCCACGTTTGCTGTTTTTTAATTCTTTGATAAAATCTAGTTTGGTCTGATCAAGTCCTTGGGGATCGTAGATAGTGCCGTTGGAGTCGGACATGGTTAATACTTGAGCGCCGAGTTGGATAGCTTTTTCGGCAGCGTATTGAGCGACGTTGCCCGAGCCGGATACCAGGACTTTTTTGTTGCTGATTTGGTCATTGATTGTTTTTAGCATTTCGGTAACGAAGTAGACGAGACCATAACCGGTGGCTTCTGTGCGAATTTGGCTGCCGCCCCAATTGAGTCCTTTTCCGGTTAAAACTCCCGAGTAGTCTTTGGTGAGTTTTTTGTATTGGCCGAAAAGGTAGCCGATTTCTCTGGTGCCGACACCAATATCACCGGCGGGAATGTCGATGTTTGGACCGATGTGACGATATAGTTCAGCCATGAAACTTTGAGAAAATCTCATTATTTCTGCTTCGGATTTATCATGTGGGTCAAAATCGCTACCGCCCTTGCCACCACCCAAAGATAAACCGGTTAAGCTGTTTTTAAATATTTGTTCGAAACCAAGAAATTTAAGGATGCTTAGATTGACACTAGGGTGAAAACGTAGTCCTCCTTTGTAGGGTCCGATGGCGCTATTGAATTGGATACGAAAACCACGGTTGACTTGTGTTTGTCCGTGATCATCTACCCAGGGAACACGGAAAATTATGGTGCGTTCGGGTTCGACTATTCTTTCGAGAATGTTATTTTTGAGGTAAACTGGATTGTTGTTGATAAACTCTTCCAGAGCTTGGATAAATTCCGGTTCGTTTTGGTTTTTTGTTGAACTTTAGTAATGAAATCTTAAACATTGAATTTCATGTATTTTTTTAATGATTATTAATAATTTTGAGTATTTTTTGAGCAATTTGACCAATTTCCTGGTTTTTCAGTTTGTATATGCGATCGCGGCCTAATACTTCGTATTCGATTGCACCAATGTCTTTTAGTTTTTTTAAATGTTGAGAAACAGCTGATTGTGATAATTGGCAGGTTTTAATCAAACAGCTTACGTTTTCACTGTTGGTAGATAATGATGCTAAAATTTTGATGCGAGTAATATTGGAAAATGCTTTAAGTAAATTACTCATTTTTTATTTTTGTAGTAATAATTTTATATTAGCATTTACTAATATAAACTACAAATTTTCTTTGGAAATAGCCAAGAAGTTGTTCTAATGAAAAAAATAATATATTCTTTGGGTAGAAAATAAATTAATTTATGCTTAGGTTAAAATGGATATTTTATGTTAGCTGTTGAATTTATTAAAAAACGAAAGAAATTGTGTCTTGTTGTGTCGGTAGCAGGATTATTATTTTTGTTTGCATTATTTTTCATAACTAGCATACAGATTGGAAATAATGTGAAGAAAAATTGCCAGACGGCACAGCAAAAATATGGTGGAGTTTGTGTCGAAGCTTTGATGTCTTGGGTGTCTGATGACTCGACTGATATTGGGAAAAATGAAGCAATCTGGACTTTGGGGCAACTTGGTGACAAGAATGCAATATCCTTTTTGGAGAGTTACGATAATGGCCAGAAGATTAATGAAAAGGAGTCGTGGGATAGAGGGATTAGCCAATATGAGTTGAGGAAGGCGGTAAAACTATTAAAAAGTGATTTCAATATTACTGCTTTAGTTTGGCGCAGGTAGTTGTATTTTGTAATTATTATTTATTTTAAAACACAGTTATAAACTGTGTTTTTGTTATTGACAAGATTAATAATGTAACATATAATTATACTGACTAGTCAGTATAAATCATATATGAAATTGCAAGTAAATAACATTAAGATTGCTTCCTGGAAAAAAAAGTTTATAGACGGTTGGTCTTTTTCTGAGGAGATAGATGGTAATTTGGCAATCTGCGGTTTGGACAATAATACGCGAAGATTGGTTTTGATGTGTTTGGCTGGTTGTTTAAAGCCAAATGGCGGATCGGTTTATATTGAGGGTAAAAATATTTATCAAAATTTGGATTGGTACAAAAAAATGATTGGGATAGGAGAAATCAAAAAAATAAATGAATTATATAATGAGTTGTCTGTATGGGAAAATATTAAAATGATATGCCAAGTAAAAAATGAAGTTTTTTCTGAGGAAAAATGGTTATTAATTTTGTCGCAGTTAGGTATTGAACGATATAGGGATACTTTGGTAGGTGATTGTGATTTGCTGGTTAGATCATTGGTTGGCGCGATTTGTACATTGATTGGTGATCCAAAAATAATTTTTTTGGATCAACCAGTGAATGATCTATCGATTAAAGATAAGGAAAAGTTCTGGATGATATTTCGTCAAATATATGATAAAAAGTTGGTAATTTTTACCACAAATGATGAAAAAGAAATCGAGTGGATGGGAGCAAAAATAATTGATTTGAATAAAAAGTAAATATGTTTGCTGGGGATGTTTTTAAAAATGATTTAAGAATTATCAAAAGAGACAAAATCAAACTTGTTTCTTTATTGGCGGTAATCTTGATACCTTTGGTTTACGGATTTATGTATTTATGGGCTTTTTGGGATCCTTATGACAACATGAAAAATGTGCCGGTAGCGATTGTCGATGAAGATAGAGGTATATGGTATAAAAACGAAGAGGTTAATTTTGGGCAACAGATTGTAGAAGCGATTCTGGAAAAAAAAGTATTGGATTGGCAAGAAGTTGACCGAAAAGTTGCCGAGGAGGGATTGAATAATCAAGAATATTATGCGGTTGTGTATATTCCAAGTGATTTTAGTCAGACGATTGTGTCTATGGATTCCGATAATCCGAGACAGGCAAGTATGGAGTGGCAAACGAAAGATTCAACTAGTTATATTTTTACGACATATTTTCGTAATGTAATGTCGGTTTTGGTTCAAACGATCAATGAACAGGTTTCAATACAGATGACAGAAGAAGTAAAGGTAAAAATGGACGAAATGATTGAAAAGTTATCTATGGCGGGAGAAGGAGCAGCGGAATTATCTTCTGGTTTGCAAACACTTGATAACGGTTCCCAACAATTGAATGAAAATTTGAATAAAGCAGTGGTGGGTGCGAGCGATTTGCAAGATGGTTTGGGAAATTTAAAAGAAAATTATCAGAAGATTGATGATGGCATTGCTGTGGCTAAAGGCGGAAGTGATTTGTTGCAATCTGGATTGGAAACGGCTAGTAATGGTAGCAAACAGTTGAGTACTGGTTTAAATGATTTACAAGAGGGTGGGGAATTGTTACAAGAAGGAATTGATCAAGCAGCGGATGGTTCTGATGATTTAGCGTCTGGTGCCAATGAAATGTATGACAAGGTAGATGTTATTAATCAGGAATTGGATCCTTTTGTCCGAACAATGCAAAGATTTGGTTTAAAAATGGGAAAATACGATACGGAAATTTTGAGGACAATAGACGATTTGGTGGAACAAAAAAATAAATTCGTTGATGGACAAAAGCAAATTGCCGAAGGTAGTAGTAATTTGTCAGATGGTTTGAATAATATAGACAAGGGGATGCTGAGTTTGAACAATGGTTTGTCTAGTGCAAATACGGGAGCTAGCAGTTTGAATGATGGAGTGAATAGACTTTATGATGGTAGTCAGGATTTGAGCGATGGGTTAGGGGAATTAAAAAGTGGTAGTACACAGTTTGATAGTGGGTTATTTAGTGCTTACGAAGGAAGTAGCGATTTGAGCAGTGGAATTTTACGTTTGGCAGATGGTAGCAATCAATTGACAAAAGGCTTAAGTGAAGCAAGTACAGGTGCGGAAACATTGAGCAAGGAATTGAATAACGGAGTTAACGAGATACAAAATCAGATTAACGACGAAAAAATTGAAAAATTAATGAAGATTGCGGAACAACCTATCGTGATAAATAACATCTCGGTTGATAACAGTAAAACATATGGAGAAGGATTAGCGCCATATTTTATACCTTTGGCTTTGTGGATGGGGGCCTTGATCGCTAGTTTGTTATTTTCTGTCAAAGATAAGAAATTAACTGTGTTGAATGTTCCTTCTTGGTCAATTACTTTGGGAAAATTTGCTATGCTAGCAATGATAGGTTGTATTCAAGCGGTAGTTTTGATTTTTGCTTTAGTTTTTGGTTTGGGGATGCAGGTGAAATATTTGGGGGAAATGTTGATATTTTGTGTTTTGGTTTCTTGGAGTTTTATGGCGATAATGTCATTTTTGTCGTATTTCTTTGGTAAAGTTGGCGAGTTATTGGGTATTATCTTTTTGGTTATTCAACTGACTTCTAGTTCGGGGACGTTTCCGGTTTTATCGTCAGCTTATATTTTTCAGTTTTTCAACTGGGTGGTACCGATGCCTTATGCGGTAAGGGGTTTGAGAATATTGATGCTGGGAGGAAATATGGAAATTGTTGTAAAACAATTGGTAATAATTATTATATTTTTATTTGTTTTTTTGTGGGTAAAAAATAAGTGGTCGCAAAAGACAATTGGATTAAATGATATTTATCCTTTAATTGAACTGTGAGGAGAATGTATGCAAAAAAAGACAAAAAAGGAAAAAATATTAGCAACGGCAGCGAAAATTTTTGGGGAAAAAGGATATGATGGAGCTTCTTTGGACGAAATTGCAATAAAAGCAAAAGTAGCCAAAGGAACAATTTTTTATTATTTCAAAAATAAAGAAGAATTATTCTTGTCCTTGATTGAAAGGGGTTTGAATTTATTAACAGAAAAAATAACGATGATTTCTAAAACAAAGGGGAATTTTGACCAATTGAAGGAATTGGTGGAATGTCACTTTTCCTTTTTTGGAAAATATCGGGATATTGGCATGATGATGTTGGGCCAAATGGGATATTTGAAAACAAAATGGAACAACAAGTTGGAAGAAGCTAGAAATGCTTATGTAGTAGCGGTAAAAGAAATAATTGCCAGTGCAAAAAAAGATGGCTTGGTGGCGGTGGACTTGGAAACGGAAGGTGTAATTGTTTCTTTGTTTTCAATATTGGTAACTATGGGTTTGGATTGGTCGGTTTTTGGTTTGAAAGTCTCAACTAAAAAAATGAGCGGGACGATAAAAGAAATTATTTTTCGCGGAATGCGTTGATTGATAAAAGATTTTGGTCTTAATATTTTTTTAATATAGTTTTTTTATAATAGAAATATGAATTTTTTAATAAAAAATAAATACGAGATGAAAACTAATGATTTAATTCTAGACGGAATTAGCAAAGATTATATTTTGATGGTTAGAGATTTGTCAGAAGATGAAAGACCAAGAGAAAAATTAATCAATCTGGGGCCGGGAGAATTGACGAGTGCCGAGTTGTTGGCGGTAGTGATGAATACGGGAACAAAGCATGAAGATGTTTTACAGATGTCTTCGCGCATTTTGAAAGATTATGGTAATAAGACAATTGTTGGTCAGACCAATGCAAAAAAATTGGCGGAAGAGCTGGATATTCCACTTTATAAAGCGTGTCAAATTGTGGCTTGTTTTGAGCTGGGAAAAAGATATTTATCGTTACGACGGAAAGGAAGGATAATTATTAGAAATGCCAAGCAAGCTTTTTATTATTTGCGAGAGATGAGAGATCTGCCAAAAGAACAATTACGGGGTTTGTATCTTAATAGTCGTTATGGTTTGGTGCATGATGAAGTGATTTCGATTGGGAGTTTGACAGCCAATGTGGTGCATCCCAGGGAAGTTTTTCGACCAGCGATTGAACATGGAGCGGTAGCAGTAATTTTGGCTCACAATCATCCATCCGGAAGTGTTAGAGCAACTTTATCGGATAGAAAAGTTACTAGACAGCTGAAAGACGCCGCTGATATTTTGGGTATTGATTTTCTTGATCATCTGATTATTGCTGGTAACCATTTTAGTTCGATTGAGATTAGTTAGAAAAGATATATGAGCAAAATATACAATATAGCTAATAGACAATGCGTATTAAAGGAAGCTAAGTGGTGGGAAGTGGTTAGTCTGTTGGCGGATGGTTTTGAAGATTCGATTGGAGACAGGCGAAAAAAAAGACTTTGTTTTCATATTGAAAGTGATGATTATTTTGGAACTGTGGCGACAATAATAGATTTATTGGTACAAGACACAAAAGTAAGTAACGAATATCGCTGGACAGTATTGCAAAGATTAAGAGACGATTTATTGTTTTTGCAAAAAAATTACCGGATTTGTCGAAAAATAAAACGGGAACCAAAAGTTAAATAGTTTGATGATTTATAGAATATTTTTCGTAGAAGAGTTATCGAAGAGATAGCTCTTTTTTGAAATATTTTGGGGGTGAGATTGGTATTAATAAGTAGATTAGATTAATTATAAAAATTTTATGGAAAAGAAAAAAATAGTTTTACCAGTTGTCTGTTTATTGATTATACTTTGTTGTTTGACTGGTTGTGAAACTGGACAGAGTAGTGATGTGGCTGGAAATGTACCAAATGAAGAAAATACATCAGGACAAGAAGTTTTGGGGGATAGTAAGATTGCTCAGTTGTCGTCTACCGAAAATAATGGAGATCAGAAAATTAGTAACGATGTTCAAGTGGAAAAGAAATTGGTTGTGGATGGAAATCGGTGTCGAGGATGTGGTCGGTGTGCACAGATAGCTTCGGCAGTTTTTTCGATGCAAAATCGTAAAGCTGTAGTGGTAACGCAAGAGCAAAATGATTTATCGGCGGTGCAAAAGGCGATTGCCAGTTGTCCGGCGGGAGCAATAAATTTATCTTAATATATATGGAAATTCATTCAATTTTTGCTTGGTTGGGGTGGATATTTTTATGTTTGGTTATGATTATTCGGCCAATGAATGATGTGTTGAGTGGAAAGTGGTTGGTTTGGTTTGGTTGTAATCGTAAATATTTAGGAATTGCGGCTGGAGTATTCAGTCTGATACATGTATTTATTTTTACTTTTGGTTTGGGAGCTGATTTTTGGGTAAAAAATATTTTTTCTTTTGACTCATTGTTTGGTTGGGGAATATTGGCGATGATTTTTATAATTCCGCCATTGTTGACATCTAACGTAACAGCGCAGAAATATTTGAAGAAGAACTGGAAGGTAGTGCAGAGATTGTCCTATTTGGCTTTTGTTTTCGCGGGGATACATATTATTTTTGTCGGAGGGTTTTGGTGGCAAGGTGCGCTGCCGTTGATAATTTGGGTAATATTTTATATTTGGTCGGAATTGAAAATTAGGCGAAATAGAGAAAATTTTCTATTAAAGGTAAAATAAAAGTAGATTTATTTCTTTTGTTTGATTATGAATTTGGATAAAATATTTGATTTTGTAAGATTTACTCATGAATTTCAACAAGTTAGAAGAGTTTTACTGGTAAATAATGAGGAAAGACAAGAAAATGATGCAGAACACAGTTTTCAGTTGGCAATGGTGGGATGGTATTTAATAGAAAGTATGAATTTGGATTTGAATGTAAATAAAGTAATTAAATATGCTTTGGTACATGATTTGGTAGAAGTTTACGCAGGAGACACGTATTTTTTTACTACCGACGATGAGTTGCGCAATGGTAAGAAAAAACGGGAAGAAGAGGCCTTAAAACAGATTGAACAAAGATTTCCTCAGGCGCGAAAGTTGGTAAAACTGATGAAGGAATACGAGAATAAAAGTAATGATGAAGTGAAATTTGTTTATGCCTTGGATAAGATTTTGCCGGTGATGAATATATATTTGGATAATGGGAAAAGTTGGCGAAGGGCAAAGGTGGATTTGAAAATGTTGTGGACCAAGGAAGAGAAAGTAAAATTATCACCGGAGATTTATCAGATTTGGAAGGAATTGTGGAAGTTATTGAAAAAGAATGAAAAAATGCTTTTTAATAATGAATAAATAATGAATATTTTTTTGTTATAATTTCCTTAAGTTGAATAATTAAAGGAAACTATGAGAAAAATATTGGGGCTATTGGTATTGTTTTTTTTGTTGTTATCTTTGCCGGCTTGTACTGTGTTTGGTTTGGGAGTGGAAAATGCTTTATTTTTTACTGTAATTGGCAGGAGAGATCAGATTGAATTTCGTCAATACGGAGAGGTTGATTATCGATTTTTGACTTCAGATATTCAGAAAATGCCGAGTTATACTTGGATAAAAACATTGGATAGTGAGGCGGCGTTGGATTTGGGAAAGTTTGGCACGATGTTTATTGATAAGAATTCTCTAGTTCAAGTCAGGATTTGTGATAAAGGTGTTTATATTATTCAAGCAAAAGGCAATGGCTATCATGCTGTTAATACTGTTTTGACTGGTAATTATTATAATGTTTTGACTAGTCAGGGTTTGAATGTGGTTAAAGGAACGGGGTTTGGGACGGAGAATAACAGTAATTCGAATTGGGTGGATGTGGGTGAAGTGGTAGTAATCGAAGATATTATCGAAAGACATGAAGATATGTCCGAGGAAGATGTGCCGGAGGGTCCATTGTGGGTATATGGTAATCAAACATATATTGTAATTCGCGGAAATAGGGCTCCTAGATTACCGCAAGATGCCTTTGGAACAAATGTGGAAGAGGGGCAAGAATCAATATATGATCCAAATACTGGTCGATCAAATACGAGGATTTTTGATCCGAATTTGCAAGGTGATAATTGGAGGCAAAGAGCGAGGGATTTGTATCGGCAGTGGCGTGATCTGGAAGCGCAGCATAGTCAATTGGGCGATCAAGAATTTCAAAATAGATTATTGGGATTGATGAATGCTTATTTGGTGCCGTTAACTGATGAACAAGCAAATACGACGGTAACTGATTGTGCTAGTTTTAGAGTCTTTTTACCTAGTGCATTGTTTGCGGTGGGACAGTTGCGGGGAAGTGAAGAAATGATTGCGGCGGCAGATGAGGAGTTTAAAGATTTTGGGGGTTTGGCTGGTATGGATGCATTTTTGAATTCTGTTTGTGCGGATAATACTATTGATAGTCGAGAGCGTCAGTTTATTGATTCTTTTGTTGCGTATTATGGAGCTTGATTTTTATTTTTTGGAAAATAATCTTGGAGAGGAATATGGAAGATCTTACTTTACGCAAACTTAGCCAATATATTAAGGAAAATGATTTTCATCCAGATCGCAAACATTCATATTTAATGAAACTGGTTGAAGAGGTTGGTGAATTATCACAAATGATTCGTAAAGTTGATTTTAAAAATGAGAAATGTCGTTTGAAAGATACTGGTCAAATAAAAGATACTCTAGAAGAAGAATTATATGATGTCTTGTATTATGTGGTAGCATTGGCAAATTTATATGATGTTGATTTGTAATAGTTTTTTCTTTTGAAAGAAGATTAT